>Ga0307445_10000766_pt1 | contig 17766 bp, 6 predicted proteins | sample SalMarSW160330MG_FD_202147 | JGI IMG/M metagenome (GOLD analysis project Ga0307445, IMG submission 202147) | Salt marsh sediment microbial communities from the Plum Island Ecosystem LTER, Massachusetts, United States - SW1603-30 | ecosystem: Environmental > Aquatic > Marine > Intertidal zone >...
AAGATCTTCAGCAGCGGGCGCATCGATGGTTCCTTGTAATCGCTTGATGCAAAACGGAAGCCCGGGAATTGCGGTGATGGCGATAGTTTGAACAGCATTCCATAGTTGGGGGCTGCAATTTCCTGTTCGGGTATGAAAAGCCGGGTGACGTCCACTTCGATGAAGTTGGCATTCTTGATGAAGGGCGTGATGTATACCTGGTTGGCCTCGATGGTTTTAGGCTGGTTCCCCCAGGTAACCCCGTGCTCTTCCCAGGGTTCCACGATCTGCTGGAGGACCGCACCGTACCAGTGGTATGCATCGTATATAAAGGTATCTACAGGCATAATGCTGTCCCATGGAATAGGCACGTCGTAGAATAGCGTCAGCGTAACCTTATGGATGCGGGCCGATTTGGGGAGTCCGTTGGGACTGAAACGTATCAGGCTGCGGTTCTCACGCATCACGGTCAGGATGGGTTCGGATATGAATGTGGCCTCGAACCAGGGATGGTCCCCAAAATTCTTTTCCGGGTCAAGATTGGAGATCATGGCATCGATGCCGTTCTCCGGTCCCGGTTGAAGCCTGAGCACCTGCATTCCCGGTCCCACTCGAATCAGGAGGGGATTTTCCTGGGTTGTTGCCATCAGCTCCCTGGCCGAAATTTCCATATGTCTCGGTTCAAAACCTTCTTTCTCGACAATGAGCTTATAGAACTCCGCTCCCCCCCGGATCACGACCTTGTTGACTTTGGCTTCAAGGTAAAATTCATGGCGCCAGCCGTCGGGGTGATGCACGGTGAGGTGGGCGTCCGTAATAAGTGTCGGGGCCATGATCATGGGATCGTCGATCATGACCATAACAAAGAACGGCAGCGGTTTCACGACTGAAAATCCGAAGCTTGCATAGCCGAACTCCGAGGGAGGCGCCCCATTAACGGACAGGACCTCGGGACTCAAACGGGTTGTTTCTTCCGGCTTTATATTGAATGCCACGGGCAGCGGGTCCTTCACCAGGTAAGCCCTGGGTGAGCCTTCCAGCGGGGCTGCATAGACCACCTCCCCGGCAGGGTCGATGATCATGAACTTCATCAGCCAGTAATGGCCGGCCTTCAGATCGATCTTTTCACTGAAGAAACCGTCGCCGAATTTATAAAGTGGCAGCAGCTCATCCTCCATGACCGGCAGGCTGTCTTCCCCGATCACGGTCAGCAGGGCATGGTAACGGCTAAGGCCCAGGCTGTCCGGTTCATCCGATTTAAGTACCGACTCATCGAGATTAGAGCTGCTCAGGTAAAGTTCCAGGCTGCCGCTGAGCTCCTGTCCGGGATTTTTCTTCTCGCAGCTATGGAAACCGGCAGCAACAAGCAGAAGGGCCGATACGGCAAGAATTCGATAGATGGTTTTCATGACAGTGGATTTATATGGTAAAAATACAAAAAGTGCCTATCAAATTCAAGACGTAAAACCGGCCGGATTGGTTGCGTCCATGTCAGTTGCACTGAACGTCCTGGAAAAGTTCATCCCAGCAATGCCAGTCCGCATCTTCGAAATTCACCTCATCCTTGACCCTGCCAACTTTGGAAGTCCGGTTCCATTTGATGTAGGTATCCTTTTGCGAAAAGGAAATCGTATAGAAGGCATCGTAGTCGGCATCACCGGTGATCCCGAAAGTAATGTAGCTCCCTGTCTCCTCTCCGCCGGGTTTCACTATTGTATAAGTGATATCCGAGATTTCCTGTTCCCAGTCCATGTTCCACTCGATGCTAAGCCAGGCAACGTTGTTAAGGGGACTTTCATACATCGTCCATTCGGCGTGCGTGCGGTCATACCTGACAATCCCTTCGAACCATTTGAAATCGGTATAGGACCCGGTTTTGCTTATAAACATTTCGGCGGTGAATTCCTCGTTGGAAATCCTTTTGGTGACGAGCCGGGCCGCATAGGTCTCGGCCCCACCCCAGGTATAGGACCATTGCCAGCTGTTGTCACCCAGGTAAACCGGTGTGTGGTTGAAACATTCCAGGTAGGCGGCAACCGGGACGATCATGGGGATCGTTACCAGGGCGTTCCATACGGCAACGGTGGTATAGGAATAAAGTGCATTCTCATAGGATTCAGCTGATTTCATCATCTGTCCCACCGCGGGATTATTGATGAACTGGCTGAAATCCATCATCAGTGCATCGACGGGCGGAAGTTCCGGGAGGGTATCCTGTTTTTCCTTTTCACTGCATGAAATATGCGTGAATACAAGCACCAACGCTGTTGCGAGGATGGAAATAATTGGTTTATTCATTTTTTAAAGGTTTTACATGTTTCTCTTTGAAACGATAAAATTGTGATTTTGTTACGTCAGGAGGAACTTTCAAGTACGATGAATTCACTGATAAGTTTTTCCTTTTCCACGGGACAAATCAGGTAATTAAGGCTGCCGGTTGAGGTTCCCAGTTCCTTCACCCTGCGAAGGCCTGCCTGTTCATCTATTCTGAAAAATTTATTGGAGCCGGGATCAAAAAGCGACCCGATCTTTTGCCCGATGTCGGGATTCTGTATCTCGAGTACCAGGACCGGCCGGTGCATTGCAAGATACTTACCGTATCCCAGCAAAACCTCGTATTCCAGGGTTTCAACATCGATCTTCATCAGGTCAATCCGGATTATACCCTGTTCCTCCAGGTAAGTCCCGAGTTTCCTGACATCCACCATGATGGAACTCTGCTCCCGTGTGACCCAGTCCCTGTTCAGGCTTCCGGCGGTCGTATTCTCGGTGATGAAGGTATCCGGACCGTAATTGTAGAAAGGCAGGCTGCCTTCCGTATCACTCAGGGCCAGCTGTTCACAGCGGATGTCGAACCCGTTAATCCGGTTATTCTTCTGCAGGACGGCAAAAACATTGGGCTGGGGCTCAAATGCGAAAACCTTTGACCTGCTGTTGTATACCTTGGCCAGTGTGGCATAGATGCCCGAATTGGACCCGATATCAAAGATCGTATCGGCGGACAGGCAGAGACGGGTCCATATCCTGCGGGTCATAAGCTCCCATGGATAGCGGTCTATCCCGAGCCAGAATATATGGTTTTCAAGGTGGAAGGCATTATTGAACAGGAGGAATTTTTTCCCGTCTTCCGCCTTTACCCTGAATTTCCCGATGAATCGCATCCTCCGGCGCATGGTTTCCGGGGGAATGTAAAAGGGCCTGATGACCAGGTACAGGGGTTTCCCGAAAATCCTGTACAGCAAATATTTAAGTGCCTTCTTCAGCATTTCTTTGTGATTCAGGTCTGGTTAATACTGGTCAGTCCTGGTTGATAATTATCAGGCCAGGTTGTTGCCTGTCCGGGCAAGGTTGATGCCGGCCGCCGGATCCGTTTACCGGTCATGGATCACGAACCTGTACCGGCCCGATCCGATCCTGGCAACGAGTCCCTCTTTTCCATCAGAAAGGATTTCCAGTCCCTCTATTTCTTCCAGCGAACTGTTACCTTCACGTATACGCTGGGTCCCGCTCACCGGGAAATGAACTACGGCACGGGCATTAGCCGGGATGAGGATCTCCATTTCGATTTCACCGGCCGTTTTATGCCATTTTGAAACGATCTTCCCGTATGGTGATTCAAATCCGGCGGATGCCGACTCGATGCCTCCGACCAGCTGGGGACTGATTTGTATCTCACTATAGGCAAGGGATTGCTCCGTCTGCCGGATGCCCGCAAGTCCCCCGTAAAACCACTCCATCAAATGTCCCAGCATCATGTGGTTGTTGGATACGATCCTCAGGGCGGACCAGGATTCGGTCAGTGCTGTGGCCCCCTTCTTGAGCTGGAAACCGTAGCCGGGGACATCATCGCGGGCATTCATTTCATAGAGAAGTTCACCGGCCCCGCCGTCCTGCAGGGCCCTGACAAGGAAGTGGTAGCCGACGTCACCTGCGGTCAGGGCCTGACCGTTCGCAACGATGGAATCGACCAGGTTGGCCAGGACCCTTTCACGGTCACTTTCCGGTACGAGTCCCGTTACCAGAGGCATCGACATTGCCGTCTGGCTCCCGGTGGAATAGGTTCCGGTCACGGGATCGAAAAACTTCCCGTTAAATGCCTCCCTGACTTCCCGTGCCCTCTGGGCGAATGCTTCCTCCTCAGCATCCCTTCCCAGCACCCGGGCCATTCTTTCGAGCAATACCAGGTCATAATAGTAAATGGCTGTGGCGGTAAGGGAGATCGGGGTCAGCTGTGCAAAACCGGGACGTTCAGGTCCCAGGTCATACCAGTCCCCCAGCCCGTGGGACAGGATATGTCCCTCCGATTTGCCCTCCAGGTAGTCCACGTACCTTGTCATCATGTCCCATGCCCTTAATATCTGCGTTGTGTCGCCATACCACCTGTAGAGTTGCCAGGGAATGATGACGGATGCACTCCCCCACTCCGGGCTGTCCCTGAAAGCCCCTCCAAACACGGTGTACTCGGGTGCGATTCCGGGGATAAGTCCCTCTTCGGTCTGCGCATCGATCATATCATCGATCACCTTGTTGTACAGATGGTATATATCAAAATTGTAGTGTACCCCCTCCCCCATGAGGTAGGTCTGCTCCAGCCAGCCGAGTTTTTCCCGGTGCGGACAATCGGTGACGACACTCTGGAGGTTACTCCGTATGGCCCAGAGGATCAAGGAATTGATCCGGTTGAATAGTTCAAATGAGGTATGAAATTCCCCTGCGACGGGCGAGGAGTTCCGGGTGTGAAGCATTTTAAGACTGCCTATTTTCGGACCCGATGAAGCGGTTGTATCGGGTGCGGCGCCCTCCACCTGGACATACCGGAAGCCATAATAGGTGAATTTCGGGGACCAGGTTTCGGTGCCCTCGCCTTTCAACACGTAGAGCCAGTAATACGGCTGCCCGCTGGCCCTCTGTTCTGCTTCGAGGTTATCCCTGATCAGTTCGGCTGGTACCAGCCTGACTGTATCACCCCGGTTCCCGCTGACTTTCAGCTCGATGATACCGGAAGCATTCTGGCCGAAATCATAAAGGTATCCCCCAGTCCCTCCGACGGGCCTAACGGATACCGGTTCCAGGACCTTTTCAACCTTAATAGGGTAGTCCTTTTCTGGAAGCAGCTTTTCAGAAGGTGCCTTCACCCGCATGGCATGCCTCCACCTGGCATCGTTGAAACCGGGTTTGTCCCAGCCCGGGATTTCCAGTGTTGCGTTGTAGTTTTCTCCCCCGTAAATGCTTGAAAAGGTCAGGGGACCGGGGGCAGCCCTCCAGTCTTCATCGCTCTTGATTACCTCGCTGCTGCCATCTTTATAAAGGATATTCATCATCAGGATCATTTTGGGATTCCCGTAAGCCGTCATTAATTTTCGATACCGTTCATTCGGAATGATATAGAATCCGTTTCCCAGCATTATGCCCAGGCAGTTTGTGCCCTTGCGCATCCGGTCCGTTACATCGTAGGTGTTGTAAAGGCATTTTGCATCATAGTGGGTCCAGCCCGGGGCCAGGAATTGGTCACCCACATTCTCCCCGTTTATATGGAGTTCATACTGTCCCAGTCCCGATACGAACAAAAGGACCATTTCAGGCTCTTCCTTAAGGGAGAATTCCCTGCGCAGAATTGGCAGCAGGTGATCCCCGACGGGCTTGTCTTTCCATTCCTTCCTTCCCCCCGGAAGGTGTATGCCCGGCACCACCCTTTTTCCCGGATCCAGGTCGGTGAACCCGATCCATTCTGCCCTGTTCCAGTCCCCCTCCGATTCGAGTCCCGATATAAAACTTCCCGTCCGGCTCCAGGGGGACTCATTCCCCCGGTTATCCCAGACCTTTACTTTCCAGCAGTAAACATTGCCGGCCTCCAGCGGAGGTGCGCCGCAGGGGACCAGGATGCTTTGGCTGCCCGGTATCCTTCCGGAATCCCACAGAAGATCCTCCTCCCCGAAAGACCTGCTATGCCCGTCTGCCAGGACCAGCCTGTACGCGGTTTGCATCACGTTCCTTTCCCCGGATTCCAGTTTCCAGCTGAATCGCAGATCGTTTGTGGGCACTCCAGCCGGGTCTTCCCCGTTTTCGCAATATACGGAACCGACCCTCAGGCCGTCTCCTGAGCAGGCCATGGAAATCCCCAGGACCATCAGGATCATGGATGCGATGAATAATTTTCTGACTTTCATGAATGATTTTTATTGATTCGTTAATACGATATCTTTTTTTCGTGATCCCGGGGTCACCCTGATCAGTTTGGCTTTTCCCCCGCTCATTTTGGCTTCGACAACGGTATTGCCGGGGACATGGAGTTTGAAATGAACGTCCCAGTCCACCGGCCAGGCCGGAAAAAGCAGGATCTTATCCCCGTTGGCCTGAAGGAGCATCTCCTGCAGGCCGATCATCCCCGAGCCACCCCAGTTCTGGTCCGGCACCCAGTCGAATCCGGGTCCCCAGAAAGCAGGGAACCTGCGTTCCGAATCCTGCAGTTTCTTTATCGTCTCTTCAGCGGCTTCATTCCTCAAGCCGAGGCATGCGGCAAAAATACCGTACTGTTTCCAGCTGATATGGTCGCGAAAAGCCTGCACGTCGGGATCGTACCGCCAGGTATTGATCGCAGTGTCGATCCCAGGCTTCCCCACCCCGTATATCCGCCACGGGAAGACCGGGTAAAGCTGGGGGGCTTCGGTATTCTGGACCCTCTCCCAGGATGCAGCCGGTGCGATCAGGGTATGGCCCTCAATCTCCCGGAATGAAATGGAAGGTATCGTTGCCAGCATCAGGGTCCAGTTTTCACGCCTGTCTTTGTCCAGGTATTTGTCAGGCAGGTCGAGCAGGCCCTTCAAAATAACCTGCAGGGCAGCCACGGTCGATGTGGCATTCCTGGCCAGTTTATAGGTTTCGCAGGCAGACCCGGGGTACAGGACCAACCTGCCCGTGCTGTCGAGCTCAGCCTGGCCACGCTGCCTGGCAAGGTACCGGTAGTGCCGGTCAAAGAAGATAAGACAGCTCTCGATCAGGGGCATGTAGGCTGATATATCAGTCCCCGAATATCTCTCCAGTTGCAGGATCATCAGGCAAAATTCCAGGGCCGTGTCCCACTGGTACTCCAGCCATGCATTGTATTGCATTCCCGGATCCATGCCTTCGGGCCGCTCCCACCCGTACTCGGTGCAATCGGGAAGGCCGAAATTTTCGAGTTGTTCGGTAAAACAGGCCCCTTCATGTCCCCAGTATACCCTGCTGCGCAGTTCTGCATTGCCCAGGGCCCTTAGGTAAAAATCAAGCTGGGGCCGCATCATGTCAAAATCCCCGCTCTTGAGCATCGGGAAATACACCAGTCGCTGGTTCTGGGCGGTGAAGGTACCTCCGCCCCAGTTCCGGAAATCAGGGCTGAAATCCCATTCAGGCCTCACCAGTGAAGGGTCGAAGGTAAAAAGTCCCCCGTTAAACTTCGTCGGCCATTCCCCGTAAGCATTGCATCCCAGCATGTACCTGGACAGCTGGTAATTCCGGCCCACCTGCCAGCCCGGGGAGAATTCCAGGGATGATCCTGACGATGATTCAGAAGACGGCATGGGGGACCCGGCTGATTGCCCCGGAGATGATTCCAGTGATGAGCCAGGGGACTCTCCGGGTGACGGATCGGGCGGGGATGCGGTGGCATTTAACGGTTGGATGACGATATAGCTTCTTTCCCAGAAGCGGTTCCACCAGCGGCAGGTTTCCCGGAACGCATCCTTTTCTGCCCGGTCTGCCTGAATTACCGTTTCCCAAAGGCCTGCATCCCATTCCCCCGGTGCTTCAACCCGGGCCGTGTGCAAAAATATCTCCAACCGATGCATCCTGACAGGGACCCTGCTCCTGAGCTCCCAGCCCCTGAAATCCGTATCCAGGTAGCTTCCCGTCAGGATCCCGGCCGGTTCCATCTCCCTTCCCCGCAGGAATCCACCGTAAGCAAGGTTACGGAGCGGATCATACATGAGGTTCTTTACGGAATCCATTCCCTGCTGGTGCACGGTCACATCAAAAACCGTGGGCGACTGGTTCCTGTGGTAAAAACGCACCCCGTTATCCTCGAACCCCACCTGGTCCCCCGCCTTGACAAGGCTGTCCGGGGGCATCCAGCGGTAGGAATTTTCGCGGCTTTCATTCCTTCTCAGGAGCTTATCCTCATACCGCCAGCTTTCGTAAACGACGCTGGCTTCAATCTCCTGGTTGCTCTTTATTTCGGAATGGATCACCGGCCGGTAAACATCCACCCAGATCCTGAGCTCTGCTGTGAGGTCGCCATTCCTCCCGCTGATCTTCACGTATCCGTCCTCCAGCACGAGTTCCTGCCTGATAAGCTCCCCGTCGAAGGGATTGGGGCTGAAACGCATCCTCACCCGTCCCAGCTTCACGAAGGTATTGTTCTCGTCGAACGTGCCTGACCTGGCCATATAGTACAATACATCCCCGTTCTCCACCCATACGTTCAGTCCGATGTCCCCTCCCCCACAGGGCATCGATTGGGATGCGTCCCGGCTCTGTGATTCCCATACCGGATGGTAGGAGACAGGCAGGTTTTTCCCTCCCCCCTCACAGGCCGTGACCATGCACAGGGTAATGATGGAAACAATCATCAAGCGGGCGAGCCGTGCCATGAATTTTCGTTTTATCCGGGGAAATTGAATTCTCCGATACTCACTGCCTGTATATGGATACCCTGCCTGTCAGTCCCCCTTCAAGCAGGGACCTGCCGTGCATGTTGAAGGGTACGGCGGTCCAGCTTATTCTCTCTTCCGCGGGCAGGTCCCGGTCCCCTATCAGGCGGTTCGCCCAGGTATTGCTGACCCTGATCTCCAGGAGGTTTTCACCGGGGACCAGGAAGTCGCCGATCTCGACCCGGAAAGGGGCGGTCCAGATCACCCCGCAGGCTTTGCCGTTCAGGGCAACATCGGCCATGTCGTGTACCCCGGGGATGGCAAGCCAGTACCGGGATCCGCCTTCCTCCGGAACTGCCCATTGAAAACGCAGACGGTACAGGGCGGTGCCCGAATAATGGGAAATGCCCGGGCAAGGGGACAAATGCCAGCTTTCCAGTTCCTTCATGCGAACGATGGTGTCGGGACCCCCCAGTGAAGGATCAAAAAACACTTCCCAGATGCCTTCAAGGTCACTGAGGTGGACAGGATCCGGGAGGTTGGTCCCGCATTCGGCTCCCCTCTTGATGGTCTTCCGTTCGAGTACGATGAAAATGGAGGCCTGTGGTTCCAGTTCCAGCGGGATGTCCGTCCGGCCATGGGTTGATTTCCAGGTACGGGCGGCCATTATCTCCCCGCTCAGGGGATCGTAGAGGTCAGGCCATCGACCCGATCCCTTCAGTGAAACGGTAATATTCCGTTTAAGGTCCTCCTGGTTTGAGATGAACCAGATATCTGTGTTTCCGTCCCGGCGGTGCGTCCAGGCTATTCTCGCGGTCCGTTCTCCGGATTCGTCCAGGGCCACCAGGTCCCGTTCGAGTCCCGCTTCCTCAAAGGACGGCAGTTCCCATGGTCCAGTAAAGATCTTTCCCTTCCCTGCCCGGTAAACGTTCCCGGAATTCAGGTCTGATGATGTCCGGACATTTCCGACGGCTACAGGCTTATTGGTTGATTTCTTAGGGGCATCTGCAAGCAGGGTTTTCGCGAGCAGGGTTTTCGCGAGCAGGGTATCCGCCACCAGGATGGTGGCACCCTGCCCGGCAAGCTCCAGGATCCTGGCTGCCGCCTCATCCGAGAGCATGCTGCCCCCGGGATCCATCCGCCTGGCTCCGGGGATAATCAGCAGGCAGTAACTGCATCCTCCCGGCAGGATGATCCGTCCGTTCCTCACCGAGGCTATGTTCAGGAGAGCATCGGGATTGAAGGAATCGTAGGCATAACCCTTCAGGGGATCGGTCCAGTCCCCCGGATCAGCCATGTTGGCCGAATGGCTGACGCCTTCGGACATTTCCTCCTGGGGAACGCCTGCATTTGCCAGTCTCTCTTTTTCAGCCTCCACCACTTCTTTGCCGAATATACCCGGAAGCGCCGGCACCAGGCGATCGGGAAGGACAGCCCTTCCGGGGATCTCTTCACCCGTGAACACGGCGATATCTGCTACGGGCACTCCTTTTTGCAGGAGGGACTGGCAACGGGTGGAGTATTCCACCCAGACCCTCCCCGGTTCCCACCAGGTCTGGTCACGCTGGAAATACAGGCCGATCCGGCTGAGGGTCATGCCCGGCCGGCGGTCAATCCAGGGATTGTGGGTGAAGACGTGGAAAACGAAGCGGTTGATGCCCAGCGTATAGTTCCTGTCCCCGATCGCCCTGAGCATCCCGGGATGTTCCCCCCAGGTAAGCCTGAGCTCTGTGAATGCCTCCGCCTGTGTTAGTGTCTTGCCGTAAATGTGTGCCCCCGAGATGGCATCAAGCATATCGTTGGGTTTGTCGTGGGTGGGACTCCACAACCAGAACTCCCCCATGGGGATGTCGACGGATCCGTAGTGCAGCATGCCATCACCCGTCATCGTCGGTGCGGTGCATTCCGCGCTGAAAAGGCAGCCCTGTTCATGGACCTGTGTTTCCAGTACCCTGTAAAAATTATCCACGACCAGTTCGGCTATGGTCAGGCGTATATCGTGAAGGTATTTTTCCGTCCGGCCCGCCGATACCAGCGGTATGCCGGCCATTGCCGGCAGCATATCGACCGGATCGTATCCCCGTCTTGCGATGAATTCATCACGGAACACGGGGGACCAGTTCTGGCTGCCGCATTCCCAGCTGTCCACGTGGAAGATTTCAAGTACCCTCCCGGCCAGTTCCGGTCCAACTTTCTCAACCGCTGCCCCGAACCAGTTTTCATACTGGAGCCGGGCCGCTGCCGGGTTAAACTTGTCACATTCCAGTCCCAGTCCTCCTCCCCCGGTATAATTGGTCTTCCCCGTGGAGGTATGACCCATCCTCAGGATGGTCCACCGGCCTTCCGGTGCATCCCAGACCAGATGGCCGGTCGTATCCATGAAACTACTGATGTTCAGGAGCTTATCCCCTGCGACGCAAAGGCTGTCCGGCAGCTGCCCGGTGGTCGTGGGGGGAGATATCCTCCAGATCGCGCCGGATTTGCCCAGGTACTGGTGAATCCTCGGTGCACCGGAAAGACGGATGCCGGCGATCTTCAGTCCGGGCGACCACTTTGCCATTTCCAGGTCCTCCGACCCGGGTTCCAGTCCCGTTCTCCCGTATATGAACCGGAAATGCCTGGCTGTAACCGGTACGATGGCATGGACCACCGAGGTAGCCTCCTCCTGCCAGCCGTGCCGGGGAGGTTCAAGCCGGCATACGGTTCTGAACCGCACCCCGTCATCGCTGCTCTGAACCCAGAGACGGTGTGCCGCATAGTTATAGCCCGTGGTATGGATGGTGATGTTCCGGCAGGTGAAGGGCTTGCTGAATGAATACATGATCCAGCAGGAATCATTGCTCCGAAAATTTTCCCGGTTATGCTCACGGGAAAGGAAGCCGGGATCCATCCCGGGAATACTGCTGCTTACCTTCGGTTTTACCCGGTAGCTGTCATCATCCGATCCCTCCGCCCGGGGAAAGGAAAACACGGCTATGTCGCGGTAATACCCTTCAAATGCCCCGGGCCGTGACAGGTCCATGTCCAGCCGTTTGCCCCCACCGACAATGGTATCCGACCAGACCACCTTCTGCATCGAAAGCTCAGGCGTGATCCAGGGTCCGCCAGCCACCGCAAAACCGTCACAGGCATGCATGCCCAGTTTTAATCCCAGGCGGTCCGCCTCACGGAAGGCATGCCCCACCATATCCCACCAGAGGGGACTCAGCTGTACGGCCGGCGGAGTGAACTGAGGCGGATCCTCCGCTCCCCTTATGGGCATCAGGTAGGCCCCACCGATCCCGGCCCGCTTCATCGCTTCCAGGTCAGCCGTAATGCCTTCCTTTGAAACACAGGCGTTCATCCAGTACCAGAACACCCAGGGTTTTGCCGATTCAGGCGGATCCAGGAAATCCCGGGCCAGCCTGCCGGAATGTGGGTCGGCGCTGCAGCTATTAAGTACCAGCAGGCTTACCGGCAGGATGCACAACAGGATAATAAGGGCCGGGATTTGCAGGAATTGTAGATTGCAGGATCTGTTGGTATGCATTGATCTGCTTTTAATTTTATTCAAATACCAGGTAGAGGGTCCCTTTCCTGGGACCGCTGAGATAACGCGGACGGGAAGAGGGTCCGATCAGATCGGTCGCGTTGACCTTGTTCCGCACGGCGGGTATCACATCCAGTACAGCGATCCCGGTTTGCGGCAGGGTATAGAGCAGTGCATCCCTCCCGTCGCGTGGCGTGTAAATCCCCAGGTAATTCTTGGGGGAGGTATTTGCCATGTGTATGGTACCCTCATCGGTCTGCAGGCTGGCCCAGGACCAGCCGCTAAGGTATCCCTTGAATTCCGGGTAGGTGAATGTCTCGGCAGGCACAGCATCGTTGTAGGCATTCTCCCAGACGTCAAGCCGGGTTCCCTGCAACCTGTTCTGCCAGACCCGGTATGGACCTTCGCCCAGCCATCGAATCGAATTCACAGCAGTTTCGGGATAATCGAAATATATCCCCATCAGTTCCACCACCCCATCGTAACGGTATTCATAGTCCAGGCGGACGGTCCCGTCCGCGGAGATCGTCCAGGTGGTTTGGGAAAGGGGACCGAAATAGGAGGTTGTAATAAGGAGATTTTCTCCCTCGCGTACAATCTCAGAATCAAGCAGTTTCGATTCACATGGGATCTCCCTGTAAATGCGGTCCACCCCGGCCGGAGCCCGGGGATCGATCGTCCCGTCCAGGGTGCGGTCACCCCTGCGTGCGGCGATGAACCGGGGACCGTTACCCAGGGAGATCTGCTTTCCGCCTTTTTTCACGCTTTTGAGCAGCCAGGTACCGGGATCGAAGACAAGCTCGAGATCATCGGTCGAAACGATTGCCTGTCCCCCTTCATTGCTGAGCGAAACCTTTTCCCCCGGATCCTCCATGGCAGGAAGTTTCACCGGCCTGTCGGCCAGCCTCCAGGACCAGGTCCAGATTTCCCTTCCCGCCTGATCCAGCGCCTTCAGGTAAAGCACATCTGCCTTTTGCCATTCCCCTATCAACCCGAGCTCGAGCCATCCCGAATCATGGGGAGGCACATCCGGTGAGATCGCCGTTCCCGTCCCGAGTACCCGGTGTCCCGACCTGTTGTCCCCCGGATCAGGGAACCGTCCCAGTTCCCACAGGAATGAACATTGCCGCAGGTTGGTGAAATCAAACCGGTTCTCCACCGGGAGCAGACCTTGGAAATCTGCCGGAAGGGTTTCAGCGGAGATGTGGACGGGCGACCAGATTTCCTTTATGGTATAGAAGCTTCCTTCCTTTTCGTGGTGGGGACCCAGGATTCCGTCGGCCCCGTGGTTGCCGTCGGTGTCGATGCTGTCCCTTAGGTCGGTCCTTATGACTCCCTGATCGGCGAAGTCCCATAGCAATCCGCCGCCGCAACGTGGATGCACCCTCATCATTTCCCAGTAATCGTACAGACCGGCACCATGGCCGCCATCGTAAAGCCCGTGAAGGAACTCGGTGGTAAAATAAATAAGTTCCCCCCGCAGGTATTCCTGGGTTTCGCCGTAGGAACGGTAATGCATGGTTTCCACCCCGCTGTGATCCTGCTGGGGATGCAGGACGGGACGGTTCCGCGGATCCCAGCGGGCAAATTCAGGGTCAAGTTCCGTGTTCCAGCCTCCCTCGTTGCCGTTGTCCCAAAACAGGATGGAGGGATGGTTCACATCACGGGTGACCAGTTCCCTTACAAGCCTGCGCCCAACAGAGGTTTCATAGCATCGCTGCCAGCCTCCCAGTTCATCCAGCACATACAGTCCCAGTTCGTCGCAGGCATCCAGGAACTCCGGGTCGGGCGGATAGTGTGACATGCGGACCGTGTTCATGTTCATCTCCTTTATCAGCCTGACGTCTTCGTAGTTTAGAGCGGGATTCAGGGTCCGTCCCGATTCGGGCCGGAAACTGTGACGGTTGACGCCCTTCAGCAGGATGCGCTGCCCGTTGAGGTAAAATCCATCCATAGCCCGTATTTCAAATGTCCGGAACCCGAAACGTTCCGTCACCCGGTGGACAAGGCGGTCGCCCGACATCAGGGAAATCTCCGCCTGGTAAAGGTTCGGCGTCTCCGCGGTCCACAGCCTGATGTCACGGCAGGCGTAACGAAGCGTCAGGCTGTCCGACCCGGGGGTGACGGGCGCCTCGAAAGCTTCCCCGGCTGCCTGCCCACTACTGTCCCTCAGCTGCACTCTTACAAGGTAGCCGGGGCTAAGTGGTTCACCAAGGAAGACTTCGACACGAAAATGACCGTCGGCCCCGGCATCGATGGCCGTACGCTCAATGAACTGAGCCGGCATGATCTCCAGGAAAACGGGACGGAAGATCCCTCCGAAGTTCCAGTAATCGGCCCTCCTTTCGGCCATGTTCACACTTGCATTCGAGGATTCCTTGCTGACGTCCGCTTCCATCAGGTTTTGATCCCCGTACTTAATCATGTCAGTAATATCGTACCTGAAGCGGTAGAAACCGCCCTGGTGGACGGGTCCTGCCGGCTCCCCGTTGATCCTGACCTCGGTGTCGGTCATCGAAGCTTCGAAAACGAGGTGCACCCGGCTGCCCTGCCATTCCCGGGGGACCTCGAAACGGTACCTGTACCTGCCCTGCTCCGTCGGGATCGCCGGATCGGTGAGTTTTGAATAGTAATTGACCCCGTAATTGTAGTCCCCGAAACCCTGCTGTTCCCAGCAGGAGGGCACCGGGATGGTCGTCCAGTAACCGCTTTGCCTGCCCCCAGTGCAGAAAAATTCCCATTCCACCGTCCGGTCCGAACCCGTTCCCGAAAGGAACACGCGCCGGGTTTCCGTTGAAGCGTCCTGCCTGCTTCCCGCAGGTGTAATTCCGCAGACCGCCGGGGCGACAAGCAGCATCCCTGACAATAAGGCGCAGATTTTCATAACCGTTCCAATATTCATAAGTGTCCTGATATTTTTAAGCATCCTGATATATATAACCATCCTGATATTTATTCAGCCCATTCCTTTTATCCGGTTTCCCGGCTTTCAATATCGTAATGATCCGGCCCTGATTTCCCCTGCAATCCGGCCTGCCTGTCCCGGTTCAGCGTGGCAGGGATAAAGGTAAAAAGAGTACCGGTATGGCCGGGCCGGCACCTGGTACTGCGGCAGGGGCTGGCTGACGGGGGACCACGAATCGTTGCCTCCGATCCCCATCTGGACCAGGTCGATGTTCAGGGTGATGAAGCCGGGATCGACCAGGTCACAGGTATGCCTGGCCTCATCCAGGTTTCCCTGGGTATAGGGCCAGGCGCTCATGCTTAAAAGGCTGTCGGCCGCTATGAGCAGTCCCCTGTCAGCGGGACCGTAAAGGAACATCCATCGCACATCCGTGCGGTTTGCGTTTTCCTGCGGCATGACATACGGCTCGATGAATTGCTCAAGGGGCAGGGAGTAGATGCCCGCATCGGCGCCGTATCTCCGGTCAAGGTAATTTTCCTGTGGCCCCCTGCCGTACCATGTTATCTGCCTGCAGTCGTGTCGTATGCCGCATTGCATTCCGATCCTCGGGATGTTGGGAAGATCCGTGGCGGCATCCAGGGCGTAGTCCACTTCCACGGTCCCGTCCCCCCGAACGGTGTAGGTTACATCCAGTTCCGCCCTGCCTTCAATGATCCTGTATGTGCTGCGCACCCGGATAAGGCCCTTGCCTGTTTCGGCAGCAGACATTTCCTCGAGGACCGGTACGGCAGTGAACCAGGGTGCCAGTAAACGCTGGGGTTTCCACCCGCGCCGGTCGTTGTCGGTAAGGGCCCGGGTGAAATTCGGGAGCAGGGGGCGGGTGATCATTTCCACTCCGCCTGTCGAATACGATTCCAGTGCACCGCTGGATTTACCGAAGCGGATGAGGTATGCGGCATCCCCGGATGCCGGCCCTTTTACGGTCCACGATGAATCGTTTTCCGAAAGGGATAGCCCCGCAAAGCCTTTCATCCTGTCGGGTAAGCCTTTTGTCCCCTCATGGACGGCAGGCAGTCCGGTAAGGGCCAGCTGGCTGGAGGCGATGGTAAAACCGGAGGGTGCCCACGGAGTGTTTTCTTTCAGGCTGAAACGGAGATTGGCCAGGTACTCGTGGCCGGGGGACAGGCCATTGAAATACACGGAAAGATCAAGGAGGGTATCCTTACCGGCCGCCAGCGGGATCGTCCCCAGCGAATGCCTTCCCGTCTCCCTTCCGTCCCGGAGAATAACCAGTTCGGCATTATAGGAGGAAAGGGATTTTACGGCATGCCGGTTCTCCACTTTCACCATTCCACTGCCCGGATCGGCCATCGTGCATTCCACCGGCTGGAAAACCCGCTTGCACTCATAGATGGCAGGTTTTGGCCGGTTATCGGGCGCAACGATCCCGTTAATGCAGAAATTGCCGTCATGAAGCTTCTCCCCGAAATCACCCCCGTAGGCAAAGTACGGGACCCCTTCAGGAGTTTTCGCCAGGAGTCCCTGGTCCTTGTAATCCCAGATGCATCCCCCGATGATGCGGGGAAGGGACCGGAACAGGTCCCAGAAATCCTTCAGGTTCCCGGTGGAATTCCCCATGGAATGAGCGTATTCGACGAACAGGATCGGCCGGTGGTCCCCCGGCTGGTTCACCAGGAGCTCCGGTGTGAAGATGCCGGGATAAAAACGGCTGACGATATCGACCCAGAACTGGTCCACCGGCACCTGTATGCGATGCGAATGATCCGGGGGGTAGCCCGGTTCGGAGGGGGCGATGTAGCCTTTCACCCGGGGATTTCCCTGGGCCGGTTCGTAATGGACCGGGCGCGTGATGTCGAAATCATGGATCCACCCGGCCATGGCGGCGTGGTTGGGTCCCCTCCCGGATTCGTTCCCCAGGCTCCAGATTATCACGCTGGGATGGTTCTTGTCCCTCTCCACCATCCGGATGGCACGTTCCATGAAGGCATGGTTCCACTGCGGGTCGTTGCTCAGCTTTCCCCCAAGCCCGTGCGATTCCAGGTTGGCCTCATCGATGACCAGGATCCCGAAGCGGTCACAAAGATCGTAGAAATACGGATCGTTCGGGTAATGGCTCGTACGTATGCAGTTAAAATTGAACCGTTTGATCTGCCGCACATCTTCCAGGATATCCTCCCTTGACAGCGCCTTGCCCTTCACCGGGTGGTGGTCGTGCCGGTTCACGCCGTACAGGTAGGTTTTCTTTCCATTGATCAGAAGCTTGCTGTCCTCTTTTGAGAACTCTATACTCCGTATCCCGACCCTGCAGCTCTTCACCTCCAGCACATTCCCCAGGCTGTCTTCCAGCGAAAGGGCAAGGGTGTAAAGGTAGGGGGACTCGTCGCTCCACTTCCGTGGATCCTTCAGCCGGGTTTCAAGAAGGCCGAATTTGACATTGTCGAGTCGGGGATAGCTCTCATTGATCACGGCTGCTGCATCTATGGAAAGGGGACGCTCGAGGACAGGTCGCTTATCCTCATCGTAGAGGTATGCCTTCAGTTTGTATCCGGAAATCCTGTGGCCGGTCAGGTTCTCGAGCCTGGGCCTTATGCTCAGCGTGGCATCGCGATAATCCTCGTCCAGTTTCGCCTGGTAATGGAAATCGGCAATGCGGAGGGCCGGTTCCGCCATCAGCAGGACCTCCCTCTGTATCCCGCTCAGTCGCCAGT
>Ga0307445_10000767_pt1 | contig 17763 bp, 14 predicted proteins | sample SalMarSW160330MG_FD_202147 | JGI IMG/M metagenome (GOLD analysis project Ga0307445, IMG submission 202147) | Salt marsh sediment microbial communities from the Plum Island Ecosystem LTER, Massachusetts, United States - SW1603-30 | ecosystem: Environmental > Aquatic > Marine > Intertidal zone >...
TTATCACCTTGATAATAAAGAGATCCATTAGGAAATTCGATGGTGCAATTTATGTGTGTATATTGATAAGATACTGTATTGTTTAAGGTCGCATTAATTTGAAAAGTATCTCCTGTAGTAATTCTTGACTCTTTAACATATATCGCTCCAATCTGGACATTCAAACTTCCATTCGAAATATAATTTTGACTAACTGCTTTAATTGTCCATAAACCTGGTTCTAATACATTCTGTGGTATTGTTAATGTCTCAGATCCAAGATCAAATCCTGTACAAAATCCCCTTTTTTCTATACTATATCCATCTATTAGAGATGTGACATTCCAATCACTAGGTTTTATTATTTCAGCCCAGTTATTTAAATAACCATAAGGAATAATAAAAGAGCACTTAGTTTGCCAATTTATTTGAGTATTAGTTTCATATTCAGAACCTTCTAATCCATTTATTGTTGAATTAAAAATTTTAAATGCTTCTGAAGTAATTGTAATGTTATATATTTGTAATTCTTCAGTATATAAGGGATTTTTTGAGATAGTAAATTTTATATCACTAGTTTCAGTTCGACTTCTTTCTTTGTCAATATAAGAGTTACCTCTGCCAAATGTGATATTTTCATAGGAATATTCCTGATCAAATTCAATATCTTTGGCCAGTATTAAATTAGGTTGGTTAGGTTTTGTCCAAACTTCAAACTGAATATTATCAATTGAGAGAAAGTGTTCTTTCGACCCTGTTGTAGATATGTTATCAGTTACAAAGACTCCTGCCCTTACAGTTGCATTTTTAGGAAGTTGTTGACCAGCAAGATTAAGGTCATAATTTAAACTCATTTTAGACCAACTATCTTCAACTAAATCAATGAGATTTTCACTAATGTTTTTGCTAACCCCGCCAATATCAATAGAAATAAAGGCGACCATATTAGTTAATTCCGTTCCTCCACCACCTAAAGAATATAAATAATCCAGGGAAAGCGTGCCAACTGAGTTAAATGATATTGGTTCCGTAATTGTGATATTCTCTTCGAAGTAACCAAAAGAACCCTTAGAAAGAACTACATTTTTTTGAATCATCATTTCAAGGTTTTCGGGTTGCCAAGGTTCGTGAATTATTTTCGTTGGTTCAGAACTATCGTATTCCCATGGGGCTTCACCTGCATCAAAAGACCCATTTATTATCCAATCTTTTTGATGAGAAACTCCGTCATAATCTATTGTAACATTTTTAGAAGTCCAGCCTTCTAATAAAGTGAAACTCACGCTTGTTGGTAAAGAGAAGGGAAAAAAAGTATTAGAAATGGTGGCATGTTGGATGATGGTTAATGGTTTTCCTTTGGGATCATAATAAGCTGTATTCAATCTCTCATCTAATTCAAAATTTTTGTCATTCTCTTTAAATTTAATATCTTCAAAGTAATGATTATCAAAACTAAATAGATTTGGCGCGAAATTTCCCAAAAAAGCTATGATAAATATCAAAAACAAAAATAATTCTATTTTTTTATGGTTTCGATATTTTAAACTCAAGCGATTATACCTAATTTATTTGTCAAATTTAATAAATAAATAATAGATAAAAATATTAGTTATTAAATATACTTGTTGAGCTTGTCCACTCTTTCAAACGAATTTTTGGAAATTTTCAAAAATTTCTGATTAGGAATGACAGTTATTGGTTATTACTTCTTTTAACTCAATTTTTTAAGAATGTTTATTACCAAATAGATGTTACAGAGATATATCTTAAAGTACGTAAAAGTGTGGTTTCACGATGATTGCATTTTAAAAGGGTTTTTTTTATGAATTAGGATAAATAAGTTTTTTTAAATCTTGAATTGCTAATTCTATACCTTTTTTGATTGAAATGGAGGGAGTAAAACCCAATTTTTGCATGGCTTTTTTAGGTGACGCATAAAAATGGTTAACATCATACTCCCGTGGATTGTTAAAAATGATGCTACTCTGACTTTTTGTTTTTTTAATAATAAGTTGGGCTAACTCTTTCAAGGAAACAGGAGTACCAATAGATAAGTTAAAGTCATCAAATGCAGTTGTATTATTTTCAATCTCTTTAATGCATCCCCAAATGCCATTTATGGTATCAGTTATGTATGTGAAATCAAATCGTTCCTCACCAGATCCATTGATGTATAAGTCTTCATCTCTTAATGCTTGAAGGATAAATCTAGGAATTACTCTATCCATGTGATCATTAATATTGGTATAAACGTTTGAAAATCTTAGAATTCGAACTCTTAACCCGTAATATCGAGAATAAGTTTCACAAAGCCTTTCTCCAGTCATTTTAGAAAGACCATAGATGTTAATTGGAATTTTTGGTGAAGATTCAGTTACAGGTAATACATCAGGCTCTCCAAATACTTCTCTTGAAGAACCGAAGATTATCCAAGGAGGATTTTTACTTATAGTTCTAGAAGCTTCAAGTATATTTGCAACCCCTCCAATATTTGTTGATATACATTCATAAGGATGTTGTTGTGCTGTTATCACCCTACTCACAGCCGCCAAATGTATTATGCCATCTACGCCTGATGCGTGTTTTTTAAGCATTTCTAAATTTTTAACATCAAATTGAAGATCATCCTTGATATCAAAAGGAATGACGATGGTTTTTTGGTTCTCTAATTTTTTTTTTAACACTGAGCCTATAAAACCAGCACTTCCAGTAACTAAAATTTTCATAATGGGATCAATACTACATAAGAATAATTAATTATTAGTTTTAAGGTCGTAAAAAAAATTAATTGAATTTAACAGAAATGCTTTATTTGATAAATTAATTTTTCTCTCGATTGGATAATAAATAGAGAAACTTGAAAAGTGTTAAAGAATGAAAAAGAAATGGTATAAAAGTAAAGTATTTGTAATTACCGGTGCTGGTGGGGATATCGGTAGTGCTACATGTCGAAAATTTGCTCCTCTTGGTATGAGGATGTATCTTTTAGATCTGCCTAATCCCAAGATTGATGAGTTGAAACAAGAATTAAAGGATTTAGGCGCGGAGTTAGTAGAATTTTATGAAATGGACGTATTAGATCGAGACCAAATAAATATTGCTATAAATAAAATAGGCCAAAAAGAGCAGTACATTGATATTTTATTCAATAATGCCGGGGTGGGCAGTAAATGTTCAGTTACAAATAAAGGAACTTATGAAGAATACAGAAAAGTAATGGCAATCAACACTGATGGAATGTGGTTAGTATTACAAGCAGCATTGCCATTTATTGGGAGACCCACTCAAATCAGAAAAACTGTTAACAAAAAAGTCGGACAGCTTATATTTACATCAAGTGCAGCTGGAAGAACAGGGGTTCCAAACATGGCTGCATATGCAATGAGCAAGAGTGCAATTATTGCAATGACAGATTCCATACGGTTGGAATACAAAATTATGGAGGAGATGATAAATGTTATAACAATCATTTCAGCCCCGGCAAAAACAGGTTTCTATAACACGCCAGAGACCATTGAATGGATTGAAAATTATGAAAAGCAGGGGTTTTTATTCAAACTTCTAGAAGCTGAAGATATTGCTAAAAGAGTAATGAATGCTTCAAGGAAGAATAAAAAACAAATTTACGTTCCTAGATGGTGGAAACTGATAGATATATTATTTGTTTTTAGCCATAATCTGATAGGCAATTTATTAATTAAGATCGAAAAAGCTAAAAGAGAATAGTAAAACATGAATAGTTCTCATCCTCCTCGTGTATTAAAAGGCAAGCGACTTATTGGTTATTGTCTAGGAGATTTTGGGATTTTTTTATCTAATATGTTAGGAGCGGTTTATGTATTCCAATTTTATGTCTATACCATTAATTTAGATTCTGTCCTTGTTTCAATTGGAGTCACATCCCAATTGATAATTGGCTCTATTTTTGCTATTATTTTTGGAGTTATAGTTGATAACAAGAAACCCGGAAAACATGGAAAGCGTCGACCTTTCTTATTATATGCCTTACCAATTTGGTTCGCAGGATCAATTTTAATTTGGTTTCCACCTTGGAAATGCCCTGAAAATAATTCTCTATTCCTCCCTACAGCTCTATTTTTTTGGATTGTTACCATAATAACATCTATCTTTAGATCGTTATTATATAGCGTATATTTGTCAATGCTTCCAGAACAATCTCAAACAACAGAGAATCAAGAGAAGATTGCTTCAATACGTTCAGCATTTGCAATAATTGCTTCAATTTTAGCACTTCTTATCCCTCTCATTGTCCAAAGCTTACTAGAGGATCCAGCCAATGTAAAATGGTGGGAATCTTCTGGAAAAGTATTATTATTTTTTATTCCATTGACTGCAACAATTCTTGCGATATTTGGACTGGTATCTGTAATTTTAATTTACTTTTCGGTTGACGAAAGTTTTCATAAGAATGATAACGATCAGTTTGAAAAAGCAATGATCCTGGGTGCATTTAAAAAAATGGGAATTCCGCTAAGAGATAAGAATTTTTTTTATTTTATTCTTGCCAGCTTTTTTATTGGAATAACAGGAAAAACTATGGGATTATTAGTATTTCCTTTTCAAACCTTTTTACTTCAACTAAAAGCTTCGGAATTCTATATTTACATATTTATATCTATTTTCGGTAAGTTTGGGTGGTATTTCATATGGAAAAGAGTTACAAAGAAGAAGAATTTATTAGTAAAATCGTATTTTAGAGTAATTTTAGCAGCGCTGATTGCCTCAATACTTGATATATGCTTTTTATTTGGAAATCTTCAATTTGGCGTAAAGATATTGTTATATATAATCGTATGGAGTACAGTTTTAGGCTCCTATTATTCATATACTCTTTTTTCTATCCCATTAGGTGCTTCTATTGTTCAGGAAGCTGCTGAATTAATAAATACTTCTGGCACTAATTTAGATAAAAATCTTTCTAGTATATCAGGATCGTATTATGGTCTATTATATTTTGTGACGTATTTAGGACCTGCCTTTGCTTCACTGTTTGTCGGAACCTTTCTTTCGGGCTCGAATAAAAACAATCCCATTGTGATTACATTACTTTTCTTCTCAATGAGCCTTTTCTATTTAATCAGTTTGATTTTTATAAGAAGAATTACCTTAAAAGAACCCTCACCAAAATAAAAACATCAACTAAAATTTATCTAATATTAAAGGGATATTGCTAATATTTTATATCCGTGAATTGATAATTTTAAATACTAAAGAAATTATGAACTTAATAATCTCAAATTTAAAATCAATTTAAACAAAAAAAGTGATAATATTAATGGAAATACAATGGGGTAAGATGATCCTTCACGGATTTATAAGTGCAGTGTTCTATATTGGTTTACCATTAGGAATTATTTATATATTTGAATATCTTAATGTCATTACATTTGCCGACAGTTTCACTATTTCAATCATAATTTTTGGATTAATTGGAACATTCTTTTCAATGCTCAAATATGCATTTCCTAAAGAAACTTCTGCAAATCGTTTAGTTTCTTTTTTCATTAGTATATATTCAGGTATATTCCTATTCTATATCTTTGGTGGATTTGAACCGAGTACTAAATTAGGAACTTATTATATCCACACGGATATTATTCAGATTCTATTAGGAATGCAAATTATTGCTTGGTTATTATTAGGATCAATTATAATAAGAGCTTTACAATACTTAGTAGAAGCCATTGAATTACGTAATAAGAAAGATTACACAGTTAGTAAGAAAGGGTTTAAATTAAGCCAAATATTTAAAGCGTTTGGATTTTTGATGGGATTATTGATCATGGGTTATTTTGCGAGTATTATTTATAGTGGAATGAATTTGAATTTTCATTTGCATGAAATGGTGCCTAGTGATGTAGGATGGGATAAAGCAGGGACTCTTAGTAATTATACAGATGACTCCATAAATATAACTCTAACTTTTGATATAATTAACAATGGACTCTATGCTATCTATGATGTCAACCTTTCATTAGGCTTATATGCCTCAAACGGTACAAAATTAGGAGGAGCACCAAATCAATATTTTGGTGAATTTCATTCCTTTACTCAAACTCTGGATCAAAGTGTTACATTAGTAGTGAATTCCACATATGTTGGATATTTAATACTTAACAGTGATACACTAACGCTACAAATCTCATTTGAAACTCTATACGCTGCTATTTACATTTATCTGACTCTTAATTTACCAGTGGCTTGGTCAGCGTTAGTTTAATTTATTAAATTCTTTTTCTTTTTTAATTTTTATTTTTAATTCAAAAATTATTTAAACTGTAAGAATATAAGATCAATATGGCTGATGAAGAACCGCCGAGACCGAAAGGTCTGCCAGTTGGTTCAAACGCACCATTATTCAACACGCAAGACATCTATGGCAATAATATCATTCTAACTCAACTTTTAAAAATCTTTAATGGAGTTCTTATCGATTTTTTTAGAGGAAATTGGTGAAATCGTTGAAAACAACATTTAGTTTTATTATCCGAAAATCAATCTCAATTTGATATCAAAATTATCAAAATTATATCAATTGCTGCTGATAGTGTAAGGTTTTTAAAAAAATTCAAGGAAGATAATAAAATTACCATCGATATAATAGCTGATCATGACGCGAAAATTGCAAGTGATTATGAAGTATATTGTTTTGCTCCTGTAGGTGAGAGTTCATTGAAATCAAAGCAAGCAGTACCGAGTAAATTTCTCATAAATAAGGAAGGAAAAATTGTTTGGACCTATTTTGGAAAAACTAAGACTGACAGACCTTCAATTGAAATGATGATGGATGCAATTAATACAAAACTTTAAATCCCATAAGGATGATCTGGATGTATAAATGATAGACGTCTGGGGACAACCCGCAAGGATTAGGGATCTTTTTCTATTTTTTGATAAATTTTTGCTATTCCCAAGTGTAAAAACCATTTCCAGATTTTCTTCCAAGGAAACCTTTATTTACCATTTCTTGTAATTCTTTAGGAGGTTTATCATCTAAATTCTTACTTTCATTAAAATAAGTCATCTCAACATTGTATATTGTATCCAAGCCAACACCGTCCATTAAACGAAATGGTCCTAAACCCATTCCTGTAAAAATTTTCCACGCCTTGTCAACAGTTTCGATATCAGCATATCCACCCGCCCAGATTTTTAAACATTCCTTCTTTACAGCATGCCACACGCGGTTAAACACAAACCCCAAGCATTCTTTTTTAACCACTAATGGTGTACACTCGAGACTTTCGATCCATTTTTTTCCAGTATTAAAAACGACATCGGTAGTTTGAGTACCTCTCATTATATCAACCATTGGCATCGTAATGATAGGAGCATAGAAATGCATGTTTAATACTTGCCCTTTTCTTTTTACCGAACTTTCAATCTTTGAGACAGGGATTGAAGAACTATTTGTAGCAATAATGGCATGTGGAAGAGCCAGTTCATCTATCTTTGAAAAAATGTCCCTTTTTAACTCTAAATCCTCTGGAATTGCCTCAATGATCAAATCAGCATCACTTACGGCTTTAGCAAGATCATTATAAAAACTAATCCACTCCAATTTTTCTTTCATTCGCCTTCTTCTTAAAAAGCCAACAAGGGATTTTCTTATCACTTCCAAATTGTCTTCACTGATATCATACAACCTTAATTTATAATCATATAATATTGCTCTTGAAGCAATTTGGTCTCCCATAAAACCTGTTCCAATAATTGCAATCGTTTTAATTTCCATATTTATTAGTCCAAATTTCACTTTAATTAGATATATTTTAAATTTTAAATTAAAAAAAGTTTAACTGTTTATCTGCAATTAAATAAAAAAATAAAAAAAAATTAAATATTTATAAACCTTTTATACGGACTCCAAGTAATAGCAAAAACCATGCAAAAAACATTAGGAATAATCCAATAATGTACCAAACATCCTTTGAACTTAAAGTTGGTTCAGCAAATGTTAATAATGGTAAACTGCTATAGAAACCCATGGGTCCCCAGATCAATTCAATTAACAAAATTAATCCAAGAACGACGAATATAAAAGAAAATATTACCGTTATTTTTGTTGGAGGTGTCCATGCCATTTTATTTTCTCTCTCTTTATGTAGTTAAATAATAACATGCAAAATAGTGTTGTATCACATATTATTTTAAGGTTATTTATTTTATCTATAAATGGTTTATACTCCTCTCAAATCATCACGTTAAATAAATCTTTATTTATTATCATGTTAGATATATTACTTAAATAACTATTTTTTAAAAATTGAATTTCTTCAATTTTCAGAACTCTTAAAAGAAATTCACTGATTTATGGAGGAATTAAAAAAAATGACTAAAGAACAACCGGCTTGGTATGAAAGCCAAACCGTAAAGGATATGATGGCTCTTATGGGCGGAAAGGCACTACGTGGCGTCATGTCTAATTATTTTTCATCGCGCATTTATAAGGGTAAAGTAGGACTACTTCAAGTTAGTAATTATTTAAAAGCCATGTTTGATAAGGAAGATCGAAGAGCTTTAATAATTACTGATTCATTTACCCAAAAGTATGCTAAAAAGGTTACTGAGTATCTTGATCTTATTGAAATGGAGTATAAAATATGGTCCGGAGCAGAACCAGAAGTACCTCTTCCGACAATAGATATAGGAGCTCAAATTTGTGAAGAATTTAAACCACAAGTTATATTTGCACTGGGAGGGGGGAGTGTTATGGATACCGCTAAAATGGTTATGGTTAAATATGAGTATCCGAATGTTAACATATTTAACATTCTTCCTTATTTTGGATCATTGGGATTAAGAAGGAAATTTCGGTTTTTCATAGCAATCCCAACGACGTCAGGAACTGGATCGGAAGTATCTTCCGCAGCTGTATTAACCGACACGTCCAGAGACCCACCTAAAAAATTAGAAGTGATGAGCGATGAATTTCCCGCAGATATCACGATATTAGATACTGATTTTGTAAAAGATATGCCTCCAATGCTAACCGCTGGTACTGGATTAGATGCATTATCTCATGCAATGGGTAGTTACGTTTCAAATTGGGGATCTCCATATTTAGATGCCGTAAATTTCACGGCTATAAAAGAAGTAGTAAAGTATTTGCCACGAGCTTATAAATATGGTGCAAAAGACATAGAAGCGAGAGATCACATGCACATGGCTGCACTGATGGCCGGAATTGGTTTTGGCAACACGGTACCTGGGATCGATCATGCCCTTGGCCATTCTGCCGGCAAGATCTTCGGAATTCATCATGGATTAGCCGTAGGATTGTACTTACCCTATTCCATTGAGTTCCAAGAAAAAGTAACCGATAGATGGCAAGATTTATGTCCAATTTTTAATATTTCCGTTGAGAATAAGCCTCGGGAAGAACTTTTCAAGGAATTTATGGAAAAATTAAAAGCTTTTATACATTCAATAGATGCTCCAACTTGTGTTAGGGATTTAAGAAAACCAGAAATTACAAAAGCAGAGTACATGTCAAAATTAGATTTGATGGTTTCTTATGCGGAAGATGATGCTGTTAGCCTTACATCATACCGAGCAGTAAATAGTGATTTGTATAAAAAAATATTTGAATATGCTTGGGAGGGAAAAGCTATAGATTTTTAATGGTGATAAATTATGAGTGAAAAATTAATAGGTTATAATGGTAAAATTGCATATATTGATTTAGATGACCAGAAAGTTGAAATCAAAGAATTGGATCCTCAGATCGCGAAGGATTATCTTGGAGGGACGGGATTAAGTGCGAAATTAATATATGATCGATTATCAGATGAAGATTATGAAATTTTAAAGAAAGATCCCATGGATGGAATCAATCCTCTCATTTTTGCTACGGGGCCTGTAACTGGTACCCTAAGACCGTCTTCAGGTCGGTATACTGTATCGGGGATATCTCCACATACTGGAATTTGGGGAGAAGGAAGTTCTGGTGGAACTTTCTGTATTTCATTACGAAATAGCGGATATGATGCTATTGTTATCACCGGAAAATCAAAAAATCCTGTTTATATATATATTCATGATCAATCTATTGAATTCAAGGACGCTGACAGTTTATGGGGAAGAGATACTTATGAAACTCAAAAACTCATAAAAAGAGAATTAAAAAATAATAATTTACGAGTAGCTACCATTGGAGTTGGAGCAGAAAACCTTGTTAAATACGGTTGTATTATCAATGATGAAGGGAGGGCAGTAGGGAGATGTGGCATGGGAACCCTAATGGGTTCAAAAAATTTAAAAGCTATAGCAATCCACGGTACTAGTCCAGTTAAAATAGCTGATCCCGATATTGGTAAGGAGTTTTTGAAACAAGCAGAAGACGCGAAAAAAGGAGTGTTGCTAAAAGAAATGGTACCAATGTTATTTACATTGTATGGTACTAATTGTTATTTAGATATTGGAATGGCTCTTGGAGATCTTTCAGGATATTACTTTACTGAAACGGAATTTCTTGCTGAAAAATTATCTGGAAAAACTCTCAAAGAAGAATATGCCGTTTTAGACTATGGTTGTGCAGGATGCACGATGAGGTGTGGAAAAACTACCGTTATTGTAGAAAATGAAAAAGAAATTCGCGTAGATGGACCAGAATATGAGTCCGTGGGTGCATTTGGACCATTATGTGGGGTTTTTGATTCAAAAAGCGTGATTCTTGCCCATCACATGTGCAATGTCTATGGAATTGATACTATTTCTACTGGAGTAAGCATAGCTTTCTTGATTTATTTGGTTGAAAATAATCTTGCTATCGATGAGATTAAAGCAAAGCTAGAAACAGTAAACTTGGATGAAATTAGATGGGGAAATGGTGAATTAATCCTAAAGTTAATCAATAAAATTTCGACACGAAATGGAATTGGAGCAATTTTAGCAGAAGGTGTACGATTTATGGCTAAAGAATTAGATGTGGATCCAGAATTAGCGGCTCACGTGAAAGGTTTAGAGATACCAATGCATGATCCAAGAGCATTTGCAGGGCAAGGATTAAGCTATATAACATGTTGTGTTGGTGCTAACCATGAAAAATGCGATTGGTTTTCAACTGAATTGGGACTGTTAGCTTATCCAAAATTACGCATAAAAGCTGGAGATAGATATTCGATAAAAGGTAGGGAGAAAGGAGTCATGGCATTCCAAGATTTACGCGCTATTGATGACTCAGCCGTAAATTGTGGATTTATAAATCCAGATTTTAAACATATCGTCGGATTTATCAATGCTTCCACTGGTTTAGATTATGATAAAAAATCATTAATGAAAGTTGGCGAACGAATCAATAATCTCAAGCGTTTGATTAACGTGAAACTGGGTATAACTAGGGAAGATGATAGATTACCGGGTCACGTGAAAAAAGTCCTGACTTCTGGAAAAACGGTAGATATAACTCTCGATTTAGAGCCTAATCTAAAGAAATATTATGAATTAAGAGGTTGGGACTGGAATACAGGAGCCCCCACCGAAGAAAAACTAAAAGAACTAAATATTATATAACTTATTCTATTTTTTTTTGTATATTAATTCTGATTATTCAATTTGATATATAATTTCTTCTTTAAACCCTGCCACAACATTGACTAATCCTTTAAATAAATCATCAATTTCTATATTTGTCGAATCAATTCTTAAACATTTTAACGATCTCAATTTATCTTTCGTCGAAATAATAATTACATTTTTTTTTCCTATCTTCTCTATTATTTTAGGAGTAAATTGCTTATTACCCCGCCCAAAAATGAATCCTTGACCACCAATGGGAGAAACAATTATTCGAACTTGATTGTATGTCTCCAAAAGTTTAAGGATATCTTCTTCATTTAAATCCTTTTCAATAACTTGCTTGTTATATATTGCATCTAAACCCAGCAACGTTTTTGGTAAATTTAATTGGTCTGTTATCGCTTTCACAGTAGTACCTGGCCCTAATAAATAGAGAACATCCTTTTTCATAGTCTCTATTATATGGAGTGCAATCTCTTTTTTATTAATTTCATTAACATTCCCGGTTATTGAGGTGTCTTTACCCGTTTGTATCAAATTCGGTACTTTTGGTACTTTTAGGTACCCATAAAGGTTTGAATCCAAAATTCCTTTATTATAAGAACTTTCGTTTATATCCAAGATTTCTCTTTCTTCAAAATCAAGATTATTCAAAATCACAGCGTCAATTAATTGGGCTGCTGCTCTTGAATTAATTGCGAATACTGAACTAAACATTTTAACTCCTGTAGGTACTGCAATAACTGGGAGATTTAAACCGATCGAATCAAATATATCTCGAGCGGTACCATCTCCTCCAAAAAATACAATTAACTCAACTTTTTTTTTGAGTAACAATTTTGCTATATTCTTAGTATCATTAGAAGATGTTTCTTCTTCGATTTGTCCGATTACATCATAATTAAATTGCTTGGAGTTTAGATATACCTCACCCATTATACCTGGTGCGGTTAAAAAGGTTATTTTATCTTTATTTTTAATCTCAACAAGAAATTGTTCTATTAATTCTGGAGTAATGGATTTAGCACCCATTTTTAAAGCCTTTTTATACAAGTCTCCATCGGTTCCTTTCAAGCCAACAGATCCGCCCATTCCAGCTACAGGATTGACAATAAATCCAAATAATCTCATGTGTGCCAAATAACTATTTTTTGATTAAGATTTTTCTAACCAATAAAAACATATTTAACAAGGAAAATTAATCTTTTTATGGAATATTGGGAGAAACGATTCATTGATGGAGGTAAAATTTGGGGAACCAAACCGAGTAAAACCGCATATCAAGCCCTTGAGCTTTTTAAAAGGCATGGAGTTAACAAGATTTTAGTTCCAGGCGCAGGTTATGGTCGCAATACGAAGTTATTTACGGATGCTTATTTAGATGTAAATGCAATTGAAATTTCTGATTTTGCTATAAAGATCGCGAAAAATTTCGACCCTAAAACTCAATTTTTTCAAGGTTCAGTATTAGAAATGCCTTTTAATGATGATAAATATGATGGGATCTATTGCCATAATGTATTACATTTACTTCTAAAAAATAATCGTATCTCATTCTTAAAGAAATGTTATGAACAATTGAGTTCTAAAGGGCATGTATTTTTCACAGTATTTTCCGATAAGGAGGAAAGTTTTGGAAAAGGAAAACGAATCGAATCAAGTACTTTCGAAAGTAAACCCTTTAGGCCCACTCATTACTTCACAGAAGCTGATTTAAAAGAACATTTCAAAGATTATTTAATAATAGAAACAGGGTTAATGGAAGATCACGAGAATCATGGAGAATTAGGCCCCCATACACATCTCTTAAGATATATATTTGCTAAAAAAGAAAAAAAATAATATTTTTATTTATTTTTGCCTAACTTTTTTCGAGCCTTTTTAAGATCACCATCCGTGACCCAATGAACTAATTTTGGAAAGAAGCGCATCATTCTCCATAAAAATTTAGCTGAGCCCGGAAAAATGTATAATTTCTTTTTTAACACGCCCTTAAGGATTGTTTCAGCAACTTCTTCTGGTTGGAGAAGACCGGCCCTTTCTGAAATAATATTTAATTCCTCTGGACGAGTCTCAGCTTCTTCATGAAGTCCTGGGGTATCAGTATCTGGGGGGAAAACCATGGAAACACTGATGTTATCTGCTTTATATTCGTTTCTTAATACTTCACTTAGTCCTACAATCGCGAATTTTGTAGGTGTGTACGCTGCATAACCCATTAAACCAATAAATCCTGCTACAGAAGACATGTTAATAAAATATCCCTCTTTTTGCTTTATATAATGAGGTAACAGCGCTTTTATAGGACATAGTTGCCCAAAGAAATTAGTATTCATGTGGAATCTGAAATTTTCGATGGTTAATTTTTCAGTATAGTCAGGTAATGAGATGCCTACAATGTTAAAGAGATAATTCGGAACTCCAAAATTTTTTATATATTCATTAAATAATGAATCAACTTGTTCCATGTTTGATGTATCACAAGAAATGATTTCTACAATTTGATTCTCGTTTACTTTTAGCCCTTTTATCTCTTCAGCAGCCGCTTTTAACTTATCTAAAGTTCTTGCTACTATACACACATTACCGCCCAACTGAACAAATAGCTTTGCAATAGCTTTTCCGATTCCTTGGGAGCCCCCACAAATTATTGCAGATCTTTCCTTAAATGGTTGCCTTTTAAGTAGTTTTTCATCTACCATATGCATCTTCTCTTTTCAATATTTAATTTATAGAATCATGTTGAACCATCCAAAAATTAAAAATATTGGACCCAAAATTAACATTATCGAGACAATAAAAATGCTCATGTAAGCATCAAATCCATGCTTTTTAATGTTAAATCCCCCATTTTGGAGATTAAAAGCTAAGTCTATCAAACCTAAAAACATCATTCCGCTCGCGGCAGTAATAGAAAAGAAGTAGCCAAAAGACTCACTCAATAGAAGTCCAATTGAACTGATAATTAAATTAGGAAGAACCCATCCAAGATCTGGTAGAGGAAATGACAGTTCATGCTTGAATTCTACTTCTGACATCTTCCTGTCCTTATTCTTATATTCTGTGATATAGAACATAGTCCAGAAACCAATCAAACCTATCGCTATTATTATCTGCAAAATAGCAAATATAAAATTTAACACTTTAAAAATCCTCCATTTTATAGTAGTATTATATTGAAAATTGAAATCAAGCTAGAATAAAATTGTAAATAAAAAAAGTTTGTCTATTCCATATTTTTTCGACATTTATTTAGAATTATATATTGAAATTTCAAAATAAACCTTAAATTAATAAGAAATAATGATGTTTGGTATGTTATAATACCTAAATTTAAAAAAAATCAAGGTATGAAAAGAGCAATGAAACTAAAGAACCCTGTAAACATAATTCTACTGGCGATTTCATTTCTCGTTTTCGGATCTCTAGGATTAATTTTTGTCACTCAAATGGAACTTATTCCGGGGTATACTTGGGATGATGTTTCTAATCAATATCCTGTTAATTTTGATATGCAACTTACTGGAGATTTAAATAATGATGGAGTTTCAGATATAATTGTGAACATGTATACTCGAGATATAGATTTAGATGATGTAAACAAGTATACTTATAATACCCCGAGATATGGAGGGATTTACGCTATTGATGGAATAACAGGGTTGAAAATATGGTCAAAAGAATATACTACACCAGTTCGGAGTCTTTATCCTATAGGAGATATTAATTCAGATGGTTATGAAGATTTTTTTGCAAATATGGTGAAAGTCAATGAATCTTGGGATATTTATACAGAGGGTTCTGATAATAGAACCCGAATGAGACCTATGATTATTCATAATAACTTTACAAATATAATAATAAGTGGAGAGGATGGAAGCTCACTTTCAGGGATTATTTCTACAAATTTGATCTTAGGTGTTATTAGAGTCAGTGATCTTGGTGATAATATCGAAGATTTTATTCTATTAGAAGGAAAATATTATAATTTTCCTGGTGAAAATTATCTAGTAAATATTTCCACCTATTTTATTAATGGAACTAGAACTAAATCGATTTTTATGAATTCTACCTCGAGTGCTTATGTCTTTTATGATTCGACTTTTCCAACAATAAGAGAATTTGATTACAATGGTCAAAATAATGTCATCTTTCTCAAGAATGATGGTATTATCTTATATAATAAGAGCATAGACAATTTATTAGATCCAATATTCGTTAAAAATGGATTATATATCAATACATTTTGTTTTGTGGAAGATCTCAACCTTGATGGGATTCACGAGATTTTAACAATTTCATGGGAAGGAAATGTAAGCATTTTGAATGGTTTGGATGGAAATCTTCTCGATTATTTTAATTTACCAATAACTGATAATACAGCTGATGTAACCGCAATGAATACTCAGATCGATGATGGAATTGCTCACGTGTTAATTAGTATATCTCTTTATGATGAAAGGGAATACTTTGCATATGTTTATTCTATCTCTCTAACTGAACACGATATTATTTGGCAGTATTATAAATTTACTCCTGATGAAAATGAAGAATTACCGGGATGTTTCGTAATAGAAGAAGATTTTACTGGAGATAATAGCGATGAAATTTTGCTAACCATTAGACATACTACGTTGACCGGACAAGAAGGAAGTCGATTTATAATAATTGATCCGATATCAAATACTGAACTAGCATTAATTAATATTGATTATCATATATCGAATATTATCACTATTCCCGATATTGATGGTGATGGCAAAAAAGATTATGCTTTTGAAGATGGTGATAAAATAACAGCCATTTCCACTCAAAAACCATTTCCCATTTGGCTTTCTCCTATATTCGAACCGGGACTTACCATCTTTATAATTCTTGCAATTATGCTCGTTTTTAGTCTGATAGTAATAATTATTAATGGAAAGAAGATAAAACCAAAACGAAACAGATTACAACAAAGTAAAATGGCTGTTGCTGTAAATGTTGTAGTAGTAGCATTAATGACAATTAGTTTCGTCATGTTCTTATTGATGTTAAACATCTTCAATAGGACATTGATTGCTGGGGACTCCATGACAGGTCTTACGATTGTATATACTGCTACAACAATTATTTGGTTTGGGTTACTTCCTTTAACAGCTTGTATTTATAATCAATTTGCACCTCAATTTGCTTATGGTTTTATATCGCTTCGCAGTTTCTTTTTCAAGTTTTCAAAAAGTCATAAATATGCAATTTTTGTTGAAGATCTACAAGATAGGAGACAATTAAGCACCATTATTAGACTCAAAAGAGTTATCCTTCCCTTACTTCTTTCAATGGCAATAGGATTCTACTCCTACAATTCACTCTCACCAATATTTGGGTATCCTCAAACATTTGATGTTTTTGGTGGACAAGAATTCTTCCTATTTATGATCGGGTATAATTTATTATCTATTATTCCGATGGTCCTCACATTCATAATATTTTCATTTTTTATTTCGGGAAACTATTTACTAGATGATGCTGGAATTGCTTATTATCTTGAATCAAAGAAACATAGAAAACCTGGAGATATTGAACCTATCAGTATATGGGCTCAATCAATTGTAAAAGGTATCGCTGGATTTTCAGCTGTTATTACTTTTTTTTCTTTTTTTCAGACAGTGGATTTTTCAGGATTTTTTACAGGAAATGATTCAAATGCAGTTTTTATGTTTATATTTGGAATTTTTCTTTTAATAGTAATGTTCTATGGAACACCATTCCTCACCTCATTCTCTTACATGCTTTTATCAATCGAAGTAATGGATTATTCTTATGAATACAATTCTGAAAAACTCTATAAGATAATGAGAAAAAATGGATACGATACGACACCACGGAAACTTACTAATCTATTTCCTTCTGGTTTTGAAGAATTAAAGAGAATTCCTGAATCTACCAAAAAAAAAGAAAATAAATAAAAACTAATTTTTTTGTTTTTTTTATTTCATTATTTATTTAATTGTATCCTAGTACTTTATATCTTTTAATTTGTATGGTGGTACACCTACTTCTGACATTCCTCCATCCACAGGAAAACAATGCCCTGTAATATAATTTGACAAGGGAGATGCAAGGAATAACATCATATTAACTATATCTTCAACAGTACCTATACGTTGCTGTGGAATTTTTAAATTTCCATCTCGCATAGTAACCCGCATTGCTTCTTCATCATTTAAATAAATTCCAGTTAGGTGAAATCCAGGAGCAATA
>Ga0307445_10000774_pt1 | contig 17694 bp, 13 predicted proteins | sample SalMarSW160330MG_FD_202147 | JGI IMG/M metagenome (GOLD analysis project Ga0307445, IMG submission 202147) | Salt marsh sediment microbial communities from the Plum Island Ecosystem LTER, Massachusetts, United States - SW1603-30 | ecosystem: Environmental > Aquatic > Marine > Intertidal zone >...
CTCCCTTCATTTTTAGGTCTCGACTCGCAAACAACAACCTTGAGATTTTTAATCTTCTCGTGCGATAATTTTAAAATTTTAATTACTGTTTTACTTCGGGATAAAGTGATTATACTTTTAGTCTCTTTTAGAGACAAATAAATTTTATTGAAAATAACTTTTATTTTCTCATCTTCGTTTCTTGAATAGGTTTCAAGAAAATTTACTAAATCTGAATTATTGTTTTTTCTCAAAATTTTGTTGAGTTCATTTAAGTATGAATTGGCAATTTCAAAATGTTCAAGCTTCTTTTTTCCAAGTTTAATCGATTCTTTGATTTGAGCAGAGTTATTTCTGATTGAGATAAAGTATTTATTTAGGAGAGCTACTAATTCTGAAGAACCAGAAGTTTTGTTGTTTAGGATTTTATTTAGTTTAGTCGAAGTATTCTTCATCATCACTCAATTTGCTGACTGCCAGCTTTTTGATATTAAAATTTCTGTAAGATTTTTTCGAAGAAGCTTTATTACTTGACAGAGCACCAAATAACTCTTCTTTTGAACCGAAATCCTTCAAATAAAAAATTCTAACTTTGTTTCTATTTTTTGTTAACCAGTTCAAAGAGATTTTCATCTTCTCCAGATCTTCTTCAGTCGGGTTAATGTCTGTTCGTATAGTATTTGCGTAATAATCATCTATTGCTGATTCAAAGTTGTCTTTCTTATTTACATCTTCTTTCTTAATAAAATATTTACCTTCCAGCAGGAGTATATAGTCGTGATTGATCCCTTCAGCAATCTCGAATAAGACATTTGCTTTGTTCACTGGTTCAGCCAATAGTGAGGATTTGTGCGTTTGGGAGAGTATTAAATCAATAACTTCTTTTGTCTCGGCAGCTTTTTCATATTTCTCTTTTGAAGAATAGTCTTTCATTTTATTCAACATTCTGTCTAGTGCTGACTGGTTGCCTCCAGAAAGAAATTCATAAACTTTTTCAAGTTCATCAAAATAATCCGGATCATTCTTTTTAGCACAAGGTGCAGTACATCTTTCAATATCCGCAAGAAAGCATTTTTTGCCTTTCTTAAATTCTTTTTCATTGCATTCACGAAGAGCAAATGTTTTATCGATTATATCAAGAACTACTTCTGCTTTCCTCCGCGAAACAAACAATCCGAAATAGTCATTCCCATCGAAATCAAAACTGCTTGATATTTCTGGCTTTGGATACTTATTGCTTTTATTTATCCTGATGAAATATTTATTTCCGTATTTCTTAAGCTGGCGGTTATGTTTTGGATTTATAACCTTGATACTTTCTGCTTCAAGCAAAAGTGCGGTAAGTTCAGAATTTGTAATCTCAGTTTTTATTTTTACTGCCTGTTTTACAATCCTTTTCGGTTTGCCGACAGCAGTTGCAGCAAAATAACTTCGCACGCGATCTTTTAATGATTTAGCTTTACCTACGTAAATCACTTCATCTTTTTTATTCAGAAAATAATAAACGCCGGGAGAATCGGGCAGGGAATAAAGTGCATCGTGAATTCCCTTTGGCAATTTTATAAGCTGGTTGGAAGGAACCATTGATGATTGATATTCAATCAGATGCTGAAGAGTTTTAACCCCATTTTCTTTTGATATTTTTTTTATAAGCTTGATCAGAATTTTAGCTGTAGCTTCTGCATCTGAAAGAGCTCGATGAGATTCTTTATTTTTTATTTTAAGATGCTGAGTTACAGATGCTAAAGACTTACTCTTCAGTTCTGGAAAAACCTTTCTTGCAAGTTTTAATGTGCAGATCGTAAGATTACTTAAAGGCTCATATCCATTACGTATAAACTCATATCGAAGAAAGTTTTCATCAAAGCTTAAGTTATGACCGCTGATAATTGAATTGCCGATGAATTCCTCAATCTCCTCTGCAGTATCATAAAAGCTTGGTGAGTAAGCTACATCACTGTTTGATATTCCTGTAAATTGTGTTATAAAGTATGGAATATCGCAACCAGGGTTAATCAGTGTTGAATACTTATCTTCTATTTTTAGGTTCTTGACTTTAACAATACCAATTTCAATTACCCGATTATTTCTTGCAGATAGTCCGGTAGTTTCAACATCCAGTACGCTGAATTCAGCTTCTTCTAAAGGTGTGGAAGGAAGTTCTGATGCAATCATATGTTAAAATTAAAGCTAATCTTGCATACCATCAATACATTGCGATTGAACATACACAATCCTGTTTCTTTTTATTTGCTCTATATTTTGGATATATTTTGCGCTAAAAATTCACACATATATGCCCACAATTAATATTCTCTTCATAGGTGACATAGTAGGAAAACCGGGAATGGATCTTGTTCAAACGTGGCTTCCTGGACTCATTCAGAAATACAAAGCCGATTTTGTAATTGCCAACGGGGAAAATGCTTCGGATGGAAAAGGCTGCACAGAAAAAGAAGGGAAACAATTTTTTGATTTAGGTATTCACGTTCTTACAGGTGGAAATCATACCTGGGATAAGCATTTGTCACAGGACTATCTTAAAAAAGAACCAAGAGCATTGCGACCTTTAAATTACCCAAAAGGAACCTATGGCAACGGTTATTACATTGGCGAAAGTAAGAAAGGAAAAGTTGCAGTATTAAATCTTCAGGGAAGAACTTTTATGGCTCCGATTGATTGTCCTTTCCGCACTGCTGATTGGGTTTTAAATAAATTTAACACTGAAACAAAAGTAATTATTGTTGATTTTCACGCCGAAGCAACGGCAGAAAAAATAGCAATGTCCCATTATCTTGATGGAAGAGTAAGTGCTTTAATTGGAACGCACACACATATTCAAACTTCAGATGAACGAATTATGCCCAAAGGAACAGGGTTTATTACTGATGTGGGTATGTCAGGTCCCTACGATTCAGTTATTGGAATGAAAGCGCAGGCTGCGATAAATAGGTTTTTATACCAGACACCGCAAAAGTATGAAGCTGCAACAAATGATGTTCATCTCTGTGGTTTATTTCTTAAAGTAGATTCTGCTACCGGTAAGACAATTCATATCGAAAGAATTCTTTTCCCCGATTTTGTAAAGACAAATGAACAATGATTTTAATTGATGGTAAAAGAATAGCACAGGAAATCAGAGCTGAGCTTAAGTCTGATATTGAAAAACTAAAATCTGAAGGAAGGGATATTCCCGGATTAGTAGTAATTCTTGTCGGAGACAACCCAGCTTCAGAGAGTTATGTGAGAGGAAAAGCAAAAGCTTGTGACGAAATAGGAATGAGAGCGATTACAGAGAAACGACCAGCAGAATTCCCGGAAAAAGATTTGCTCGAATTGATTGATTCTTATAATCACAATAATAAATTTCATGGTATCCTTGTTCAGCTGCCACTTCCAAAGCACATTGATGAAGATAAGGTTATTGAAGCGATCTCACTTAAAAAAGATGTAGATGGCTTTCACCCAATGAGTATTGGAAATCTTGTCATCGGTAAACCAGCTTTTCGATCTTGCACACCGGCTGGCATTCAGGAATTACTTATAAGATATAAAATAGAAACAAAAGGAAAACATCTTGTAGTTTTGGGGAGAAGCAATATTGTTGGAAAGCCAATTGCCAATATAATGCTTCAGAAAAAAGAATACGCAAATTCAATTGTAACTATTTGCCACAGTGCTGCGCCCGATGTTTCCTATTATACAAAGCAAGCAGATATTTTAATAGCAGCAATGGGTTCCCCGAAATTTGTTAAAGGTAATATGGTTAAAGAAGGAGTTGTGGTAATTGACGTGGGAATAAACCGGGTAGAAGATAAATCAGCAGCGAAAGGTTATCGGTTGGTTGGAGATATTGACTTTGATGAAGTATCCAAGAAAGCATCCTACATAACTCCCGTACCGGGAGGAGTTGGACCAATGACAATTGCAATGCTGCTAAAAAATACTTATGAAGCATTCATTAAATATGGTGAATAAAATGGATCATAAAATTTTAGATGAAGATGTATCACCGGAATTTTTTGAGAAAGTCCTAAGAGACTATTACTGTTACGGAGATTCATGTAAAGGGTGGGAAACAAATGTAATCACACAGCCTAAAACTGTAAAAAGCATTGTTGATGTCGGTGCATCAAGAATTGCTGCAGGTAAGGGGATAGGGAATTCATTAAAAGATAAAAACATTGCTTCAAAAATTGATCATACAATGTTGAAGCCAGATGCAACTCCAAATGAAATTAAAGAGTTGTGTGAAGAGGCTAAGAAATATCATTTTGCATCTGTCTGTGTTAATCCCGGCTACGTTCCTTTATGCTCTTCATTATTGAAAGGAACTGAAGTAAGAGTTTGTACCGTTGTTGGTTTTCCGCTCGGTGCAAATACAACTGAAGTAAAAAACTTTGAAACTGAACAGGCAATTCAAAATGGCGCAACTGAAATTGATATGGTAATAAATGTAGGAAGATTAAAAGCTGGCGATTATGAGTATGTTGAAAATGATGTAATGCATGTTGTTCAAAACTCTAAAAGTAATGGGGCTCTGGTTAAGGTAATTATAGAAGCAGCACTTTTAACCGATGAGGAAAAAGTTAAAGCTTGTTTAATTTGTAAAAAGGCCGGCGCTGATTTTGTAAAGACCTCAACAGGATTTAGTAAAGGCGGAGCGACTGTTGGCGATGTTGCGTTAATGAAATATGTTGTCGGCAGTTCAATTGGAGTGAAAGCTGCAGGAGGCATTAGATCGAAAGAGGAAGCCGAAGCTATGATAGCATCGGGTGCTGATAGAATTGGTGCAAGTGCCAGTGTGAAAATTGTTTCTGCTTAAACAAAAATATTTGGAATATGATTCTTGATATTGTTGTTACAAAAACTAACGATGGATTTACAGCAGAAATACCTTCACTTAGAGGTTGCGAAAGCTGGGCTCACGATGAAGATACAGTTTTATCAAAAATTCTTGAGTTAGCAGCATTCTACCTCAAAACTGACATTAAAAAATTCAAGCTTGATAAAGCAAGGAAAGTAAGAGACCATTCAGTATATAAACTTGTATTCTATAAAAGTGCCTGACTTAAATTTTAGAACTGAAAAAAGAGTTGAGAAAATAAAGTGGGTTTTAAGCAGGCGTCAGCCTTCCCTTCGAGTTATTATCGAAAATATTCACGATCCTCACAACGTTAGCGCAATTTTCAGGACTTGCGATGCTGCAGGTATTCCCAAAGTATCTTTGGTATATAATATTGAAAAATTTCCAAAGATTGGAAAGAAATCTTCTGCATCTGCTTATAAATGGATTGAACGCGAAAAATTTAAGTCAATTGAAGAATGTTATACTCAGCTAAAGAAAGAAAAATTTAAGATTTATGCTTCATCCCTCAATTCTCATTCAAAGAATTTATACGAGCTCGATTTTACGCAAAAGACAGCAATAATTTTCGGAAACGAACACAGAGGCTTATCGAAAGAAGCTGAAGAATTGGCGGATGAAACATTTTTTATCCCAATGTATGGAATGGTGCAAAGCCTGAATGTCTCCGTATCTGCTGCCATTACAATTTATGAAGCACTTAGGCAAAGAAGTTTAAAGGGATTATATGAGAAGTCCGAATTCAGTCAAAAAGAATTGCAAAAACTGATTGATGGATGGATTAAAAAGTAATTTTAGACAATTGACTGATGATCCAATCTTTTAATAAAATTAACAAAGTCAAAGGTGAAATTTCCTTTTCGGGAGATAAATCTATTTCCCACCGCGCTCTTCTAATTTCTTCACTTGCTAAAGGAAAATCCAGAATAAAAAATCTTTCTGATAGTGATGATGTTAAAGCGACAATTAAATGTTTACAAGATTTAGGAATTGAAATTGCATCTAACAGTGAAGAAGTTATAGTAAACGGAAGGGGATTTAAAGGATATCAAAAACCTTCTAATCTACTTAATGCTGGCAACTCCGGAACGACTGCAAGATTGTTAGCAGGAATACTTTCTGCACAAAATTTTGAATCTGTTATATCAGGAGAGTCGTCACTTTCTTCCAGACCGATGAACAGGATTATCAAACCGCTATCTCTAATGGGTGGAATTATTAAAAGTAAAGATGGAAAACTTCCTCTTTATATTTATCCTTCAGATAAATTAAATTCAATTACTTACGAAATGCCAATTGCGAGTGCTCAGGTTAAAAGTGCAATTCTTTTGGCTGGATTACATTTAGATAGTGAATCTTGTGTTATTGAATCAAGACAAACGAGAAATCATACGGAAACTTTTCTCAATTTAAATGTGATTAAAGAAGAAGGGAAAATAAATTCTTCCGTTTCAAGAAAAAATTATCCTCATGCTAAAGATTATTTTATTCCGGGAGATGTTTCTTCTGCTATGTACTTTATGGTGCTTACTTTAGTAGTAGAAAAATCAGAACTGCTGATTAAAGATGTTTCGCTCAATCCGACAAGAATCGAAGGTCTTTCATTATTAAAAAAGATGGGCGGAAATATTCAAATTGAATTTACAGGAGAATCAAATAAAGAGCTGTTTGGTAATGTATTAGTTAAATCCAGTAATCTTTCGAATGTAAGAATAGATCCGAAAATTATTCCATTGATCATTGATGAAATACCAATCTTATCTGTCGCTGGAGTTTTTGCTGATGGAGCATTTGAAATTAAAGATGCCGGAGAATTGAGAGTAAAAGAATCCGATAGAATTAAATCTCTTATCTCAAACTTTCGTTTATTGGGATTAAAAGTTGAAGAGTTTACAGATGGCTTTAGAATATCCGGCGAAGTTAAAAAAACAGTTAAACCTTTTGACAGCTATGACGATCATCGTGTTGCAATGCCTTTTGCAATTTTATCATGTCTTCTGGAGGATGGAGGAAAGGTTGAAGAATTTGAATCGGTTTCTAAATCAAATCCGGATTTTCTTGAACAACTTAAGTCAGTCAGCTACTAAAGCTTAATTACCTGGTGTTCAAATTTATTAATCTGCAGCTCATCAAAGATTTTCTTTATAAAATCCTCCCCATATTTATTTACAAAATAGACAAAGTTTAATTCACGTTCCTGTAAATTGGAATTGGGGAAGAGGTTTACAGCCGCACGATCTATTTGTCTTAATGTTACTTCATATTTTTTTTGCTGAGCTTTTTCAGCTTTAGATTTCAGTTCATTGATTGAGCCAAAAATCTTATCTCTGTATCTGTTGCTTGAATCTGCGATTGTTTTATCAAGATCTATTAACTTTTCTTTAAGCTCATCAAATGCTGTTTCAACATGCTTTGTTAATCCATCGAACATTTCGTCAATAGAGCTTTCTTCGACCGAATTAATTATTTTCTTCTTAACATTTTCTACATCTATGAAGATATCGTTTATATCAACAGTGTGTTTTTCCAGAATGTTTGCAATAGGGTTTTCCAGAATTGTAGCAGATGATCTTGGATAAATTATTGGCGGAACAATACCATAAAATTCATACAACGGTTTGATTTGTGCGAAGTATGAAATTTCGCTGGGGCCACCTATGTAAAATGCGGTCGGTAGTAAAAAGTCCTGACAAATAGGTCTTAAAAGCACATTTGGGCTGAATTTTTCAGGTTCATTTTCCAGTAATTCTAATATTTGTTCCTGTGTAAAACTTTTTCTTTTTCTTCTTAGCTTGTACTCATTCTCTACAGGTTCGATTGAATGCCTGCCTTCATCAACCATTAAAAATAGGTTTACAGGTTTTACTTTTACTTGTGCATGATAAAGTTCTTCCAGAGTAGCACTTAAGTGTACCAGTTTTTCGGTATGTAATCTGAAATCAGTTATTTCTTTTTTAAATATCGGTTTAAGCAATCTTTTTACTTCACTATCTTGCGGGTCAAAAATTACCAGTCCATATTTATCGAAGTACTTAAATACCAAATCTCTGAATGCTTCTTTAAATGTTTTTCCCTCCAAATAAAAATCTTTTAGTTCTTCAATTAGTGAAGCTTTAAATTCTGTTTCTTTAAGACCACTGCTAAGATTTTTGAAGAAGTCTGTAATTGAACTATCAAATTTTATGAAGCCGACACTCTGTTTTGAGTCGTCTTCCTCAACTTGTTCCTTATATCCGATTGTAGAAAGTGAATTTCCCTCGTCGATGATTTTAATTGATCTTACCTCGTTGAAGTCATGATCATCTCCTTCGAGCCAAAATACAGGAACGAAGTTATAATCATCATATCTTTCGGAAAGGAAACGGCTTAATTTTATTGCGGTAATAATTTTGTAAAAAGTGTATAGTGGTCCGCCTAAAATCCCAACCTGCTGACCGGTTACAATCGCAAGAGTTTTTTTATCAGAAAGTTTTTTTAAGTTCTTTTCAGTAAGTTCAGTCGGAGCGAGATTTGAATATTGTTCGGAAATTACTGAGCTAATATCCGGTGATAGATTTCGTCTATTTTCCGTAATATTTTTAAATATCTTAAGATAATTTTCTCTATTACGGAAATCATACATATAAAAGTCAGAAACGTTTTCAAACTCATATAAATAATCCAGGAAAAGGTTTTGATGTCCTGGTATGTCACTAAAATTGATGTACATTTCATCACCGGTATATGATTTAACGAGATTATTTTTCGAAAGATACTGCTTTTAACTGCTATTTTAAAAGGAGAAATCTTTTAGGTTATAAGTCATTTTCCTATTTTTAATTAACCAATTAACAAAAACGTTTTATTCTTTGGAAATAAATTTTCTCAAGTATTTTACCTTTAACAGAGCTAGCAACGCTATAAAAATACTCAGCTCATTTTACCTGTCCCGATTAACAGGTAAGTCAGTGGTGTGGGGAATGCCAATTTCTTATTCGATTGAACCTACTAATCATTGTAATCTGCAATGCCCGGAATGCCCATCTGGATTAGGGACTCTCACTCGTCCTCTCGGATTACTCAAGCAAGATGACTTTAAGAAGCTTGTTGATGAAATAAAAGATACGGCGTTTTATATCCAACTATTTTTTCAGGGTGAACCGTATATAAACAAAAATCTTCCTGAGATGATCCGATATGCTCAATCAAAAAATATTTATATATCAATCAGTACCAACGGACATTTTATAAATGAGAAAAATGTAAATTTTGTTTTGGATAATGCACCCGATAAACTAATTTTTTCTGTTGATGGATTAGATGAAGAGAGTTATCAAAAATATCGTGTTGGTGGAACTTTTAAGCAAGCTGATGAGGGTCTTCGATCTTTAATTAAAAGAAAAAAAGAAAGAAGGTTGAAGAAACCGTTTGTGGAATTTCAGTTTATTGTTATGAAACAGAATGAACATCAAATTGAAGAAGCAAAAAAGTATTGTAAAGAGGCCGGGGTAGACAAAGTAGTCTTTAAAACAATGCAGATCTCGTCTTATGAAAATGCACTGAAGTTTTTACCGTCAAATAAAAAGTATAGAAGGTACACTCTTGAAAATCATTCTTTCAAAATTAAAAATGAAATAAAGAATCATTGTTTTGCAGTATGGCGGACTTCTGTACTTACCTGGGACGGAAGAGTTGTTCCTTGTTGTTTTGATAAAGATGCAATGAATGAAATTGGAATTCTAAATGGAAAATCGTTTTCAAATGTCTGGTTATCGAATGAATATTCAAATTTCAGAAATAAGATTCTTTCAAGCAGAAAATCGGTTCCGATGTGCACAAATTGCACTGAGGGACTAAAAGTTAATATTTTTAAAATTGAACAATAAGATTTTATGGAATCAACAAATAAAAATACTCTGATTTTAGGAAGCCGGATTAAATGGCTTAATAAAACCAATCTTATTATTATCGCTAAAATTCTGATCGCATTAGGTTTGTTATTTTTCCTAGTTCGGTCGGTTGAATATGATAAAATCAATTATGCATTTTCTAATGCAAATCTTTATATAATTAGTATTGTACTTCTTTTAGGTGTGGTTAATATCTATTTACAATTTACCAAATGGAATCTTACCTGTTCAGAGGTTTTAAAGGAAAAAAATAAATCAAAAGTATTTCGCTCTTTGTTCTACGGACTTTCGGCAGGAATTATAACTCCACTTCGAATAGGCGAATATTTCGGTCGCGGTATTGAGTTTAAAGATAAATCATTAGTTCAGGTTACTGTTGCAACTCTGATTGATAAATTTTTTCCGTTAATTATGGTTGCTTTTTTAGGCTCTGTTTCGAGCCTGTTTTTTATCTACTATTATTTTTATGTCTCTCTATATATAGTGCTTGCTCTATTTATTCTCATTTTTACTTTATTCTATGTATTCATTCTGCTGATATTAAATAATAGATTTTGGGATACGTTATTGTTCTCCAAAATAAAGTCTTCCGAAAAATTAAAACCATTCTTAAGTAAGTTAAAAGCATTTCAAAATCTTGACAGGAAATACTTTTACAAAATGCTTTTTATTTCCTTTCTGTTCTATTCCTGTTTCCTGATACAGTATGCACTACTTGTTTCAGCTTTTTCAAACCATTTTGATTACTTGCATTATTTTTGGGCTGCGAACTTAATTATGTTCACAAAAACTGTTATCCCTCCGGTATCGATGGGTGAGCTTGGGGTAAGGGAAGGAGCATCAGTTTATTTTATAAAACAGTTTGGAGAAACTGCTTCGGTTGGATTTAATGCAGCCATTTTACTTTTCATTATTAATTTGCTTATTCCTGCTCTGATTGGAGTTGGAATGTTCCTTAGAAAAAATGGCAAATGATTTTTCTCCGTTAATATTAATCCTTTTATTTGGCTTTTTATTATTATTAGTTCATTACCTTACCTTTTTATTTCGTATAATTAGGGGCTTAAAGAATTTAAAACCAAATTCAGGCGATGTTTTACCTCACGAATTCATTTCAATTATTATTCCCTTCAGAAATGAAGAAGAAAATATTCTCTCAAGCCTTAAATCAATTGAGTCACAAATATATCCTGAAGACAAATTTGAAGTAATTTATGTTAACGATTCATCAGAAGACAATTCACTAAATCTTTTAAATAAAAATATTAAGCGAAAAAATATCCGGGTTCTTACAGTTCCGAATGATTATTCAATTAATGCACATAAAAAAAGAGCTGTCAGGTATGGAATAGAAAATGCACGAGGGCAAATTATAGTAACTACTGATGCTGATTGTTTGCACGACGAAGAATGGCTGATATCATTATTAAAATGTTTTGATTCAGTAACTGGCTTTGTTTCAGGACCTGTAGATTTTTTTTCGGGAGAAAATATATTCTCAAAATTTCAAAAACTTGAGTTTGCAGGCCTTGTGCTTTGTGGAGCAGGTTTGATTGGTTCGGGTCACCCGACAATTTGTAACGCCGCTAATATTGCCTACAGAAAAAAAGTATTCGATGAAGTTGAAGGATTCAAAGACCAGATGAATTTATCTTCCGGCGATGATGAACTCTTGATGCAAAAAATTGCGAAAGATTCTGATTTTAAAGTAAAGTTCTGCCTGAATAAAAGTGCAGTTGTGAAAACGAATTCAAACAGAACGATTGGTGACTTTTACCAGCAAAGAAAAAGATGGGCGAGTAAAGGATTATTTTATAGCGATAGGAATTTAGTGATGAAGTTAATACTCATTTATCTATTTTACGTCGGTTTGATAGCACAAATTATTTTTTCATTTCTACTTAGTCCTCTATTCATTTTATCCCTAATCCTTTCAATAATTTTCAAACTCATTTTTGAATTCCATATTCTTTCCATTGGCAGGAAAATAATTTTTAATAATTTAGCATTAAATCAATTCATGTTGGCTGAGATAATTCAGATTCCTTACATTGTTTTTGCCGGAGTTGTTGGAGCTTTTGGTAACTACCTTTGGAAAGAAAGAAAAATTAAAAGATAATTTTATCGCATACACCTCACTATACCTCTGTCTAATTAATTGGACACAAAATCTTCGTTTTCAGTAAAAAATCAAATAAAATCACTCCTTTACTTCTGGCACTTTCGTTGACTCAATAAAAGTGTAAAACTTTTAACGGAGGATAAAATGAAACGGATAATATTTTTCTCAGCAGTTCTTTTTGCAGCATTAACATTCAACTTAGAAGCAAAAGGATATTATAATGGGGTGGGTGGATATTTCTATACTGAACTGGCACCCTACGGAACATGGATAGAAATAGATTATGGAGTAGTTGTTTGGAGACCAACAATTATTCGTACAAACTGGATGCCTTATAATATGGGAAGATGGATCTGGACATACGATGGCTGGTACTGGGATTCATACGAACCGTTTGGATATATTACGTACCATTATGGTCGTTGGTTTTATGATGACTATTATGGATGGCTCTGGTATCCTGATTATGAATGGGCTCCTGCCTGGGTAGAATGGAGATACGACAACGATTATATAGGATGGGCACCGCTCAGTCCCTATGCATTCTTCTCAATTTCAATTGGTATACAATTTACCACTGTTTATACAACTCCTTATTACCATTGGCACTTTGTAAGATATAATCGTTTTTGTGATCCTTATGTTTATAATTATTACGTTGCACCGAATTATAGATATAGAATTTATTCTGGTACTAAGTATCGTACTAATTATGTCTATTACAATGGTAGGATTCAGAACAGAGGAATTGATGTTGGATATATAAGGACTCGATCTGGACAGGAAATAAAACAGCGCGATCTGGTTAGAGTACGTGATTCACGGGAGTTAAATAAAGATGCTTCTGGAAAACGAGATGAAATCCGCACTCTGGATTTAAGAAGGGATGAACTCGTTAGAAACGATTTGAATCGAATGGAAATCAAAAGAGAAAATCGTAGCACTACTCTCAAACTTGACAAAGTGGAAATCGGTAAAAGAGAGGTTTTGACAAATAATAAAGTTAGTGGCAGAAGCCTGGATAGAAACGATAATGTTATAAAAACGGAGAGAAACAAGGATGAAAGTAATAATGTGATTCGTAAGCAGGTAGATAAAGTGCAAACTGAGAATACTAGAAATACTGACTCAAACACGCAAAGAAAGGTGAATATTAACGAGACGACTAAAAGTGAAACGCCGAATCAGAACCGATCGGTTGAAATTAATAAAAAAAGTCCTGATAGGCAGGTAAAAGTTGAAATTAAGACCAAAGAAGAAAATAAAGTCAATACAAATGTAAGTCGTCAAGTTAACCGTAATACCGTTGAACAGAAGACAAATGTAAAACGAGACAATTCCAGGACAACGAATAATAATCAGGTTCCAAAAAGTGTTGAAAGAGAGAAAGTCAATACAAATAATTCACGTAGCACAAATACAGAAAGCAGGGTGAATACAAATAGAACGACGGAAAAAGATAATTCAAAAGAACGAACCAGAAGATAATCTTGGACCCTATCTCTCTCCACTAAAGCGGTATCATTAAAAATGGTACCGCTTATTTTAATATTTCCTAGTAAAATTTTAGCTATTGTAATAGGCTGTGAGAGATAAAGAGACTAGCTTATTTTACTTCCCAGACGAGTTGTTTTTTGATAAATGCACTGCTTGCTCAATATATTAGAGTTTAGTTGACTGTAATTCCAACAATAAAATTCATTGCCAATTATAAACCTCTATTTGTTCTGAAAATACTTCAATCTTAGGCTAATTCAGGAATTTCGAGTAATTTTGTAGTGTAGATTTTATAGAATCGTTCATAGAATCAAATTAGTTCGCTTAAAATTTTTAATTTTACATCATCATTCATATCATTTGTACATCCCAAATATCAATAGAAAGAAATAAAAAATTAAGAATCATTTAACAATAAAACAGAAAAAGAATTAAAATTATCAGGAGTTAAAAAATGAAAATAAGTAAAGACGAAGCTCTGGAATATCATTCATCGGAGAGAAAAGGAAAGATTGAAGTCATTGCATGCAAACCTTGTTTAACATCACGTGATCTGTCACTTGCATACACGCCCGGTGTTGCTGAGCCATGTCGTGAAATTCATAAAAATGTAGAAGAGGTCTATAAATATACTGCAAAAGGAAATTTAGTTGCTGTAGTTTCAAACGGAACCGCGGTGCTGGGTTTGGGTGATATTGGACCTGAAGCTGGAAAACCTGTAATGGAAGGGAAGGGGGTTCTCTTTAAAAGGTTTGCAGATATAGATGTTTTTGACATTGAAATGGCTTCGCACGATTCTAAAGAAATTATTCGTGCGGTACAAATGCTTGAACCAACATTTGGTGGAATTAATTTGGAAGATATTAAAGCGCCTGAATGTTTTGAGATTGAAGAAAAGTTGAAAGAAACAATGAATATTCCTGTCTTTCATGATGATCAACATGGTACTGCAATTATTTCTTGTGCTGCTTTAATCAATGCTGTTGAAGTTGCAGATAAGAAGTTAGATAAAGTAAAAATTGTGGTAAGTGGTGCGGGTGCTTCTGCTATCTCTTGCTGTAAGCATTACATAATGGCTGGTGCCAAAAGGGAAAATATATGGATGTTTGATTCAAAAGGTTGCATTACAAAAGATAGAAAAGACCTTAATAAGTATAAAGAAGGATTTGCACAGCAAATAGGTTTTTCTTCACTTGCTGAGGCAATGAGGGGGGCAGACGTTTTTATTGGACTGTCGACAGGTGGGGTAGTAAATAAAGAAATGGTAAAATCTATGGCAAAGAACCCTATTATTTTTGCTATGGCAAATCCTGATCCTGAAATTATGTATGATGAAGCGGTTTCGGTTCGGAAAGATCTTATTATGGCAACAGGCAGAAGTGATTTTCCTAATCAGGTAAATAACGTTCTTGGTTTTCCTTTTATATTCAGAGGTGCGTTAGATGTTAGGGCAACTGCAATAAATGACGAAATGAAAATGGCTGCAACTCTTGCTTTAGCCGGGTTAGCGAAGGAAAAAGTTCCTGAGATGGTACTTAGAGCTTATGGTGGAGAAGATTTCTCTTTTGGTAAGGAGTATATTATTCCAAAACCTTTCGATCCTAGAGTATTATGGTACGTTGCACCTGCAGTTGCTAAAGCTGCCATTGAGACAGGGGTTGCAAAAATTAAAGAAGTAGATTGGCAAAAGTATGAGGAAAAACTCAAGGAAAGACTGGGTTTATCAAAAGAATTAATCAGAGTTATGATTCATAAAGCCCGGAAGCACCCCTTAAAAGTAGTTTATCCTGAAGGAGAGGAAGAAAAAATTATCCGAGCTGCACATTTGGTTTATAATGATAATATGGCGTATCCAATATTGTTAGGAAACGAAAAAATCATTAAAGATACGATTGAAAGAATTGGTTTTGAACAAAGTGAGTTCATAATAATTGATCCGGTAGTAAGTGATAAACTGGAGAAATACGCTCAGGCTTTCTTTGCAAAACGTGCTCGTAAAGGAGCGACACTATCAGACATAGGAACTCTAATAAAAGAACCTAATTATTTTGGATCAATGATGGTTGAATTAGGAGAAGCTGATGCGCTTATAAGTGGTTTGACCACAAATTATCCAACTACAATCCGACCAGCGCTTCAATGCGTTGGAATAAAAGAAGGTTTTAAAATAGTTTCGGGTTTATACGTTGTTTTTGCAAAACAAGATGTTTATTTCTTTGCGGATACTACTGTAAACGTTAATCCTACTGCAGAACAACTTGCAGAAATTGCTATTTCAGCTGCAGACACTGTTAAAGAATTTGATGTAATTCCAAGGATCGCAATGTTATCCTTTAGTAATTTTGGAAGCGCACCTTATCCTGAATCTATTAAAGTTAAAGTCGCTACCGCATTAGTAAAACAACGTCGTCCGGATTTAATAGTAGATGGCGAAATGCAGGCAGATACAGCAGTTATTACTGAAATACTTGAAACTGATTATCCATTCAGCAATCTTAAAGGCAGAGCCAATGTCCTAATTTTCCCTGATCTGAATTCAGGAAATATCGCGTACAAACTGATGGCTCGTATAGGGCAAGCATCAGTGGTCGGTCCAATTTTGATGGGAATGAAAAAGCCGATACACGTTTTACAACGCGGTGCAACTGTAGACGATATAATAAATATGACCGCAATAGCAGTAGTGGAAGCTGCTGGTGCAAAGAAGAAATAGCCTACTGATTTTTTAGAAGGGAAGATTTACAAAAACTCTTCCCTTCTTAGAAAATCTAATTTAACCGCTTATCTTGGTTATATTGTAATTAACCGATTAGTCTTTTAATTTCTCACTGTTTATAAAAAAGTTTCATTAAAACTTTTAATATTTTTATTCTATGAAAGAAATAAGAATGCTTGCCGCTATTATGTTCACCGATATGGTGGGCTATACAGCAATGATGCAGGAGAATGAAAGGCAAGCAAGGATATTAAGGGATAAACATAGGGAAGTACTAGAAAGACTAATATTAGATCACAGGGGCCAGATTCTTCAATATTACGGCGATGGTACACTAGCAATTTTTGGTAGCGCTATCGAAGCTGCTTTATGTGCCTCAAAGATTCAGCAAGAACTCCAGAAAGAACCAAAAGTACCTTTGAGGATTGGCATTCATGCGGGTGATATTGTTTATGATGATGAAGGTATATATGGAGATGGTGTTAATATTGCTTCCCGGTTAGAAAATATTTGCATACCAGGAAGTGTATTAATCTCAGATAAAATTAATGACGAGTTAAAAAATCAGAAAGAAATATCTTCGGTCTACATTGGCAGGTACGAACTTAAGAATGTAAAGAACCCGGTAAAGATTTTTGCGATTGATGACGTTGGTATAGTTGTTCCAACTCCTTTGCAAATAGAAGGAAAAGTTTTCACTTCGAGCAATTCCATAGCTGTATTACCATTTATTAATCTCTCCGCGGAAAAAGATAATGAGTATTTTAGTGATGGAATAACTGAAGAGCTTCTTAATGCTCTGGCAAAGGTGGAAGGATTATCAGTTACTTCTCGTACATCTTCTTTTGCATTTAAGGGTAAAAGCACTGATATAAGAGAAATTGGTAAGAAACTCGGAGTAAAAACTGTTCTGGAAGGAAGTGTAAGGAAATATGGAGACAGAGTGAGGGTTACTGCGCAATTAATTGATTCTGAAAATGGTTATCATAAATGGTCTGAAAACTATGACAAAAAACTTGAAGATATCTTTGCTGTCCAGGATGAAATAGCAAGCTCAATAGTTGACCAGCTAAAAAAAACAATGTCACTCCGAAAACCTTCCGATGGCCTTGTCAAAGCGACAACTAAAAATATTGATGCATACAACCTTTACTTGAAGGGTTTGTTTTATTGGAATAAATGGGCACCGGATTTTGTTTTGAAGGCCATTAAATATTTTGAAGACGCTACTGTAATTTGCCCCGATTTTGCACTTGCTTATGCTAGATTATCAGCTTGTTATCTCTATTTAGGTGCTGCTGGTTTTATGGCAAACAAGATCGCTTATGCTAAAGCAAAAGATTATGCTCTAATGGCAATTAATCTTGATGACTCCCTTGTAGATTCACAAATTTCTCAAGGGATGGTCAAGTATTTTAATGATTGGGACTGGGACGGTGCTGAAAAATGTTTTATTAAAGCACTTGAAATAAATCCTAATTCTGCTGAAACACATCAATACTATGCTATGCTTCTATCAACTCTTGGATATCATAAAAAAGCTCTAAAAGAGGGTGAACTTGCTTATCAATTGGATCCTTTGAATGCGCCAGTAAGTTATATTTTATCGTTTGTTTATTTTAAT
>Ga0307445_10000777_pt1 | contig 17678 bp, 17 predicted proteins | sample SalMarSW160330MG_FD_202147 | JGI IMG/M metagenome (GOLD analysis project Ga0307445, IMG submission 202147) | Salt marsh sediment microbial communities from the Plum Island Ecosystem LTER, Massachusetts, United States - SW1603-30 | ecosystem: Environmental > Aquatic > Marine > Intertidal zone >...
AAATGATTCTACTTAAATAAACTATGGGGAGAGAAATCTCCCCAGTTAATCAAGTCTCTCAACAGCATTTTTCACTTTAACTCTTTATATTATAGAAAGTAAAACCCTTTGGGATGAGATGGGATTTCCTTTTCGTAGCGGGGCCCGTCTTCACTTCGTTCAGCCGAGGCAGGCAGGATCCCGACTTTCGTCGGGATTTCGTCGCTTCGCTCCTCAACTTACAAACAACTCGCTGTCCAGGTACTATTTAAAAACAAAAACCCTCTCTGATGAGAGGGATTTTTTGTTTTTAGTAGCGGGGGCAGGACTTGAACCTACAACCTTCGGGTTATGAGCCCGACGAGCTACCAATTGCTCCACCCCGCGATATATAATTTCTATTTTTTCTGAGGGTTTGAGTCCGATACGAGCTACTCCCGCATTTGCGGGACTCCACCCCGCGGTATAATTTCTATTTCAATATTGGGGCTGCAAATATAACCATTCGTACCAGTGATGTCAATAAATTAAACTCATCCATCAACATTGTTAAAGCTTGATGTTATTCCATCAGTTGATTGAGAACGAACGTGAATTTCGTTCAATTTCTGAATGAGTCGAAGAATAACCTTGCGTTTTTCATCTATCAGCTCATCCATAAATGTTCTAACTTCCGGTATGTTGCATTCCGCAAGCACAGCTTCGTAATATTTAACAATCGCTGTCTCTTTACGGAGAGCTTCGTTAAGACTTGCACAGGTGTTCTTGCAAGCGTGCTGGCAATTTATTCCGACATCTGCCATGATTATTCCTCAAGTTTTAAATTGCTGTTATTTTCTCATTCAGGTTAACCAGCTCTTTGCCTCTTTTGAGAGCCAGTTCGTTTACAGGAATTAAATTATGTCTGTGTTCCGGTAAAACTTTTTTAAGGGTGCTGACTATTGTTTCCATTTTAACAATTGGTCTCTTTTCAAGAAACGCACCAACCATTATCATATTAGCAACCTGCTTTGCTTTCAGCTTATCTGCTTCTGCATTTGCAGGAATACAGAAAATATCAATATCATCTCTTGTGGGAGGATGAATAATTGTTGATTGCTCATACAAAAGTATTCCGCCGGGTTTAACTGCTGATTCAAATTTATCAAGCGATGGCTGGTTAAGTACTATCGCAGAATCAAATTTAGTTATGATGGGAGAGCTGATTCTTGTATCGGAAACAATAACAATACAGTTAGCAGTTCCGCCTCGCATCTCAGGACCGTAAGAAGGCATCCAGCTAACTTCTTTTCCTTCAATCATTCCCGAATAAGCAATAATGCTTCCCATGGAAAGCACTCCCTGCCCTCCGAAGCCTGCACAAATTATTTCATGTTCAATTCGCATTATTAAATTCCTTACTGCTTTTCTTCATTTAAAAATATTTTAAGCACCGTTTGGTTTTTTAAGATCTCCAAGCGGATAAGCCGGAAACATTGTTTCTTCCATATACTTAATTGATTCAACCGGCGTCATCTTCCAGCCTGAAGGACAATTCGAAACTACTTCAACAAAGCAGGTCCCTTTTCCTTCTTTCTGATATTCGAACGATTTGATTAAAGCTTTCTTCAGTTTCCTGACTGCATTGGGATTATGAACTGCCTGTCGTGTTACATAATATGCACCCGGTAATAACACAAGTAAATCCGCAATTTTGATTGGATGTCCAACCATTTTAACGTCTCGTCCATAAGGAGACGTCGTTGTTACTTGTCCGACCAAAGAAGTAGGAGCCATTTGTCCACCGGTCATTCCGTAAATTCCGTTGTTGATGAACACCATTAAGATGTTCTCTCCTCTGTTAACGGTATGAATTGTTTCAGCGGTACCGATTGCTGCAAGATCACCATCTCCCTGGTATGAAAAAACAAATCGATAGGGTAAAACTCTTTTTATTCCGGTGGCAACAGCGCTTGCTCTTCCGTGTGCTGCTTCCTGCATATCTACATTCATATAGTGGTAAGCAAATACCGAGCAGCCAACAGGGGCAACACCAACCGTTTTATCCTGTATTCCCATTTCTTCAACAACTTCCATCAATACTCTGTGCACAACACTGTGACCACATCCCGGGCAATAATGAAATGGTACATCTGTTAACGTATCCGGTCTGCAATAAACCAGATCCATTCCTTCCGCCTCCGGAGGAAAATCTAATGTTGTTGGTCTTTCAAGTGACATAATTTAATCTCCTGCTATAATCTTTCTGGCTTAATCCTGAAGTACTTTTTGGTTATCGAGAACAGATTCAATTTCATGAAGCACATCTTCGGGTGAAGGAATCATTCCGCCCATTCTACCTGTAAAATGAACGGGGACCTTTCCTTCAACTGCAAGCTTAACATCTTCAACCATTTGTCCTGCATTCATTTCAACTGACATCATAAAATCAACCTGATTTGCTAATTCCCTTAGTCTCTTATAAGGATACGGATAAAGAGTTATCGGCCTGAGCAATCCTACTTTAATTCCTTTTTCTCTTGCAAGATCAACTGTCTTCTGGCAGATTCTTGATGATAAACCAAAAGCAACCAGAAGAATTTCTGCATCTTTAGTTTGTATCTCTTCAAACCTAACTTCATCCTGAATCTTTTTATATTTTTCCTGCAGTTGATGATTCACCTCTTCCATCTCTTCCGGTTTAATAAAAAGAGATGTGATAATATTGTGATCTCTTTCTTTTGGTTTGCCTGTAGTTGCCCAGGGTTTTTCAACTTTCTCAAGTGAACCCTCTTCGGGAAGTATAACTTTTTCCATCATCTGTCCGAGTGCGCCATCGGTTAAAATCATAGCCGGGTTGCGGTATTTATCTGCAAGTCGAAAACCATCAAAAACAAAATCAGCCATTTCCTGTACTGATGCGGGTGCTAAAACAATTAAGTGATAATCACCATGCCCCCCGCCTTTTGTCGCCTGAAAGTAATCTCCCTGAGATGGCTGAATGGTACCCAACCCCGGACCTCCACGAACAACATTAACAACCAAACAAGGAAGCTGAGCAGCAGCTATGTAAGAAATACCTTCCTGCATTAAACTAATCCCGGGACTGGATGAAGAAGTCATTACCCTCGCACCAGCACCCGCAGCACCATATATCATGTTGATTGAAGCAATTTCACTTTCGGCTTGCAGCACAAGCCCGTGACGTTTGGGAATTTCTCTTTCCAGGTATTCAAGAAGTTCGGATTGGGGAGTAATTGGGTATCCAAAGTATGCATCAATCTCTGCACGAATAGCAGCTTCAGCAAGCGCTTCGTTCCCTTTCATCAACCGGGCTTCACCTTTTATATTTTTATTCTCTTCCATATTTAAAACCTTTTTATATTAAAGATGAACTTACTCTTTAGCAGCAACTTTCTTAGAGGGTTTGGGCTGCCTGTAAACTGTGATTGCAGCCTCGGGACAAACAAGCGCACAATTAACACATCCAGTACAATTATCTTCTATCAGTTCAGCAAAGCGATATCCTTTATCATTAAATTTAGCGGAGAGACGAAGTCCATCCTGTGGGCACGAGATGATGCAAAGCTCGCATCCCTTGCATATTGCCCCGTCAATTTTTACTGTTCCTTTTATCATATTCTGATCTTTCAGATTGAATTTGGATTTTTCTATATATCGATTTTCGCAACATATATGCCATCGGAACCCCTTGTCTTAAAAGGATTTTAGGCTAAAAATGAAGGAATAATTGTCAGTTTTAAGAAGATAAGAGATTGATAGTTTCCTAATTTCGAGAAGGTAATTAGATATGTTGAGTAAATATTAAGCGACTGGACCTTAAACTGGATTGGTCATCTTCAGATGGCACTTGAACAGCCAGATAAATTTAATTTTTTACTGTGAGCGGTTTTACGGGCTGGTTTATAGCTTTAAGATAAGTATTGTATCGCTTCTAAACGATAATGGAATAGAGATGAAAAATTGAAATTTAAGATTCTGATAAATCCAGTTCTTCAATTATTTTTTCGGCCGCTAAAACTTCAGAGCCAGGAACCATTAGTTTTATTTCATTAATTATATGCCAATCACCTGAAGCACGGAAAAGAGAATAATCAGATCCGCCAAGATGCATTGGCGAAGCTTTCCTTGAGTAAATAAATGGATGTAATGATTCTTGTTCCAGACATCCTTTAATATAATTCACCTGTGCAAAATCGGATGAGCCATAGACTCTTGCCATCCCCTCATAAACTTCATAAAAATCATGCTGACCACACAAAAATACTCTGGAAACAATTGCTCCGCATTTCTTACAATACGGTTCATTACAAATTACGCAAACATATTCTGCATCTGTGGATGGATGATTTGCACACTTTACTCCTTTACTAAATAAAGTACCGCAACGTGGACAGAAATCAGAATTCTCATCTATTTCCAAATCACAATTATTACAGTAGATTTGTTCGCCCACTTTTTTCTCCATTGAATTACTATGCTTTTACTTTCTCCCTATCTATTCTTACCATTCTCGAATATAGAGAAAGTTCCGGATCAAAAAGAAATTTTAGCCAGAGCTTAACCCACGATTTATGATAAACGAGTGTGTCATAAAATTCGGGCGCAGTTGCTTTTACTTTTGGAAGATTATTCCATGGAACAGAAGGAAAATCATGATGCTCGTTATGGTAGCCAACATTCAACGATGGAATATTTAAAGGTCCGTAGTAACTGTATGTTTCCTGGGGAGGTGCAATGAGAAAATGTTCCTGTATCCATCTTGCACCGAGTGGATGTAGACCAATGGAAAATACAAGTGAGAAAACTAAATAGAGAAATGCGGTCCATCCGAAGTATATAATAATTAATGCATCCACAGTAAAAACAACAATCCAGTTAATAACAACCCAGAGATTAATAAACTCAATCTCTTTTAACCTTGCTGTTCTGAATGCCTGGAAGAAAGGAAAGAATAATTCCCACAAAGCTTTTCCTAAGAAAGTATTTCCGATAAGTTTTGCTTCCCATTTGCTTGCAAGGTCTGCATCGAGATAATAATCGCCCTGAAAAGAATGATGCTTTAAGTGATAAGATTTGAATGAAACGTAACTCGGAACAACCTTGGGTAAATCGGAAATGATTCCGAAGATAGTATTCAATATTCTGTTTTTAAAGATTAAGTTATGAGATGCTTCGTGAATGAGGACAAAAAGATTATGGTCAGCAAATGCACCTATAAAAAATGCTGCTATTATTGTCAGCCACCAAACTTGGTCACTTAAAAAATATGCGATAACAAGTTGAAGCGAAACTACGAAAAGAATTATTACTGCGCTGAGCGGATTCCTGCCAATCAGGTTTCTTACCTCGGGATGTGCTTTAAGAATTTGTTTTGTTCTTTCTTTATGCGGTTCCGGTTGATTTGAATATTGAAAATTCATTTTCATTCCTCACTAATTCTTGTAACCGTACAAACGTAACCAAATTAGTTGAACAAACAAACAGCAACTAGTTGTTTTCGCTGCATATTAAAACGCAGTTACAAATCCCAATCCAATTGTTCCATATTTAGCTGTGAAATTCTGAGAGTACTCTGCAACCAATCTTATGTTCCTTCTGAGCAGATAACCAAAATGAATTCCCAACTGTTTTAAGTTCAGATCAGTCTGATCTGATTCAATCCAGTTAAATAAAGCTACACCGTACCATTCGCTTTCATCGCCTTCTGGCCTGAAAATTAATTCGCCAAATGCTCCACGCGTTTTAATTTTCTCTTTATCTGGATAATTGAAGTAAGGGTTATCATCATTCCTTTCAACATATTGAAGATTTAGTTCTAAAGGATCAAAAATAATCGTTGCATCACCTCCAAGCATCCATAATTCATTGTTGGGGTACCTATCACCAGTTAGTTCTCGTCTTTCTTTTCCCCAGTAACCCATCGCACCTAATCTCAAATGGTCACCCGCATCCTGTGAGATTCTACCAAAAACGTTTTTGTATTTATCATTATCAAAATTTCCGCCGAGGAAACTTTCACCAATTCCGCTTCCGTTTACCACTTCAAGAGTAAGATCGGTCCCAGATTCAAAACCATAATTCAGCATTATTCCTCTATCGTAAGTAAGATCAACCATCGAATTGCCAGGTCTTACTTTGTAGATGTAATAATCGTCTCTTGTTAATCGCAACTCTCTTTTAAATAATGGATCACAAACCTGGAACTGCCCGATTGTAAAATCAAGCTCACTGCCAAACATGTTGTTAAACATAATCCAGGCATCTTCAATTTTTCCGGGTTCACCACTTTCAAGAATGTAGTAAACATAATAAGCTACATCTTTTGTAATTGCACCTCCTGTCAGCAACTTAAATAAAAGAGGCGTTGTAAAATCTGATTGTTCTGTATTTCCCTGGTTGTAAGTAACATAACCTTCCAATCTCACTGCTAGCGGAAAGTCCCGGAGAAGCGAAAGTTTATCATCACCGGTTTCAACATAATAACGTGGTGCATCTTTATCCTTTAATTGAAAACCATTCCCTGCAAAATCATTTCCGTAGGCTTTTAAATAAGGAAATGGCGAATGACAGGTTTTGCATGACATATTATATTTTCTTGCAAATGCAGGAATTGCAAAAATGTCACTTGCTAAAAAAGTAAAAATGATGAAAGATAAAACTGTTATTGTAAATATGTTTTTCATTTTATACCTCTGAAAATTTCTCCACTGTCACCCTGAGCCTGTCGAAGGGTAACATCTTTAAATACTTATCAGATTTCGACAGGCTCAATCTGACATTTGGTTCAGAGATGCCGGATCAGAGTCCGGCATGACTTATTCAAGGAAGTACAGTAACATAAGTTGAATGATCATTTACTCTTATTATTTCTGCTTCTTCATCGGGTACTTTAAGAAAATCTGCAACGGGCTTTACAAGTTTTTGATAATTAAGAACTGCTGTAACTTTCATAATACCCGGGGCTGCATCTGCAGGAATAGTAAATGTACAGGTCTCGAGTTTTGTTTCTCTTGGTCCGATCCTGTAGTCAACTCCTTGCGAAGCAGTATTCCATTGCTGAATTGTCATTCTTCCCTGCGGATCAAAATATGGTTTGCGGAAAATTCTGTCACCAACCGGAATTCCATCTCTCTGAACTCCTTTAAAGTTTGGATCATTCAAAGCAATCCCCATATCCTGGTAAGCAAGGACATCAGTACCGATTGTATATTCCTCTCCTTCAAATCCTTTTTTATCAACCGGCAGATGATAAACTTTCCCTGCAGCATCGACCGCTTCAACGTGCATCCAGACAATTCTGTCTTCTACAGAACCTGTTGGAAATTTGTGCCCCGTCTTCTGATTAAATAAAGCAACGGTAAATCTTATAACCTCCAATGGTTCTGCCTCTCTGATGTCGGGATGAATTCTCAATTCAATAGTTCCTCTTATTTTCCCCGGATCGTGTGCACCATGGAAAAGATGCTGCCAGACATCCGGATATTTATTTCCAACATCTGCCGAAACACTTTCTGCCTGTGTCATATGACATTTCTGGCATGGTACTCCTTCTTTCGAGTAAGGTCCTTCCTTCCATTCCAGATGAGTTGATTTAACCCACACTCCAAAAGGACTCATTTCATTATGACAGGTGCCGCAAAATTCTGCGGTTTGTATGAACTCTGATTTCTGAATTTCATGTTCCGGCGATTCACCTGTTTCTCTTGGTCCATACTTCACATTTCCGGGAGACGAAATCCAGTTAAAGTTATATGGTGTGTCTCCTTCAAAACCAGTTATTGTATGACACAGATCGCAGGATACAGATTCATTTGCTCTTGAATTCATTTCGGGTTTTGGTGGGGGAACATCTCCTGCTAGAAAAGCAATTGGTGCATGACATCCGTTGCAGCCTGCTTTTACTTCAGCAACTTTTTCATCCTTTTCTGCGTGAGGTACTGCAAGCTTAAAATATTCAATCTCATCCCAGTGATGAGTATATGCTTGCGACATCATAGCTTGCTTCCATTGCTGATAAAAATCAGTATGACAGGATGTTCCGCAGAACTCAGGTTTGTCATAATTTTCATACTTCTGGGTTCCAAGTGCTTCCGCACCAGCTTTAACTTGCGGAAATATTTGTGATGATGCGAAAAATAAAATTAAAATAATTGTAGTTGATATTGATTTCATATTGCCCTCCATTTAAAAGAGAAATAATTATTAACAAAGTGTGAATTGCTGACAGGTAAGATTGGATGGATACCTATGCGTATCGATCTTCTAATTATGAAGAAATTGATAAACAAGTGTAAGTTCCCATAAAGTTTATATTTACAAATTAAACGTACTAACAAATATAGATTAATGGTAGTATGTTGATAATTATTAATCAAAAAAATAGGACGACCATACGCGTCGTCCTACTCTCTTAACATTAACCAGTTATTTTCTTCCCCCTCTTTTTGGTCCGGTACCATCACAGTTTCCGGAACCGCTTCCGCTTCCATAACCTGTCCCATCTTTCGGACCAATTCCGTTATTACCGGTTCCATCATTCGGTCCCCACATTTTACCATGATTCTTATTGCCTTTACCATTTCTGTTCTGCTGACCAGTTCCGTCATTCGGTTTTACATAATCAGGATCCTGACCATTTGGAATGCCATCTCCATCAGAATCAACTGCGTTATCATTTATCCCATCGCTATTCAAATCAACAAATCCTTTTTGACCATCTGTTCCTTTTCTATTTTGTGAACCGGAATAATCTTCATCTCTTCCATTGGGAATACCATCATTGTCAGCATCAGGTGCATTATCGTTGTAACCATCACCGTTTGCATCAACAAAACCACTGCCGTGAACCTTGTTTTGTTCCTTTGTCTGAATCTTTACTTGGTTTTTGCTTTGCTCTTTAGTCCAGGTTTGAGTTTGGTTTTTCAACTGGGTCTGTGGGTCCCCTTCATTTTTTGTCTGAACCTGGTTTTGAACCTGATTCTGGTTCTCTTCCTGAAGTTGTGTCTGCACTTGTTTTTCTTCCTGGTTCTTCACAGGATCGTTCTGTGCATATATCAACGTGGAAAATAAAATCACACTTATTACCAATGTGATTATCACTGAGATTTTCTTTTTGCTTTCCATTTTTTTCTCCTTTTATATATTTAAGATTTAATTAGTTACGCTTTATAAGATTTACTCAATGGGTGTGCCAACAGGGAAAGTTTTGATTTTATTCTGCTATTCGATTTTTTCGTTAGCTAATATTTCTACTTCGACTTTAAGGACGAAAGGCTTCGACTATGTGGACGAAGAAATGATGAATCATTATTAATATGAATGAATCTGACAGGATATAGTTTGGATTCAATCTTGCTTTAAATCTGGTTACTTTTGAATATGAGTTTTCTAAATAAATTGCAGCCCAAGATTATCATAGCCGTTGCTCTCATTGTGGGAGCTCTGATGATAGTCTCAGCTATTATAGAGCTTCGGCAAAGCAAGGGTGAGATTCTTCATCTACTAACGGAGCAATCCTCATCGCTAATCGAAACTGTTAACCAAAGCAGTATAAATGCACTAAACTCCAGCGAAGAGATTGAAGACTTGGTAACAGAGAGATTAATTAATAATGCACGTCTTATCAGGAATCTTGATAGTCTTAATGTGCTTACCCGGCAAAAACTGATTGAGATCGGAAAAGAAAACTCGCTTTTCAGAATAAATATTTTTGACAAAAACGGAATGAGAGTTCTTTCCAGCAGAATCCCGGAAGAAGACCATCCCCACGGTGAAGAAAACGTCAACAGAGCTGATGAGCTTGAACCGATACTTAAAGCTGGTTTGGATGAATATGTTATCGGACTCAAAGAAGCTGAGTTTACAGAAGGACAAAGATTTGCTGTTGCAGTTGCGCGCGCAAATAAAAGGGGTGCAATTGTAATTAATATGAACGCTGAAGAATTCCTTGATTTCAGAAAAAGAATTGGGCTGGGAAAAATTATTAGGGACATTTCAGATAACCAGGGAATTGAATACATTGTTCTGCAGGATTCGCTTGGTATACTTGCAGCAGGCTCATCTGTTGATACAATGAGTGCAATTGCTTCAGATCTCTTTTTAAGCAACGCTATGAATTCTGATAAAATTTTTACAAGAATTCATAAGTTTAAAAATCAGGAGGTTTTTGAAACAGTGAAAAGACTTGTTTATAATAATCAAGTGATAGGCATTTTCAGGATAGGATTAACGCTGGATGATGTCAGAGCAGTCGAAGACAGAATGGTGAGAAGATTGATTGTCATCTCTCTTGTTCTAGCTGCAATAGGTGTTATTATTCTCAGCATAATTTTTACAACTCAAAATCTCAAGTCGGTTTCAAACGAATTTAAAAAGTTCAAAACTTTTACATCGACTGTGCTTGAGAATATGGGCGAATCAGTAATAGTAGTTGATGACCGGATGAATATCACGCTTTTCAATAAATCGTCTCAGCAACTCTTTAAGAAAAATGAAGACGAGGTTTTACAGAAAGATTTATCTGAATTATCTCCGGTGATATCAAAATCACTGGATGAATATTGTAAAAACAAAAATGATAAATGTGCAGATGTTTCGATTGATACTTTCATTAAAGATGAAGTAAAGTATCTTAATCTGAACTTTACACGGAATAAAGATGATGATGGTAAAGATAATTACATAATTGTAATAAACGATTTAACCGATGCCCGTAAGCTTGAAGAAGAATCAAAAAGGAAGGAAAAGCTTTCTGCAATGGGCGAACTTGCGTCGGGAGTGGCTCACGAAATAAGAAATCCTATAAATGCGATCGGAATGATTGCTCAACGGCTTGATAAAGAATTTAAAGTTGAAAAAGATTCCGAGGAATATCACAGTATTACCAGCCTTTTAAGAAGCGAAGTAACGAGAATTAATAAAATTATCACACAGTTTCTCAGCTATGCAAAACCTCTTGATATCCGGCTAAAAAGGGTAATTGCAAAAGAATTTTTTGATGATATTTATAGATTGTTTTCAGAGCAAGCTAAGTTGAAAGGTGCACAATTAATAAAATTATCTGATCAATCCTTTGAAATGATGATTGACCCGGAGCTTATAAAACAGTCTTTGATGAACCTTGTACAGAACGCGATTGATGCCGTTGATAAAAACGGGAAGGTAGAAATCAATTATTTTAATGAGAGTGATAAACTGATTATTGAAGTTTCTGACAATGGTAAGGGAATTCCAGAAAAGATAAAGAACAAGATTTTCGATCTCTACTACACAACAAAACCGGAAGGGACTGGTTTGGGTTTAAGCATCGTGCAGAAAATTATTGCTGAACATAAAGGAACAATAGAAGTTTTCAGCGAAGTGAATAAATACACAAAATTTAAAATAACAATACCGCAAAAATGAAAGATTACAACATTTTAGTAATTGATGATGAAGCCGCGCAGAGAGATGTTCTCACCGGATACCTGAAGAAAAAAGGTTACAAAATTTTTTCGGCCTCGTCAGGCAAAGAAGGAGTTGAGATCGCAGGAAGAAGTCCTGTGGATATAATTCTTTCTGATTTTAAAATGCCCGATTTGAATGGAATCGAAGTTCTCGAACAGGTAAAAAAAATAAACCCTAAAATAAGCTTTGTGATTGTTACTGCATACGGGACAGTTGAGAACGCGGTAAAAGCAATGCGTCTCGGTGCTTTCGATTACATTTCAAAACCTGTTGACCTCGATGAGCTTGATTTAATGATTGACAGAATAATTGAACACAAAAATTTGAAATCTGAAAATCAATTATTAAAAACGCAGCTTCAGGATAAGTATAAAATATCTTCAATAGTTTCTCAGTCTCAAAAGATGGAGGAAGTTATAAATGTAGCTGCAAGGGTTGCAGACAGTAAAGCAACTGTTTTAATTACCGGAGAAAACGGCACGGGCAAGGAAGTCCTTGCAAAAGCTGTTCATTATATGAGTTCAAGAAAAGATTCACCGTTTGTCGCTGTGAATATTCCGGCACTGACAGAGACTCTGCTTGAAAGCGAGTTGTTTGGACATGAAAGAGGTGCATATACAGGTGCGGACAAAATGAAGAAAGGAAGGTTCGAAATTGCACATGGTGGAACACTTTTTTTAGATGAAGTCGGAGATATTCCTCAATCAATCCAGGTAAAGCTTTTACGCGTTCTACAGGAACACCAGTTCGAAAGAGTCGGCGGGACAGATAATATTGAAGTAGATGTTAGAATTATCGCAGCTACAAACAAAGACCTCGAACAAAAAATAAAAGACGGAACCTTCAGAGAAGATCTTTATTATAGATTAAATGTGGTCTCAATAAAAATTCCTCCGTTGCGAGAAAGAAAAGAAGATGTCCTGCCGATGATTGAGAGTTTCATTAAAAAGTACTGTGAGGAAAATAAAAAAGATACGGTTGAAATTTCTAAAGAGGCAGCTGACGTTTTGATGAAATACAATTACCCTGGAAACGTCCGCGAACTGGAAAACATAATTGAACGTGCAGTTGTATTAACTCGCAGCAAAGTAATCACGTTAAACGACCTTCCAATGAGCATAAAAGGATTCAAGGAAGAAAGGACAATCACTGCTCCTGGAGAAGGAACTCTCACCGAACAGGTTGAAGCTCTTGAGAAACAATTAATATTTGATGCACTTCAGGAAAGCGGCGGCAATCAGACTAAAGCTGGAAAGCTACTGGGTTTAACCGAAAGAAATTTAAGATACAAGCTTAAGAAGTACAATATTAAGCACTAACTTCGATGTCACACTGTGCCTGTCGAAGTGTGACCGTCAGTCTTCGACAAGCTCAGACTGACGGTCTTGGTTTGATTGAGGGCAAGCTAAAAATCAAAACCTAAAGAAATTGAGTATATCTGGTTGTTATAATCGTAGTAGTAGTCATTAGAGTTGTTTTTGATATAATTATAATTCAAAGAAAGATAGAGCCCGCTGAGAATCTGACTCAAACCAAATTCCATAGATGCGCCGACAGAAAACTGATTATCCTTCCTCATTTCTTCAAGCTCATTTCCTTCTTCATCTGCAGCGGGAAGGTCTGTATAGTTTCTAACCTCATATCTTCCAGAAATTTTTCCCATAATGTTTGGAAGAAAAAGATAAGACAGTGTTAATCCGGTTTCAACTCCTTCGTTTGAATAAATATCGTTGAAGAGTTCTTCCTCGTAATAGATGTAATCGATAGAAGTAAAGTAACGGTTTCCGCCGCTGAGGTTATTTCTTAAAAACGCATAAGCACTTAAACCTAAATCTTCTGTAATCCCCTGCCCTAACTGTAAATATAATTTTGCTTGCAGAACTTCATCGGCAAGTCCCTGGCTCTGGTAATCTTCAATGTAACTCTTCTGATCAATTTCAACTGCGGCAGTGAGTGAAGTCCTGCTTTCAAAACTGTTTATCGATCTTAAAAAAGCTTTAAGCTGGTAGTGAGAGAAGAGAGAAAAATTTTCATAATCAATCCTGTTGCCGATAACACCAAGCTGAATTTTATTACTCTCACTTAACGAATGCATATAATTTGCGTAAGCAGAGATCTGATTGAAATCGTAAATGTAATAGTCTTCCTTATTTATTCTCACAGCGTAATTGATCCCTACATTAAGGGGGTTATCATTTTCTGAAAACAGATAAGTGTTAACTGCGCCGAACTTGTGAATGGTTGTTGATTTGTCGTTGTACTTATAATACTGGTTGAAAAAACCTGTGTAGTATATTTCAAAGTTGTTTTGTTCTGTTTCAATGTCGTAGCCAAGTTCACCGGTAAATGCATTTATAAAATCGGAAGCACCCAGGTAGTTGTTGAAGATGTTATCATCATAGTAGCCGTCGACATCAGCGGTAAGATAAAACTGGGCTTGTGTATCAAAACTTGATGCAGCAATCAAAAGAATAAGAAACCGCAGAGAACCAATTATTTTTTTCATAAAATCTTTCACTTAAGAATTTACTTCCCGCCACCATTACCACCTTGTCCACCACCCTGCTTACCTGATCTGGTTCTTTTACGAATCTTGTTAAGACTCATTCCCCCGACACGTGTATCTGCAATTCCATCCCCGTCTTTATCAATGAAGACATCCTTGCCTCTCTTTTTGCCGTTCTTTCCAGAGAACTGATCTCCACTGTGCAATCTGTTTCTGTCTCTTATCTGAGTATCCTCTCCCTGGTTTTTCTGCTGGTTCTGCTCCTGAACTTGGATCTGTTTCTGTTCCCTGTTCTGGTTTTGAGAAGAATCCTGCAGTGCAGATGCAAACGCAAAACTGAATGAACCAAAGACTAATAATGTTAATAATGTTTTCATTTTATTTACCTCCGCATAAAAGAAAACAAAGCTTGTGCCGCTAATAGGGTGTTAAAAACTTGTTAAATGATGAAATGTCGATGAGAACACGACCAAATTGTTGAGGGCTGCGACCAAATGGGCGAAGGAAAGTTGGACAAATTCTTTGAGAGTTATATTATTATATGTTTTGGGTTGGCCAATAAATCTATTTCTTATTTTCCCAGATGAGAATTTCTCCTTTTCTCGTTTGCAGAATGTCCTGCAACAAACTATCATTAAAAGCAGTCACTTTATTTCCATCTTGGTGGTATAATTCGCAATAAGTACAAGAGCTTAACGGAATGTAAAAGAGATAGATGAATGACTTGTTCCATTCGTATCGGTAAACTCTCGTCCAGTCATAATAGTTCCCTGTAAAATTTGAAATGGTACCTATCTTTTCCTTCAGCCAAACAGGGGTGTCTTTTTCGAAGTTAAAAGTTTCTGTACCACCTCCCATGCTGCATCCAAAGAGAATGATAGTCAGAAATAATGCCGGAACTAATATTATTCTTCTTAACATTTCCGCACCTCTTTTTAAATCCTCGACTAATATTCTTAAAGAAATTAGGCTGTATAAAACTTAAGTTTTAAGAAAGAAGAAATAAAATAGTGTTTGTTAACTGACAGCATATATTATTTTATTCTAATTTTCATTTTGTTCTTCCAGCACCTTAAGTCGCTCGACAGCGTTTGAATTGTTAGGATTCAACTCCAAAGATTTTTTGTAATTAATTATCGCCAGTGCGTTGTCACCGTTATTCATATAAGCTTCAGCCAAACTATCGTAAGTATTTGCAGACTCCGGATAAAATTCTACATTCAGTTTTAAAATTACAATGGCTTCGTTAAGCATACCTTTACCCATATAATTGTAACCTAGACTATTAAAACGGTTTTCGGACACATAGAAATCAGAAGGATTTTCCTGTTTTATTTTGCGGTACAAATTAAGAGCTTCTCTAACCTGACCTTCTTCCAATAATTCAATCGGCACTTTTTCATCCGGCTTCATTTTGTAACAAGTGATAGGCTCATTTAAAAACCGTCCCAGCTCATCAGAAAAATAATAAACAGCAGTGGGAACATTTTGCTCGGGTTCAAAATTAAATTGAAGATATCCAAGCCTGGTTTTTATCACAAATTTACCAGCACCAACATGAAAAAGTTGTGCATTATCGAATTGATTTATAAATAACTTATCATGCTGTTTCTTAACTTCAAAATAATTATCCGAACCGATTGAATAACGTCCGCAATATTGATCCATCATCATATCATCAATCGCAACAACTTTATATTCTTCAGGCAAATAAAGTTTCCAGCCATAAACTTTTGCAACACCGTTTGTTATTTCGCGTATTAAGTTCGCTCCGTTTTGTGAATTGGTAAATACCACCGCACCATAACCATCCCTTAAATGAGATACAAAGCCGGCAAAGAAACCCTTGTTATCACCCATATGACCGAAATAATTTATTTCACCATTTATTTCTCTCATAAACACACCGAGACCATATTGTTTTGAAACATGCGGTGACAACATTTCTTTGGCGAGTGCGGAAGAGATTATTTTGTCTGATCTCCCCGCGTATGATTTTTGTAGTTCGATTACAAATTTTGCATAATCACTGGAGTTTGTCCATAAACCGCCTGCTGCTGCAGGTTGTATATAGTACCTTTTCCCACTAAAAGGTAAGCCGTTGTTCATATGACCGGCTGCTGTGGATTTTATTAATTCTTCAGATAGCGGTTGAAATAATGTAGCATGTTGCATATCCAGAGGTTCAAATATTTTTTCTTTAGCATATTCCGGATAAGATTTTCCACTGACATCGACAATCAGCTGTTGCAAAATGGCATAACCAGCGTTTGAATATAAATACTCTGTTCCGGGTATTCTATCGATAACAACTGGACCAAACTGAGATGGTTTTTCACCCTTTAGTACCTGAAGATTTGTCGGGAAATTATCAGGCAAATATCCAACACCCGGACTAAACATTGCGCCACCACTATGATTCATTAAAAGCATCGGGGTTACGGTTCCCTGTTTTGTGAATTCATTCTCGGGAATCTTCCAGGAAATCAATTGTTTGCTGATATCACCATTTAAATCAATCTTTCCTTCCTGCACCAAACTCAATACGGTTAGCGCAGCAACACCTTTACTAAGGGAACCAACGCTAAAAAGCGTTTCATCATCTACCGGGTTCTGAAGTTCAGAGTCCATAACGCCGTACTGTTTTGTCCATTCAATTTTATAATCCTTTATAACGGTAATACTAATTCCCGGCACATTGTAATAATACATCCTCTCCTGTAAATTGAACGGTGCCTCTCCCTTAATAAGAACAACGGGTAATAATCCATTTTCAACTTTTGTGATTAATGAATCTTTTGGTTGGCTTAATGTGCTGGTTAGAAAGATTGTGATACAGAAAATAACAGCTAATGAAAATTGGTGTAATTTGAATCTTTTCATTTACTTCCCCTCTCTGGAGTTTATGTTTTGACAATAATAGGTTTGAGATTATTGCTTAGCTTTTTTGGTTGCAACATTCTACAGAAATATATTTCTGAAAAAGAGCTTCCTCTGAAACTTAAATTTTAAGAAAGAATAAATCAACCAATATCTAGCAAAGGCTATAAGCAATTACTTTTTAAACAGCATGTTGCGAAAATATTCTACAAGTCCAATCAGTAATACTGAAATCCCGACAAACCATAAAATAACTAATCCGGGTTGTGAAACATTTATTGTCCCGAACAATAATATTATAATAAGTACAAGGCTCGCCAGAATATTTATTATTATTGCACCATCCAGCCCCAGCCCTCTTTTGCCTTTATCATAATATTTCACTTCAACAAATAAAGCTAGCCCAATACCCAACAATACTGCCCCAAGAATTAATGCATAAAAATTATCGCCTGAATTTGGTAAACCCAAAAATCCCCCGCTCCCAAACGGGAAAGCAAGTAAAACCAGTCCAAATAAAATGTTTACGATACCATCGACTAACAATAATATTTTATCTTCTTTTTTCATTTTAAGTTCAATGCTAATATAAAAAAGGAAAAAACATCTTAGTTTTTTTCATATAATCCTTATACACAGAACCAAAGAATGTAATATTTTCTCTTTCTTCAATCTTTGCCGTAAGAGTTATAAAAATTATAACAAGTATCGTTAAAACTACTCCAATAATTGTTATGTTCTTAAAAAGTGCACCAACAGCTAATAAAATCAAAGAAGAATACATTGGGTGCCTGATGTATTTGTAGATCCCTGTATCAACAAGATTAACCGTATCCTCGAATTCATAATTTGCTGACTTAATATC
>Ga0307445_10000778_pt1 | contig 17666 bp, 15 predicted proteins | sample SalMarSW160330MG_FD_202147 | JGI IMG/M metagenome (GOLD analysis project Ga0307445, IMG submission 202147) | Salt marsh sediment microbial communities from the Plum Island Ecosystem LTER, Massachusetts, United States - SW1603-30 | ecosystem: Environmental > Aquatic > Marine > Intertidal zone >...
AGTATGTAAAGAAATTCAAAATCATATATTAATATTTTAGATTTTATTTATCGAATATCTTAATAAATTATAAAAAAGGCTCCTAAGCTCATAAACATACAATAGATCTTAAAAGATAATTGAGGTTATGAGATATTAAGTACACGCATTGAAAAAATGGTCTAAATATCTTTTTTTAATCTTCATTTCTATTATTCCAATATATCGTAGATTTCAATTAAAATTAAAGTGAATTTTTATTGATAGAGTACAATTTGAATTATTGCCCCTATTGTGGTAAAAAATTGGGAGCTAATAACGGAAAAAAACCGAATTTTTGTAGTTACTGTGGTCAAAAATTCAAAACACCGATAATCTCTATAGAAGGGAAGATACAATGTACCATTTGTCATAATTTTATCTATTTAGAAAAAGATACCACGATTAAATGCTCTTTTTGTGGCAGTATCTATCATTCTTCATGCGTTTCTTCTTGGCTTATGAAGTATAATTCTTGTCCAATGTGTCAAAATGTATTCTTAAATCCCACATTAATCAATTATAATAGAGTAAGGAAGAAATAGCACTTTTTAAAAAAAAGCATCAAATAAAAGAATAAAATATTAAGATAATAACAGATCTATCTTTTTAGATATTTTCCGTGTAACATTAAATGGATCTCTATAAAAGAGATTCAAAGTAATCTCATTAGCACTAGGATCTGAAAGTTTTTTTTCAACAATTCTATTCATCTTTAAGACATAATTGAATTTTAATACACTTCCAGGTTTTAATTCATTCATATAGAGATTTCTTGGAAAACTTTCATTTTTAACAAGGACCAAATATACTGGTATTCGTAGTATGAGTTGCAGATCTTTGAAAGTGAGGTTAGTTGGATTACTTAATTTAAAATCAAGATGGATTTTATTCCCAATGGATTTAATCGTTTTAAATAATAAGAGATCTTTGGATTCATATAAATCTTCTAATGTAGGTGAATGAAGTGTATCATCTTTGATTTTTCCACTTAATTTATTTTTACTTATGAATTTAAGGACATAATCTGTAAGTTGGTCAACTTCCAAATCCATGTATAAAGCTAACTTGTTTAATTTAATAGGGTTCATCACTTCTAGATAATATTTAATTTGATTTAGATATATTTTTTCAAGATTCTTTTTTTGGAATTTTTTCATTCTATTTATGAGCATTTCTTTAGAAGAAACAAATTTAGTAATGAACGGACGTATGTATAAATTGAAAATATTGTTATCATTCGTAATTTTACCGATTATAGTATCAATCTGATTTTCATATTCTTCGATAAAATTTTGAACTTGCGTTTGATTCATTTCAATAAATTTCTTTGCATCATTAAATTCATTTTTTTTGATTAACTGACTTACTTTTTCATTAAGTTGTTCAAATTTGTCATTAAAATTCTTGAATCCCTCGATTCCTTGGCTAATAATTGATTGTATATGACCTTGGAATAATTGGAAACCGAGTTCATTTGTAATATCTTTAACTTTACCATTCGAAACAGCTTCACGAGATTTGATATTTATGAAATATTTAACCATTTTGTCCTTGATAAGCTTAATTTGTTTATCCAATCTGCTTAAATACTCCTGAATTTCAATCTTTAGTTCTACCCAATTTTTAAGCAATCCCTTAAAAATATCAAATTCTACATTAGTTACGATAAGATCTCTAATTTCATCATCCAATTTAAACAGATAATTTCTTAATTGTGTGATTTGAGTAAATTTCTCTTCTAATTCCTCGTTTTGTTCATTAGATAGGATAATTTCATCTAAATTGTCTGGAAATTCATAAAATTTTAGCACTTCATATTGAACTCTCAAGATATTTATACGATCTTGAAATATCTTTATTTTACCTTTTAATCCTGAGGAAAATTCCATTTTTTTCTCGTCAAAGATCTCTTGAATAAATCCTTTAATGATACTCAATTCATCAATGATCTGCAATTTTGTTTCTTCCCAATCTTCAATTAAATTAAATGCTAATCTTTTGTATTCAAATTTATTAATTTTTTTATTGAATTTCCTTATTCGATTTAATATCTTTCTATAAGCATTGCTCAACTCGATCTCAGTTTCATTAAATTTGAATTCTTTGATTAAAGTCATCATTTTTTCGCGAAATTTGGCGGGGGATTTTTGAAATTCCCTGATTTTGCTCGTAAATAGTTCCAATTCGTAATTTACTCTACTAATTGTTTCGTCCATTCTGTTAAAATTAGTCTTAATCTCCTTCAAAGTGAATATAATTTCATTCTTAACATCTGGATCAGTTTCAATTATTAGTGCTTTATCTAATTCTATGAATATCCATACTGCTATCTTTCTAATATCGAGTATATAAACTAAATTCTGAAGAAGTGTTATGTTTTTTTTTCTTTCTCTCCAATACTTCGATTCAAGTCGATATAAAATCTTTGTAATCTCATTTTCGATTTCTACTTGGTATTCTTCATATAATCTTTTAAAAACCAATGCAACGCAATCTCTTACAGCTTCTGAAGGGCTCTCTAATTCCTCAAAGATATAAATAAAGATATCCGGAATATTATTTTGACTAAGATGGTATAATGCATTAATGACGGTATTTCTATAATCCTCATCATCCAGATCGAGTGAATGTATTAAGTTTGACCAAATCTGATCAAAATTATTTTTAGAAATGCTTACAAGTGCATCAATTACTCTTTGCTGAATCCGATAATCATCCTCTTTCAATAAATTGATTAATTTAGGAATTATTGGGATTATTTCAGAAGATTTTTCTTTCCCAATCTCACCAAATAACCAAATAATAAGTTCTTTGACTCGATCTTCCTCATTATATAGTAAATTGAGTAGAATATGCATTATTTTATCTTTAGAGAGAAAATATGTTCCTAATATTTTCAATAATTCTGCTGAAGATCGAGCCACATCCTCATCTAAATCACGCAGATTGACGATTACTATTGAAAGAAGTGGCTCTAAATCCGGAATTTTAGAAAAATCTTGATTTATTATCTTTTTAAGAGTTTTCATCACTTCTAATTTAACTTTCCAATCATCATCGATAAGTTTTGCAATAAATTCCTCAATTATAATTAGAATCTCTTCTTGGTCTATATGTAGTGAAATTAACAGATTTCCCATTATTTTCACTGCTAATCTTCTCACCGTTGGTTCAATATCATAAAAACGACTTCGAACTTTTGTTATTAATTCTAACAATAGATTTGGTCGATAAATTGAAATTTGAAAAAGAATTTCTAATGAAACTAAACGGATCCATGAATTAGAATCATCAATTGTGAAGTTCATATACTTTGCAGTACGTAAAGAAATAGCAGGTGTTTTATCACAAATATGATTTAACAGATTCAATGATTTATATAAAATTTCCTTATCCAAGCTATCTCGATTTTCAATTAGACCGAAAATGAGCTCACCAGCTTCTTCATAATTACCACTAAAAATTAATTTTTCTAACCGTTTTTCATCTAATGTTAAGATCGTCACTTTGCGTCTTATCTGATTAATCATTTAATGATATATTTTTTCCAATAATCTCTTTTATCGTAAAAGTATAAAAATGTTTTTTTATAAGAATTTTAAATCAAAAAATACATAACAATTTAGTTTTTTATAATTAATGAGTTTGAATTCATAATTGAATTATTAAATGGATAAATGAGAAATTGATGAATATTTTTCATATAAAAAAAGAAAGAAAAATAAATTAATTATATAATTCTATAATTGCCGTACCAGGCATTGAAACCCTTTCTCGATATGTTAAGGTTCCACCATCGACTTCCTTGGTTTTCACTAACTTTCGTTCAATATCTTTTTCAGAGATGTACCCTCTTTCTCCCGCTTCAAATTGTTTGAGAATTTTTCCATTTTTATCTTTAATATCAACATTAGTAAATGTAGTTTGCTTCACGTCAAAAAAAACCCTTTTACCTTCAATTTTTGTAACTGTCGCTTCTGTAACTAATGTGTCTCCGCATCTAACCATCCCACGCATCTCGATATCAATATCAATTAACTTTCCATACTCTTCTTGATTTAGAAAATCTTCAAATAATTTGGATATGAATCCGAAACTAAAAAGGCCATGAGCAATTATACCTTTTAAACCTGCTTTTATCGCTACTTCATCGCTTGTATGAATTGGATTTGTATCTCCTGATGCTTTCGCATATTCCCTCAATAATTCTCGAGTAATCTGACTAAATTCGTTTTTAATTACTTGCCCAACTTTTATATCTGATATTTTTACCACTTTTTATACACCTCTTTTAATATCCTCCAGGTCTTACTGCAGCTGTTATTAAAGGCTTGCATACTAATTCATCATCTTGGTTTTTAACTAGAACTTCTATTTCAGAAAAAAGAACCATTGTTTTTTCAATAACCCATACTTTCCCGAATTTTGCCGTTATTGAGAGTTTATCTCCCGGTTTAACATCCACACACCCTTCCCAATCATATTTCTGACCCCCGTGAAGTAGTTTTCCAACATTCAACATGAAAGGTCGCTCCACACCATCTTGAACAAGCTTCATTCCAAGTAATAATTTATAAAGTGCTTTAATTGTGAAATGATTTGCAAATGCATGGCAAGCTACAATTCCATTTTCTTCGGGGCCCACATATTTAGGATCGGTAATCCCATAAATTTCTGCAAAACTAACAAGAGTCTTGTATCTAATGGATACCTTTGCCGTGCCAGGAATTTCCTTTCCACCCAGATTTTTAATTAAAAAATCTGCATTTTTTTTTATTTCTGCGTTGTCCATCTGATCTCACATTATTTTCATTTGTGTTTTGAATTATTATTATTATTAACTTCGTGATTTATATAATTAAAACTTTGATTTGGATATTGATTAATCAGTATTTAACTATCCATATCTTTTGGAATAATTTGGGTACTAATAATATCATTATTTTTTAAAAAAAAACGAGTTATTGTTTCTGATTCTGCTCCATTTAAAATTATGCAGGGTATTCTATATTCATCAATTAGAACGGGTAAGTATTCATCAATGGGTATCGAATTCTTTTTGGTAAGTATATCATCATCCATTTTTAGTAACTGATCTTTAGTTTTTAAATCCTTCAATTCTAGGGTAGATATTTCTTGTATGCACGAATTATCTTTGCGAATGATTCCATTAACATCTTTTATCAAATATACTCTATCAAAATTTAATTCATGTGCTATGTATAACGCGATAGAATCAGAAGTTACTTGCCAATTATGGGGTAGTATATCCTTACTTTTTAAATACTGATAAGGAAGAAAAATAGCAAATACACGTCGTTTCTTTTTTATTGCATCAATTTTTTCAATGGTTTCAATATGATCATAACAAGATGCCAGTTTCTTTCCATTAAAATTCATGGCATGTATTGCCATCCAATGTGATTTTTCATCCCCCAAAACCATCTTCTCATCAAGATTCCTAACAAAATTAGCGAGAGTTCCTCCTCCAGGAATAATAATAATTTTATCGAGATTGTTATTATTATAGAGACTATTTAATTGCGAAATAGAGTTCTCCAAATATGCTTCATTTTCAAGGATTTTTCCTCCAATTTTACATAATGCATATTTCCTTGTCATGATATTAATTAATCCTGTATTTGGTAATAAAGTGCTCCTGCTACAGCATAAGCGGAGGAACTTATCATATCAGGTATTTTTGTAAGAGTTTCGTAAGAAAAGATCAAATTGTCATTAAAACCCATTTTGTGAAGACTTTTCTTTATAAGGTAATCTGCTGACATGCCTGTAATGACAAATTTAGGATTTTTAACCATATCTGGTTCTTTTATCATCAACTCATTAAGAAAAGCTTCAATCTCATCAACTATTAAACTTAATTGCTTTTCGTATATGTATTCTGCTATATTACTCAATTCTTCCATTGTAAGCATGCTTTTATCAGCACAGATTATTCGTGCTAAACGAGAATAACAATCTTCTAAAGAAGTTCTTCTATTATCGGCGGTATCATTTATATATTGGCTTTCCATAATATTGTTTAAAATTCTATGAACATCAGAAACCAACGCAAATTTTTCAAAGGATATTCGAATAAATTCATCCTTATAAGGAACTTTATGAGTAATTGAAGGAATTGTAGCTCTTAAGCCTCCAGTATAAATTAATTCATGATAGACTAATCTCTCAACATCAGTTTTTCCTTTTGGAATCGGTATTCCATCTTTTATGGGAATTAAATCAATCGTAGTGGAACCAGAGTCTATTAAAATGCAATTAGGAATTATCTTTCCTAAAAACAATGCCGTAGATACCCAATTAGCTGCAGCAACTTTAAGATAATTTTTTCTAGCTTGTTTTTCTGACATGTAATTTCCTTGAGTACTAATAAAGAATAATTTATTGGATGGAAAAACCTGAATCAATGCATCAATAGTCCTATTAATCCCTTCATTTTTGGTTTGAAAAGCATCAGAAAGTTCACATGTTATTGCAATAGCGAAGTAAGTAATTTCATCTAATTCGAGATTATTTTGGTTTAAGAGCAAGTTTGATATACGAGTGAGCATTTCTGGAATATCTTTGAGAGTTTTTTCCCAAAATGGAAAGTATTCAATAGATGAGGATGCGTGTATTATATTACCCTCGCTAAACACCAACAAAGCTGCTTTCGTGTTAGCACCTCCAATATCTAATCCTAAAATAGAGATAAAACCTTTTTCATTCGTATTAAAGATTCACCAAGATTGTTATAATTAAGATTTATTCTCATACTTATGTTTGAGATAAGCTATTAGCTTATCTAAATTATCTCCGGTTAGAGCGTTGGTCATGAAAAAGTCATTTTCATTTAAATTCAATTTCTCCTTTAAAAAATTAATTTCCGCAGAACTGGCCAGATCTTTCTTATTCATAATGATTAACATGTCAATTTTTCCCTCTTGTGTAAAATTTTCCTTTATTTCATTATAGAGTTGAATTTGAGATTCAATAGAGTAACCACAAGCGGGAGTTGGATCGAAGACAAAAATAATCAAATCAGAGATTAATTTCAAAGCTAAAATTGCTTGAGCTTCAATATTATTACGCTCTGACATTGGGCGATCTAAAATACCGGGCGTATCCATGCATTGAAGTTTGATTGCATCAAATCTACGTTCAATATGTAAATGACCTAAAATTAATTCCTTTGTAGTGAATGGATATTCCTGAACTTCTATCTTTTTATTTGTTGAAATGTTGACTACTAAACTACTTTTCCCTACATTGGGATAACCTGCAAATACAACGCAAGGCATTTCATAATCAATCGATGGAATTTTTCTTAATTTTCCTCTTATATTATTTAAATATTCGAGATTCTTATTTTGCTGCCTTAAAATCGATGATATTCGTCCAAATGCAGCGCGGCGTATTTTATCTGCTTCTTTAGGTGCTTCAATATGATTTAAATTTCTAAAGCTATCTCTTTCAATCTGACTAAGTATGGGCAATATCCCGTTTAATTTTCCTAATGTAAGTCTTAATTCATCGACATCAACTAATAACGAAGCTAATTCCCTATAAAAATCGGGCAATTCTTCAATCATGGGGACGCTTTTAATGATTTTAAGTATTCGCTCAATGAGATCTTCGATTGCTACTTTTATCCGTTTGTATTCCTTTTTTTTTGCTTTCATGAGAATGGGAGCGTTTTTCGAAACTTGAGCAGAACTCTTCATTGCTCGTTTGAAAGCAATATCTAATAATTCTTTTGTGTTTGGAACGTGATAAAAATTTAAGAATGGGTTTTGCATAATGATGGGAATAATAACATGTTTAAATTAAATAAAGAAGGATTCGATATTATTTTTTCTCTTTTAATTCCCTTAATTTTTGCTCTGTTGCGGATATCTCACGGCTTAGATCTATTACATCATTTGGAATAGATTTAAACTCCTCTAATATAAATTGAAATCGAGAGATTACACGGTCAAATTTTCCCATTTTTTCTTCTTTTTCTGCTTTAATTTTTGCCAAATTTACCTTCTCTAACTTATTCCTTATCAGTGGAGGAATAACAAGATGTTGATCCAATTTCTTCTCTTCGTATCTCTGTTGTTCACTAGTGATACTGTCAACTCGTTTTTGAAAGTCATGTTCTTCTTGCTTTTTTACTAGGATTTTTTGTTCTATTTTTCTCTGTTCTTCTTTTTTATATAATTCAATGTTCCTCAATTCTTTTTGTAAAGTACGAGTTTGATCCAACCAGCCCATCTGATTAAAAATTTTAATAGCTTGTTGGTATGAAAATGTAGCTTTATCGTAATCCTTATTTATTAATGCTTTTTTTCCGTTGGTTAATAAATCTTCTGCTTCTTTGAGAAGTTCTTCTTCCCTTTTCTTCTTTTCTTGTAATGCTTTTACACGCGCTCTTCTTTCCTCAATTTGTTGTTTGCGTAAATTTACTTGTTCCTTTATAATATTCCCTTGAAATTGCATTTGTTCTTGTTCTTTCTCCTTTTCTTTAATACGCTGTTGAAATATTTTGGGGTATTTTGATTCAATGGTTTCCCCCATTTCTTGAGAGTTTACAGAAACTTTCTCATTTTGAGGAATTTTAGGTCTTTCTATTTGATTTTGAAGCTTAATTCTTCTTCTTTCTGCAGTTGCTAATGCCACGATATCCTTGATATTTATTTTATTCCTTAATCCTTTTCCAGTTTGTTTCCATCGTATATGCTCCTTGATTTCATTAATTTGCAATAAAATTTGCTTGCTTTCAAGTTCATATTCTAATTCATTAAAAAGATTATAGGTTTGTTCCAATAATTTGAGAGCACCATCATATTTTTCTTCCATAGCAAGTTCTCTTGCTTGATCCAACATGGCATAACCTTTTATTTCTGATGATACAATAATTTCTGAATCTTCCTTGCATTCTAAATCCTCCTTTTCTTCAAGATTTTTTGAAGGAATAGAAGCAGCAGGATCACTTCGTTTCAAGTTTTTTATTCTAACGATTTCCCTTATAACAATTCCTACTTGCTCGGTCAATCCTATCTTAGAATAAAGCTCTTTTGCTTCGTTCAGCATTGAGATCGCTGAATCATAATTTTTAAGTTTAATCTGTGATTTTGATCGTTCCTCCAATTTCTCAGCTTCCTTTATTAAAGGGTCATGCAAGGCAATTATTCACCTTAATTCACTTATATTATATTGATAATTAAAAAAGATAATAAAATTATTCAAATTACTAATGTTAATCATTATTAATATACTTCCATTTTGATTTAAATGATGCAAGAAAAATTAGAAGTTGGTCTCATTGGCGCAACTGGAATTGTAGGGCAAAATTATATTAAACTCCTAAGAAATCATCCTTGGTTTCAAGTTGTCGATGTTGCGGCATCTTCACGATCTGAGGGAAAAAAATATTCAGAATCAGTACGGAATAAATGGCAAATGAATGTCGATATTCCAGAGAATATAAAGAATTTAATAGTACGAGAAGCTCACGATATTGATTCTTTAGATCCTCAGATAAAGTTCGTGTTCTCAGCAATTAATTTACCTAACAAGGAGGATGTTAAAGAATTGGAATTAGACTATGCTCGAAAAGGAATTCCCGTAATAAGTAATAATTCTGCTCATAGATGGACACCAGATGTACCTATGATTATCCCTGAAATAAATCCGGATCATATAAATATCATTCCTATCCAACAAAAAAACAGAGGTTTTTCAAGAGGGTTTATTGTAGTAAAACCTAATTGTTCAATACAAAGTTATATGACGCCAATCTATTCACTACAAAATGCGGGGTATAACGTTGATAAAATGATCATTACAACACTTCAAGCGGTTTCTGGGGCCGGATATCCGGGAGTTTCTTCAATGGATATCATTGATAACATAGTACCTTATATCGGAGGTGAAGAGGAAAAATCAGAAATGGAACCTTTAAAGATTTTGGGGGCTGTTGGAGAAAAAGGGATAATAAATGATGATTCAATCAAAATAAGTACAACTTGTACTAGAGTACCAGTAATTGATGGTCACATAGCTAGTGTTAATATCAAATTTAAGGAAAATATACCCACTAGAGATGAAATAATAGATATTTGGCGTTCATTTCGAGCAATACCGCAGGATCTTTCTCTTCCTTACGCTCCAAAACAGCCAATTATATATTTAGAGGATGAAAATCGACCCCAACCCAAGAAAGATCGTGACAACGATAAAGGAATGGCGGTTACTGTCGGTAGACTAAGAAAGGATCATGTATTTGATTATAAATTCGTTGCTTTAAGTCACAATACAATTCGGGGCGCCGCAGGAGGGGCAATTTTAAATGCGGAGTTGTTATTTAAGAAAGGATTTTTGTAACTTTTTAAAATTCATGTCTATCAATGATAATAGGTAATAATAATTTCAATAAGGAAAGCGAGCTTTTAGATTTAAATAACTTGAAGGCAGGTGAATTTGGATATACATCAAGATATTTGGGATTTTTAGCCATTTTTAAAATTTTATATAGTTTAAATATTGATACTTCATGCATGTTTAAAATGCATTTTTCAATTTCTTTAATTAATTCAACATCTACTTTAACTGTAAAATCTAAATGATCCATGGTTTCGAATAAACTTGAATGAATTTCCTTTGTATCAAAATTCTTATTAAATGCTCTGGTGTTATTGGCATTGGTTATTTTTACCAAAGAGCCATTTAAAAAATGAAGCAATAAGGTAATTTGGAAATCATTATTTCTGTTATTTGTTAAAAGTAATGATATATGCGAATTTAATCCAATGTTGGAATTAAGAAGATTAATCGCATACTCGGGAATATTCCAATGAGAGAGCTTTCTAAGATTGATGTTAAATCCAATTAATCTTAATAAATATCTGATTAGGGTATTGTATATTTTCGGTCGAGGAAACATCTTCCAGTGAGTATCGAAACTTCTTAATCCAAATAAAAATTTCTGCAGGAGAAGTTCCATCTGATTAGTCTCAATAGGAACTTTCTGTTCAAAAATTTCACTTAAAAAGCTAATCACGGTATTTAAATCCATTGAAATTATACTTTCAAGATTATTCTCTTCTTTTATTTGAGGTAACCATGATTCGTCTAAATCCTCCTTGGGAGATAGCACTTGACGAATAAATTCAACCTTGTTTATATTTTCTTCTTTTTCAATTTGGCAAGTAAATGAAACGTCATTAGCATTGAAGTAAATCGCATGTTTATAACTGGGGCACAAATTATTAAACAAATTATAAATACGGGATATTTTTATATCGTGAAATATTGAAAATAACTCTTTCATGAATCTCATTATATCTGGTTCTGGATAGAGTATGATAAGTCCTTTTTCGATGCATTTTTGTGCTAAATCTAATAAATTACTCATGAATTCATTAAAGGAATATTTTTTTAGATTTTCACAGTGTGAATTCATTAAATCGATGGCGCGTTTTTTAAAAATGCGGATTGACATGATTTTGATTCCATTTTCCTTAATAATGGAATCTTGAATTTTTGTGAACAAGTTCTCAATATCATCTAAATCATTTTTCTTGATGGAAATTACATCATTTTGTAAATGGATCGCCTTTTTATGTATTCCCGCTATTTTTGTTTCATATAAGTAACTTTCTAATACTAAATTGTCAATGTCATAATCGGAAAGGATAATATCAGCAATATTTTGCTGAGCATTAATGAATTTGGGATATATTAATTCTGTTAACTTGTAAAGAAGAAAAGCATCTATTTGAATAGGAGTGAGGGGTATCCTTACAAATTCGTTTAAGAGCTCTGGATTTTCAATAATTTCTATATTCGAGTTAAATTTTAAAATTTTGTTCCAGTTGTCCTTAAAATAACGATTAATCATGCTTTAAACACCTTCCTTTTTCACTTTTTTAATGTCAGTCAAGGTATAAGTTTCCATAAGATTGCGATACAATAGTAAATTAGGAACTTGTTGTTTTCCATGATAATCTGAAATTAATTTAATGCTTGAATTAAAAGTTGGAGGACATCCTGGTATTTGTAGGACTTGCTTATTTTTTCTTTTCTTGGTTATTTGTATTTTATTTGGTTTTTTTCTGTTAAAAATTGATTTGATTTTATCTAATAACGGAATACTCTCCTTTGAAGTGATTAATGTATTAAATCCATAATTTTTTGTGCTATTAATTGCACAATTGCCAAATAAGATCACGTTTTTCTTTATCTCGGGCTCTGGAGGATTTTTACCAATTAAAAATGATTGACCCGCAATATATTTTAAATCTTTCGTCATGTAAGTTTTCACGGTGTTTAATAGATGATATGCCATGTGATAGCACCCAGAGCATGTCGAACCCGTTTTTATGTCACAATTATGAATTTTAATCTCTTCTAAATTCTTTTTACAGTAATTAATATGAATGATAGAAGTTTCCAAATCCACACCTATAATATTAATATTATTTAAGTCAGTAGTTCCAATATTTCGTTCACGAGCACTAATGATTAAAGGATTTTCAAGTGGATCATTATCCAATAATTTTAAAGTGATAAAATCTACCGCAACAGCATCATTACCACCGACCATCAGATCTGTTTTGATTAATTTAGAATCGCTATAGATATAAGGTCCTGCTCCTTCCATTAGATAATAAAGATCATTGAGGATTAAATCTGGTTTCCTCTTTTCAAATAAATTCAATAATTTTGAGACAAAATTTTTCTTATAAAAGTCATTTTCCAAATTTTGTTTCATAGGATCATTGAAATTTAGATTGTTAATATCAAATGAGTTCATCATAGATAGTGTATAATCGAATAATGGATCGACATTTACTTGATTAACAACAAAAAATTTATCACAATTTTGAAGGATATCGAGCAATTCAAATTCCGAGTCTTCGTCTAAAAATAGTAATTGTGCTCCTAATGGGTTTATTGATTCGTTGATTTCTAACAAATTATCAATATTCCTTATTTTTACTCCCTTACTAGAGTAACTTCCCAAAAATATGTTACTTGCTCCTGCTTTCTTACAAGATTTGATCATTGATTTTATTAATGCAAAGCTTGTATTCACAGGGAATCCTTCTGGTGAATTGATATTAACTTTTATGAAGATTTTATCATTTTCTGAAACAAATTTTCCGATTCCCCCCAAATTTGTTAGAATTTCATTATAAGTGTTAAGGGGATTATCTCTTTTTGCTATTGCTACGTTAACTATATCCTTTTCTAGTTGACTCATAATTCTGAAAAATATGAAATAGAATAAATTGAATAAATTAAATAATTAAATAAATCTTAATTAAATTTTTAGAACGTGATCAAGATTTTTACTACTTATTCGATAAAACTCAAAGATGATCCAATCTCAAGTAATATTCCCCAGAATGTGATTGGGATTGATTTAGGTCAGAGTCTTACTAAAATTGCATATCTACATAATAACGATTTGTGCCTATCAATCCATCCTACGCATGATTATTATCAATATATTAATAAATATATAGTAGATAACAACCTAACTAACATGAAATTAAATCTAACTGGAGGAAAAGCTTATTACTACCAGAAACAACTTTCTCATGACCATAAATCGAACATTTTTAACGAATTTGAAGCAAATGTCAGTGGAATTGACGTTCTTTTCAATCTTATAAAGTCAAAAAATCTTCCTGAAACTCTTATTACCACAATTGGAACTGGATCATCCATGATCTTAAAAAAAGAAAGTTATGAGCATATTGGAGGATCAGCACTTGGAGGAGGCTTTTTTATGGGTTTAATTAAATTGTTATATAACATCACGAGTTATAAGGAAGCAATAGAATTATCCGAACAAGGAGATCGTTATAAAGTTGATTTAAGAGTTGCTGACATATATTCTCCCGAAGATCAAAGAATTGATGCAATTTTTCGTGAATTTACAGCTGCATCATTAGGAAAAATTAACTCACGAGATAAAATTGAACATTACAATAAAGAAGATCTTTTGAATTCACTCATCTGCATGATAGGAGAAAATATAGGGACAATAGCAGTTGAGCTAGCTAAAAATCATAATATAAAGAACTTGATTTTTTGTGGAGGTTTTGTATCAAATAATAAAACATTGAAGCAAGTTCTCACGATACTATGTACAATTAGCAAAAAAAAGGCAATATTCTTGAATCATTCCACATTTGCGGGAGCAATCGGAGCATTGAAATTATAATGTATGCCCATTTGGAGACCTCAAATCATCGTCTTTTTAGTAAAATCTCATAGAGGAACTATAAAATGGGCACAAAAATAGTAGGATATATAGTATTATTAAATTTGGTATTCCTTTAAGAAAAACTCAGATTGACTCGGAATGTTTTGTAAGCAAATCTTCGTTGGTCCGTCCTAATTTAATTGCTAATTCAGCTATAATGGCATCTAAATAGGTAAAAGCGACTTGTTCAAAAGCTGTTCCTTCGGGAGTTAGCAATGCAGTATCATCGTGGCGATCTGTCAGGTCGATCTTTGTACGTCCTTTTAATTTAATGGTAACATCTCCAACCCGCCCAATTATGGTTTCTGGATGGGAGGTTATGGTTATTATCCCATAAGGTTTTATAGTATTCACGTAACTCTTTAGCAAGCTTACAACGATGTTAGTTGTTCCCGAACCAGATAAAACAATGAGGAGATCATCCTTGGTTAAAGCAGGCATGCTCGCTAAATTAGTAACCATATAAACTTCAGCACCTAAATGAACTAATCGGGTAGCAAAACACTGTAAAATGAATGCAGAACGCCCAGATGCCAATAAGAAGAATTTTCTCTTGTTTTTTAATCCATCATACACTAATTCTATGAAATGCTGCGTATGCTCGAAATGTTTCGGTTTCATGAGATGTTCCATATTTTCTTGAAGATTCTTCATGATGAGCTCCATGGATTGAAATAATATTTCTTTAGCCTTCCCATTTACTGGTTTCCCAGTTGCTGCATTGGTTTTATCTGCCATGATTAATCATTATTTTATTTTAATTAATATGATTTAATAAGAATGAATTGAAAAAATATGTTTCGGTTACTAATTCATCAATTCTAACTCTTATAAATAGCGATTATCAAGTGATTAATGAATGAACAATAAATCCCCTATTTACTAAAAACTAAGGGACAAAAGGAGTTTTTATCGGTTTTTTGACTGGGACGCCCTCAGGATATTTTTTCTCTAAATAATACGTATGTATTCCCACGTAAATCAATAATAATGCAACTCCAAGCATAAATATCCAAAATCCTAAACCCAATGCATAAGTGAGATAATTTTCGAAAACTCCGACTTCAAAACTCCTTATAATAATTGCCGTGATTGATATTATTGAAATAGAGCCCCCACAAATGCAATCAAAATATATTGCTTGCCGTTCTTTTTTAATCTCTTTTTCCGTCTTCATGAGAATATTACAATTTCTTTAACTCTATTACTAAAAGCTAATTAAATTAATGAAATTTGTGAATTTAAATTTTTATAAAGGGAGAATTTAAAAAAACAATCAAAAATTTTTTGCCGATCGATGAACTAGTGCTTTTCAATAAGAATGTAAATATTTTAGGTAATAGGATTTCAAATCATGAATATTAATGCGATCGTGAATCAATAATCCGTCGAGTTAACTCGGTAAAAGATTCATCGACATGTTCCCCCGTCTTCGTTGATGTTTCAATGTAAATGCTTCCTTCACTTTCAGCGAATTTTCTAACTTCTTCGGGATTTATGACAACACCGACATCTTCTATTAAATCTGCATTATTACCAATCAAGACAAACGGCATATTTTCTCCCGCGAATTGTCTAATTTCAGTCAACCATTTACGAGTTTCTACATATGTTTGCTCACGGGTTAAATCAAAGACTAACAAGGCTCCTGCAGCTCCTTTGAAAAAAGTACTTCGAATAAACTCAAATCTTTGCTGTCCTCCAATATCCCATATTGCGAGAGTTGCGATTTCTCCCGGTCTAAATTCTACATCCTTAGTTAATATATCTACTCCCACGGTTAATTTATAATTGGCTGCAAATCGATTCTTGATGAATCTCTGAACCAATTCTGTCTTACCGACTGCTGCTGCACCAGTTAGAATAATTTTGAGTTTAAAACTTGACATGATTATAGATTACAAAATGTAAGTATTAATAAGCAAATCGAATTTATAAATAATTTCTATAAAATTTGATAAGATTTTTATATAAAGTATAGAAATAAATCTAATTGGAAAATTCAATTCTTTAGTAGAAAAGAACTAGTTTATTTTTGTGTATTTTTTTCTTTTTCATATTTATGAGTTAAAATTGAATGAATTCCAAAAAGGAGATTGAAAAACACAAAAATTACAAACAAACCTCCTGCTTGTAGGATTTGCATATCTACTGCAACAATTTTTGGAACGATTTTTGAAACTTGGACATAGATTTTCATGATTATTAAAAATAATGCTATTGTATCCAATTTAAGGATCTTCAGTTTGGTCTGAATATAACCAGCTCTCGAATAAACTGTTCCTAATATATATAAAAACAAGGACCAATCAACAACAAAGGAGATTAACATATAAATTGGATTTACTGATGTAGAGCTGAAGAAAGCACCATATAGATAATCAATAAGAATATATAACGTGTAAAATAGGGATAACAAGAAAAATAGAGAGATGAAAGCCGAAAACTTTTTAGTGCTAATTAAGCGAAGAATAACAATGATCATTAAACTCACATTTACCCAAAATAGAATTTGAAGAAGACGGATTACAACTAGAAATAATGGAGTGGGTGTATTACTAAAAAATTTCAAAATTATTAGTGAAAACCACAAGTTTAACAGAAAAAAAATAAAAAATTCCATTAAACGAGTCAAGATACGACTTTTTTCTTTTTCATATAGATAATCATCTACCTTTGTTGAGAAATCCATGCAAAATTTGAATGCAAAAAAAGCCGTAAAGAACTGGTTTATCGTTAACAGGATAATAAACAATAATTCTGAGGTTACGAAAAAAACTAAACGATTCAAAATAAATGTTAAGAAGAATGTTATTGCGTAAATAACGAAAAATACCCATTTTTTTAGCTCGCTAATAGCTTTTATAAATGAAATAAGAAAGAGTAATATTGCGAAGTATAATAAGCTTCCACCAAAAAGCAACACAACTAATCCAAGAATTATGCTAGAATAAAATGAATTAACTAAAATTAAGATCCAGATAAATGTAAACGCAATGACAATAAAAACATATACAGGTGTTTTAAATAGTCCTTTTAGACCAGTTATAAATTTCAAATTTCTTCAACCCTTAGTTTCTTATCATTCCTTGTTGTTTTATCTAATATATTTTAATTATTTCTTCCGATATTATTTTAAAGTATAGTTCACAGGTATTAATTCATTAATAAATGAAAGAAAAGAATCTATCACGGTATTAATTAAGAAAAGAAGGAGCAATAAGTGAACTACTTAGTATTAACATTATTTTGCAAAAATAAAAAAGTAATAAAAAAAAGATATAAGATTTTTTTGTCCAATTGGACTGATGACACATGCTTTATTTGTATTTAATCGATAAGAGTAAATCATTCTTTGTAATTTTCTTTCGATTAGCATGCA
>Ga0307445_10000780_pt1 | contig 17643 bp, 23 predicted proteins | sample SalMarSW160330MG_FD_202147 | JGI IMG/M metagenome (GOLD analysis project Ga0307445, IMG submission 202147) | Salt marsh sediment microbial communities from the Plum Island Ecosystem LTER, Massachusetts, United States - SW1603-30 | ecosystem: Environmental > Aquatic > Marine > Intertidal zone >...
CGATGACCATAATCATGGCCATCGTCTCGCCCACGGCCCGGCCCATCCCCAGCACGATAGAGGCGCCGATGCCGGAGCGGGCCGCCGGCAGCAGCACCCGCGAAATCATCTGCCACCTGGTGGCCCCCAGCGCCAGCGCCCCCTCGCGGTAGGACTGGGGCACCGCCCGCAGACTGTCCTCGCTGATGGATATAATCGTCGGCAGCACCATGGCCATGAGCACGATGGCGGCCGCCAGCACGCTGAAACCGTTGCCGCCAAGCTGGCGTACCGCCGGCACCAGCAGCACCAGGCCGACCAGCCCGTAGACCACCGAGGGTATCCCCACCAGCAGCTCCACCGCGGGCCGCAGGAACTGGCGCACCCGGAACGGGGCGACCTCGGCCAGCAAAATGGCGCAGGCAATGCCCAGCGGTATCGCCAGCAGCAGCGAGCCCACCGTCACCACGATGGAGCCCACAATCATGGTGAGGATGCCGTACTGCCCCTGCCCCGGCCGCCACACCGTGCCGAAGAGAAATTCAAAGACGCCTATTTCCTTAAAAGCCGGCAGGCCGTCTATAAAGACAAAAATGGCGATGGCCAGCAAAATAATAAAAGATACCGTGGCGCTGATAAACACCACGTAGCGGGCCAGGCGGTCGGTAAAGTAGCGCGTCATCACAAGAGTCTCATATTTCTCCGGTAGAGGGGCGGCCCTTTCGAGCCGCCCCCCACCCTACAGGGAGGATATATCTAGTTTACCGGGATATAGTCCACGGCCACGATGGCCTGCCCCTCGGGGCCGAGGCAGAAGTCGATAAACTCCTTGACCAGCCCCGTCGGCTCGCTCCTGGTGAGGAAGAGGAGCGGCCGCACGATGGGATAGGTGCCGTTCTGGGCGTTGTCCACCGTCGCCGCCACGCCGTCGATGCTCATCGCCCTGGTGGAGCTGTCCAGATAGCCGAAGGAGAGGAAGCCGATGGCGTTGGGGTCGCCGGCCACGGTCGTCCGTACCGCGCCGTTGGAGGGCTGCAGGATGGCCATGGCCGTGATGAGGGCGTCTTCTCCCATGACCATCTCCTCGAAGGCGGCCCGGGTGCCGGAGCCTTCCTCGCGGGCGACGACGTTGATGGTCTCGTTGGCGCCGCCGACCTGGCTCCAGTTGGTGATTTCACCGGCGAAGATTTCACGTACCTGGTCTTTGGTCAGGTTAGAGACCGTCTGCGTGGGATGGGCCACGATGGCGATGCCGTCGCGCGCCAGGACGTGGGGTACCACGGTGCCTTCCTCGTTGGGTTTCAGCTCGCGCGAGGCGGCACCGATATCCACGGTGCCCTCGGCCGCCGACTTGACGCCGGTCGAGGAGCCACCGCCCTGAATTACCACGTTAACGTCGGGATACTTGGCCATGAAGGCCGCCGCCAGGGACTCGGCGACCGGCTGGACGGTGGTCGAGCCGGCCTCGGTGATTTCGCCGGAGAGTCCGGGCTCGGTAGTCGGCGAGGTGGTATCACTGTTGCCGTTACAGCCTATCAGGGCTATCGCCATGACCAGCGTCAGGGCGAGCGGCAACAAAAGCCATTTTAATTTAGTCACGTTTAGTGTTTCCTCCTTTTTTCTCGTATAGCATCCTTACTACGGCGGTTTCGCTGCTATTCATGGAAACCCCCTTTCAGGAGTTTTTTCTAACCTTTAACACTTTCATTATCCAGGCTGGAGATTAAGGGCATGTTCATGGCCGGTTAAGACGCGGTAAAAATCTGGTTAAAGTATTGTTAAGAGATAATAATCACAGACACGGGCCCGGGATTGAAATATGATATTATTAACCTTAGTTAATAAATACGCCGGACTAGAGAATACGTCGGGCGATAATCTGCGAAGGGAATACGCCAATGGCCGAGATAAAAGTTAACTGTGTCGGCGAGACCTGCCCCGTCCCGCTGGTGGAAACGCGCAAGGCATTGCGGCAGGCCAAAGCGGGGGACATCGTCGAGGTCTGCGGCACCCACCCCGCCTCCAAAAAAGAGATACCCATGGCGGCCAAGGCCATGGGGCTGGAGCTGCTGGAGGTCAGGGACGGGGCGGACGGCACCTGGAAAATAAGGATACGCCGGTAGAAGGAGGCAAGACCGTGGCCAACAAGGCAGCCATCATCGTGCACAGCGGCGATATGGATAAAATTTACAGCGCCCTCATCCTGGGCAACGGCGCCCTCGCCATGGGGCTGGAGGCGTCGCTCTTTTTCACCTTCTGGGGGCTGCAGCGCCTCAAGAAAGGCGGGCTGGAAAAAGGCCCCCTCTCCAAGATGAATATGCTGGGGCTGGGCAGATGGATGATAAAGCGCAAGATGAAACAGGCCAGGGTCGCCCCGCTGGAAAAGCTCTTCGGCGACTTTCTGGAGCTGGGCGGCAAGGTGCTGGCCTGCGACCTGACCATGGAAATCATGGGCGTGCGGAAGGAAGACCTGCGCGACGACCTCATCACCGATTACTGCGGCGTGGGCACCTACATGAACGAGGCCAGGGACGCCTCGGTAACCCTGTTCATCTAGCGGAGGGAAACATGCCGGACAAGCGCGTTTACCTGGATAATGCCGCCGCCACCCGCCTCGACGAGCGGGTGCTGGAGGCGATGCGGCCTTATTTCTTCGATACCTACGCCGTGGCCACCTCCGAGTTCGCCTATACCCAGGGCATCGAGGCCCGCGAGGCGCTGGACACCGCCCGCGCCAGTCTGGCTAAAAAGCTCAACGCCGGGACGGAGGAGTTCGTCTTCACCTCGGGCAGCACCGAGTCGTCCAACATGGCCATTAAAGGGGTCGCCCTGGCCCTCGGCGAGAAGAAGGGCCGGCACATCATCGTCTCCAAAATCGAGGACTTCCCCGTCCTCCACAGCGCCGAGGCCCTGGAGAGACAGGGCTTCAAGGTGACCCGGCTGGACGTGGACGGCGACGGCCTGGTCGACCTTGACAAGCTCAAGGCGGCCATTACCAAGGAGACCATTCTGGTATCCATTCAGCACGCCAACCAGGAAATCGGCACCATTCAGGATATCGCCGCCATCGGTGAAACCTGCCGCGAGCGAGGCGTCCCCTTCCATACCGACGCCACCCACAGCTTCGGGCGCGTCCCCCTGGACACGGCCAAGGTGCCGGTGGACTTAATCACCGTGGCCGCCCACACCATCCACGGCCCCAAGAGCGTCGGCGGGCTTTATATCCGCCCGGGGACGGCCATCGTCAAGTGGATGGACGGCGGTTTTCAGGAGTTCGACCGCCGCGCCGGGCTGGAGAACATCCCCGGCGCCATCGGCTTCGCCGAAGCCGTAGAGCTGATTACGCCTCAGGAAAACCGGCGCCTGGAGACCCTGCGCGACCGCATCATCGACCGCATTTTGAAAGAGATACCCGATACCACCCTCAACGGCCACCGCCGGCAGCGGCTCCCCCAGAACGTCAATATCAGCTTCCATTATGTTGAGGGGGAGTCCATCACCCTGCACCTGGACATGCGCGGCTTCGCCGTGAGCACCGGCTCGGCCTGCTTCAGCCGCTCGTTGCAGGGCAGCCACGTTATCTACGGCATCGGCGGCGACCACGAGCGGGCCCACGGCTCGATACGCATCACCCTGGGGCGCGATAACACCGCCGCCGACGCCGACGCCGTCGTTCAGGCGCTGGCCGAGGTAGTCAAGGAGCTAAGGAGCATCAGCCCGCTGGGCCGCGATAAAAAAGGAGAGGAGAACCGACCATGAAATCTCCCTACAGCGACACGGTACTGGAGCACTTCCGCCACCCCCACAACGTCGGCCAGATAGAAAACGCCGACGGCAAGGCCATCGAAGGCAGCCCGGCCTGCGGCGACATGGTCTCGGTTTATATCAAGGTAGACCCTAAAAAGAAAACCATCTCGGATATCAAGTTCGAGTCCTACGGCTGCGCCTCCAACATCGCCACCGGCTCCATCATCACCGACCTGGCCAAGGGCAAGACGCTGGAGGCGGCCAAAAAGATAAGCTGGCAGGAGGCCTCGGAGGCGCTGGGCGGCCTGCCCAAGATTAAGGCGCACTGCTCGGTGCTGGCCATCGAGGGGCTGCGCTCGGCCATCCAGAACTACGAGGAGCGCCACGGTCTGGTCAAGGAGAAAAAGCCGACCACGCTGGAGATAATCCGCGGCCGCCTCAAGAAGGTGATGAACCCCATCTCCGGCCTGGATCTGGTCCGCACCAACCTGGTGAAAGATATCGAGCTCAAGGACGGGCGCGTGCGCGTCGCCGTCGACCTGCCGGCCGGCCACCAGTTCGCCACGGCCATCCGGGAGGAAATCACCGAGAAGCTGGAGCCCCTCTGGGACATCAAGGAAGTGGCCATCGATTTTACCGACTAGCCCCTAGCCCGAAGCGTCTTTCTCCCCGAAGAGCCCGGTAGAGAGATAGCGCTCGCCGGTGTCGGGGAAGATGACCACGATGAGCTTGCCCTTGTTCTCCGGGCGGCGGGCCACCTTGAGGGCGGCCCAGGCGGCGGCCCCGGACGATATGCCCGCCAGGATTCCCTCCTCGCGAGCCAGCCGCCGCGCCGTGGCAGCGGCGTTGGCGTCACTTACAGTTATAATTTCGTCAATCAGCTCCTGGCGCAGGACGCCGGGAACGAAGCCCGCCCCGATACCCTGAATCTTGTGAGCCCCGGCCTTGCCCCCGGAAAGCACCGGCGAACCGGCCGGCTCTACGGCCACGGCCCTTAGCCCCGGCTTGCGCTCCTTGAGGGCGCCGGCCACGCCGGTAATCGTCCCGCCGGTGCCCACGCCGCTGACCAGGATATCCACCCGCCCGTCGGTATCGCGCCAGATTTCGTCGGCGGTGGTGAGGCGGTGTATCTCCGGGTTGGCCGGGTTCTTAAACTGCTGCGGCATATAATAATCGGGGTGCGCCGCTGCCAGCGACTCGGCCTTTTTAATCGCCCCCGTCATCCCCTCGCCGCCGGGGGTCAGCACCAGGTCGGCGCCCAGCGCGGCCAGAAGCTGGCGGCGCTCCAGCGACATCGTCTCGGGCATGGTGAGGATGAGTTTATAGCCGCGGGCGGCGCAGACAAAGGCCAGGGCGATGCCGGTATTGCCGCTGGTGGGCTCGACGATGACCGCGCCCGGCTTAATCAATCCCTCGGCCTCGGCGGTGAGAATCATGGCCACGCCGATTCTGTCCTTAACGCTGGCCAGCGGGTTGAATGATTCCAGCTTGGCCACTACCTCCGCCGCGACCCCTGCGGTGATGCGGTTGAGCCTGACCAGCGGGGTATTGCCGATGAGCTCGGTGGCGTCCCCGGCGATGCCCCGCGTCAGACGGGGCAGGCCGATGCTCTTATAGCGCAGCTTGTCTGCCTGGGGAGTGGTATCCGCCATCAACGCACCTCCCTGAACTGCGTTAGTGGTCGCAGACGTTGTCGCCGCTGGCCAGCACCCCGTTGAGGTGGTCGAGGACGGCCCGCTCCGGGTCGGTCTCGCCGGCGCCGATGACGACCTGGATGCCGTTCTGCTGGAAGAGGCCCAGGGCGCGGCCCCCCATCCCCCCGGCGATGACCAGGTCAACGCCCTGGTCGGCCAGCCAGCGGGGTAGCAGCCCCGGCTCGTGGGGCGGGGCGTCCAGCATTTCTTTATGCACAATCTGTTTCTGCCCGGCGTCAACTTCGAACAGGGCGAACTGCTCGCAGTGGCCGAAGTGCGGCGATAACTGGCCCCCGCTCACGGGCACGGCGTATTTCATCTTGAGCCTCCTTAGCCGATATAACTATGATAACACTATCTCTATTGTATCTCATCCGGCGGCGAGACGGGTAATTATATCCCAGAGTTTTTTAATCTCGCCGGTGACGGCCCCATCGTCATATTCCACCACGGGCTGGCCCGCCACCAGCGCCTCGGTGACGACGTTATCGAAGGGTATCCTGGCGACCACCGCCACGTCGTTCCGACGGCAGTAGTCTTCAATCGCCGCCGTGTTGGCCTCGTTGATATCGTACTTGTTGATAGCGACGGCCGCCGTCACCCCGAAGTGCCGGCAGACGCCCAGCACCCGCTCCAGGTCGTGCCGTCCCGACAGGGTCGGCTCGGTCACCAGCAGGGCCAGGTGCGCCCCGGACAGCGACGAGATGACCGGGCAGCCGATGCCGGGGGGACCGTCGCTGATGATGTAATCATATCCGTCCCGCTCGGCCATTTCGCGGGCCTGGCGCCGCACCAGGGCCACCAGCTTGCCGGAGTTCTCTTCGGCGATGCCCAGGCGGGCGTGAACCAGCGGGCCGTACTTGGTCTCGGAGATAAACCAGCGCCCGGCCAGCCGCTCCTGCATCGTAATAGCCCCTTCCGGGCAGACCTGCGCGCAGAAGCCGCAGCCCTCGCAGGCCACCGGGTCGGCCACGTAATCGTGGATGGCATCGAAGCGGCAGACTTCCTGACAGAGGCCGCACTGCGTGCACTTGTCCGCGTCGATGACGGCCGCCCGGCCGCTACGGAAGTCGTGTTCTTCTTTAATTTTGGGGGCGAGCAGCAGGTGCAGGTCGGCGGCGTCCACGTCGCAGTCGGCCAGCACCTTGCTTTCGGCCAGGGCCGCCAGCGAGCCGACGATGGTGGTCTTGCCGGTGCCCCCCTTGCCACTGAGGACGACTATCTCACGCACGCGCCGCCTCCTCAATCCTGGCGTATAATTCCCGGAAGGCCACCCGGTAAGCCGGCATCCCCTCGCTCAGGGTGATGCCCCGCGAGTAAAGCCCGGCGATGGCGGTATCCAGGGGAATCGTCATCAGGATGGGGATGCCCTCCCGGAGGCAGTATTCCTCCGTCTTGCCGTCGCCGACGCCGGCGCGGTTGAGCACCACGCCGCAGGGTATCGCCAGCTTTCTAATCATCTCCACCGCCAGGGTCAGGTCGTTGAGCCCGAAGGGCGTCGGCTCGGTGACCAGCAGGCAGTAGTCGCTACCTTTCACGGCCTCCACCACCGGGCAGGAAGTCCCCGGCGAGGCGTCGATAATCACCAGCTTAGAAGGGTCGGTCAGCGCCTTGACCCGGCGGATGACGGGCGGCGCCATGGCCTGCCCGATATTGAGCTTGCCGTGGCCGAATGTCAAATTCCCGGCCCGGCCCGTTTCCACCACGCCGACGTTGTAAGGCGCCTCGGTAATGGCCCCTTCCGGGCAGAGGTAGCTGCAGGCGCCGCAACCGTGGCACAGCTCGGGGAAGGTGAGGACGTAGTCCTTGACGACGGCCAGGGCGTTGTAGGCGCAGACCTCGGCGCACTTGCCGCAGTGGGTGCACTTCTTCTCGTCCACGGCGGGCACGGGCACGGCCACCGCCTCGCTACGGGTAATGACGGGCTTGATAAAGATGTGGTCGTTGGGCTCCTCCACGTCGCAGTCGAGGAGCTGCACGTCATGATTGTCCTGGAGGGACAGGGCCAGACTGGTGGCCACCAGGGTCTTGCCCGTCCCCCCTTTACCGCTGGCAACGGATATTATCATGCTGATAACTTTTTAGATATTCCGGCCCCGGCCCATGCCGCCGCCCATACCGCGGCCGCCTCCCCCACCGCGACCACCCCCCGCGCCGCCGCCACCCATACCGTAGTGGTCGCTTACGTTGGCCTGCGGGCTGGCCCGGAGGTCGCCCTTCTGGTAGGCCGCCACGGCGTCGGCAATCTTGCCGGAGACGCCGGTGACAACCTCAATCCCGGCGGCGGACAGCACCCCGTAGGCGTTGGGGCCGCAGTTGCCGGTCAGCATGGCGTTGACGCCCTGGCCGGCAATCATCTGGGCGGCGGCGATGCCCGCCCCCCCGGAGGCCATCAGGCCGGGATTTTCCAGGGTCTCGAACACCCCGGTATCGGTATCGGCGACGATAAATTGCGGGCACCGCCCGAAACGGGGGTCAACTTCGGCCTCCGGCGTGGCGCCGGCGGCGGAAATGGCGATTTTCATAGTTTTCTCCTTTTTTCGGGTTAAGCGGGCGCCGCGCTTAGGGCTTGCCTTCCAGGGCGCGCATCCTGCCCTCGATGCGCCCCAGCTCGTCCTTCATCTCGCGGGCCTGGCTCTTGAGATAGTCCAGCTCGGTGGCGGCATCCGCCGGCGGATTGGCATCGACGGCCTCGCCCCCCGGGAAATAGCCGCACCGCGACCATCCGCCCCTGCCCCGGCCCACGTAAGGCCAGGGGGGCGAGCTACCCCGGAAGCCGAAACCCATGCCGCCGCCCATACCGCGTCCCATACCAGCACCGCGACCTATTCCGAACCCGCGTCCCGGCACCCGGTTCAGGGAACCCGGCATACCGGCCCCGCTGCAGTAGCCGGCGGCGCGGCCCGTCCTCGGCCCCATTCCGGCCGGCCCGGTTCTGTCTCCAAACGGCATTTTCAGTACCCCCTTTTACCAACAGGCAATGTATTTGTGCACCTGTATTATGAGCATATGCTCATAATTATGATACAACGGGCTTACCGGGCTTGTCAAGGGGTTTTTAGTCCCGGTCGAAGGTCAGCGCCGCCGAGTTGATGCAGTAGCGTTTGCCCGTCGGGGGCGGGCCGTCGTCGAAGACGTGCCCCAGGTGGGCGTCGCAGCGGGCGCAGCGCACCTCGGTACGGCTCCGGCCGTGGCTGTTATCGGCCAGGAAGCGGATGTTGAGGTCGGAGACCGGCTGGTAGTAGCTGGGCCAGCCCGTCCCGGAGTTGAACTTGGTGCCGGTGGCGAAGAGGTCGGTGCCGCAGCGCACGCAGCGGTATATCCCCGGCTCCTTGTGCTCGTCGAAGGTGCAGGTGAAGGGCGGCTCCGTTCCCTGCCGCGTGGTGATGTCGTACTGCTCCGGGGTCAGTAGCTTCCGCCACTCGGCGTCGGACCTGACGACCGGCTCGACCTCGACGACCTGTTTTTTACGGCTGTCGTAGATGCGTATCCTGGCCACTGGCCGGGGCCTCCTAGCCGATTTTCTTCATGTCCTCGCCGCAGCAGACCAGCGTGCCGCCGCCCGCCTTGGTGACGGTGACCTCGTTGCCGCAGATTTCGCAGCGATATTTTTCGCCTACTTTTTCTACCGCCATGGCTCGGCCTCCTTAAGGAATTACCTTATCTTTATTCTAGGCAGTTACCCTCTCCAAAGCAGCGATAATTATCACATTAACCGGCATTGCCGCCGGGCGACGGGCTATTTCTCTCTGGACTTGTCCATCGATTCGCGCAGCAGCTCGATTTCTCGCTCCAGGGCGCGCTGCTTGCGCTGCATGAACCATACGTAGCCGAAGACGGCCGCCCAGACGACGGCGAAGGCCGCCAGTAAGTAACCCAGATTTTCCAAGTTGAGTCCTCCTATTCTTCTCGCAGACGTTGCAACAATCTCAGCTCGCTCTCCAGCGTCTTGAGGCGGGTGGCCTGCCGGACGAGGAGTATATAGAGCAGCGTGAAAGCGGCCAGGCACACCAGCAGCGTTATCAGCATGGCGGTGGTCAGCCCGCCCTCAAAAATGAGCGGGGTGGGGTGCTGCGTCCGCCACAGGTTGACGGTGACGAAGACCAGCGGCACGTCGATAAAGCCGGCGATGCCCACCACGGCGGCCAGCCGCGCCCCGCGCTCCGCTTCCCCGGCGAAACGGCGCACCAAAAGATAAGCGACGTATATCAGCCAGAGCACCAGCGACGTCGTCAGGCGCGCGTCCCAGGTCCACCAGATGCCCCAGGCCGGCCTGGCCCATATCGGCCCGGTGAGCAGTATCAGCGTGGTGAAGAGCACGCCCACCTCCGCCGAGGCCGCCGCCAGGGCGTTCCAGCGAGCCGTCCGCTTGCTCAGGTAGAGGATGCTGCCGATAAAAGTTACCAGAAAGGCCAGCGAGGCCACCCAGGCCACCGGCACGTGGAAGTAGAAGATGCGCTGGACGATGCCGGAGGTCTTTTCGGTAGGCACATAGACAAAGACCATGGCCAGCGCCGCCAGCATCGCCGCCAGGGCCAGCGCCAGCAGCAGGGTATCCCTCAGCTTGCTTGTTCCGCTCATGCGGCTGTCTCCCCCGTCTATTTTACCTATTCTTCGATGACAAACTCAAAGACCAGGGCGCCGACGACGATAAAAATCACGTCGAAGGCGGCCAGAATCTCCAGCCAGGTCGCCAGTTCGCCCCAGGAGGCGCCCGCCAGCACCGGGGCGGTGGCCTTGACGGCGGCGATAACCACCGGAGACACCACCGGCAGGAAGAGGATGGGCAGCATAATATCGCGCGCCCGGGTGTTGACCGCCAGGGCGGCGAAGAGCGTGCCCACCGCGGCGAACCCCAGCACCGCCAGGACGATAATCAAAGCCAGCCGGGGCAAAAATACGGGCAGGTTGAAGAGGGCCAGGAAGATGGGCGTTATCACCACCGCCAGCACCAGCAGGAAGGTCAGGCTCCCCGCCAGCTTGCCGGCGTAGATGACGGCATGGTCGACGGGGCAGAGCCGCAGGCCCTCCAGGCAGGCGTTCTCCTTCTCGGCGACGAAAGCGCGGTTGAGGCCGATGACCCCGCCGAAGGCCAGCGCCACCCAGAGGACGCCGGGGGCCACGTCGGTGGTTACCCCGGTGCCGGTGGCGAAGCTGAAAATGACCACCACCAGCAGGGCGAAGACGAGCACGGCGACGATGGTCTCTTTCGTCCGCAGCTCGCGGAGGAGGTCTTTGCGGAAAATCGCCCAGAGACTAGCCAGCACCTTGCCCTCCCCCCGCCCGGAGGCAGGCGGCATAAATTTTAGGAAAGTCCGCCGGTTTAATTTCCTCGCAGCGGGCTTGAAAAACTATTTTGCCCCGGTGCAGCACAATGACGCTATCGGCCAGCTCTAGCCCGCGCGCCAGGTCGTGGGTGGCCACGACCATCGTCCGCCCCTGCTTGTTTATGTCAACCAGCCACGCCCGGACGATAGCGGCGGCCTCCGGGTCGAGGCCGGTCTCCGGCTCATCGAGGAAGTAAAATTCCGGGTCGTGCAGAGCGGCCCGCGCCAGGGCCGCCCGCCGCTGCAGGCCGTGGGAGAGAGTACCCACCCGGTCGTGGAGGCGGGGCGTCAGCCCCAGCCTGCCAGCCACCTCGCCGAGGCGCTGCTCCAGGTCGGGGACGGCGTACATCCGCCCGTAGAAGCGCAGGTTCTCGGCCACGGTCAGGTCGTCGTAGAGGTAGGTCGCATGGCCCGCCAGCGTCAGCCGGCGGCGGAGCATTACCGCGTCCCGGCGGCCGTCCCACCCGCCGATGGCAAAATTGCCAGCGGTGGGCTTAATCAGCGTGGCCAGTATCTTGAGCAGGGTCGTCTTGCCGGCCCCGTTGGGCCCGAAGCAGACCAGGGTCTGGCCGCGCCCCACGTCGAGGTCGATGCCGCGCAGGGCGGGCCGCTCCCCGTAGCGCTTGGCCAGCCCCCGCGCCGCGATGCCCGCGCCGTCATTCACCCGGTCTCTCCTGCCGGCGCCGCCGCCAGCCCCAGTAGGCCACTGCGGCGGCAACCACCGCCAGCACAATCCAGACGATATACAAGGGGAAGCCGCCCCGCGAGGTATCCGTGAGGTAAATATTGACGGTGCCGCCCCGGGGGAGGTTCTCTCCCTGGAAGTGGATGTAGCGCGTCCCGTCGTCGGTGACGACCGGGTCGGCCGGGGCCAGCTGGCCGGAGGCCACCTCCAGCGTGTCTCCCCCCACCATCAGGTCAAGGGTATCGGTGGGGTAGTCGGGGTAGAAGACAACCGTAAAGTCGGCCCCGTCGGGCCAGGGCAGCCGGTAGCTGAAGTAGAGCTGCCGCTCGCCGGGGGGGAAGGGCACCAGGTAGACGGCCAGGTTGTCCTCCGCCAGGACGAAGTCGGCCCAGTAAGTCTCGGGGGTGGCGAAGTCGGTCGCCCCCTCGGGCAGGGTAAAGTCCAGCCCGCCGTTCTCGTTGATAAAGGTGGTGTCGCCGTCGTTGAGCAGCCAGTATACCTGGGTCACCTCCAGGGCGTCCTCGTTGGGGATGATGGCGATGTGCACCAGACCGACGTGTATCAGGGCGTCGTCGCCGGTAACCTCGCAGACGCCGGCGGCGACGTAGGCCTCCGTTTCGCCCTCGTCGAAGGTCACCGGGTAATAATAATCAACCAGCTGGTAGTTGACGGCGATGAGGTATTCGTTGGCCAGGTCGATATCGGCGAAGCCGAAGCCGCCGTCGGCGCCGGCCAGCACCGTCTCCGTATCCGCCAGCTCCCCGTCAACGTAGGTAATCAGGGTAACTTCGGTGCCGGCCACGCTGCCGCCGCCGGCGGTATGGTTGATGACCTGCCCCGTGATTGCCCCCGCCTCCCCTTCCTGCGCCAGGGCGGCCCCCGGCAGGAGCAGCGCCACTAATAAAACGGCAACGATGACAGCGCGCTTCACCGGCCCTTACCCCCTTTGGGGTATTCCTCCCGCGCCGAGAAGCTCAGCACGCCGCCGGCCAGCCACAGCCCCCCGCCGACCCACATCCAGACAATCAGCGGGTTGAGCAGCACCCGGAAGGTGGCCGTCTTGTCGTCGGGGTCGAAGGTCGGCCAGTACAGCGCCACGAAGAGGTCCTCGGCGGCGGTGGTGCGCACGCTTACCTCGTAGTAGAAGTCCTGATAGGAGAACCAGTAATCGTAGCTGGGCTCAAGCGTCCCCAGGGTATGTCCGCCGCGGCTCACCTCAAGGCTGGCGATGGCACTTACCTTAACGCTGTCCTGCCGCAGCAGCAGGTCGTCGTAGCGAAGCTCGTAGCCGCCGATACTCACCGACTGGCCCGGCTCCAGCGTCACCGTCTTCTCCATATTATAGAAAGACGAGGCGATAATCCCCAGGGCGATTAAAATAATGCCGATGTGCGCCAGCATGCCCCCGTAGCGCCCCCGGTTGCCGCCGACCAGCGAAAAGAAGGCCCGGACGACATTCATACCCTGGCGGCGGCGGGCTGCCGTCCCCCGCCACAGCTCGCGGCCGATGACGAAGAGCCCCAGCCCTGCAGCGGTGATGGCCACGATGTACCAGTTGCCGATGCCGGTGGCCAGGACGATGGCGGCGATAACCGCCACCGCCGCCAGAAAGTATAATAGGTAACGCCGCCAGGCGCGCCCGACGGCCCGGCCCCAGCCCAGCAGCGGGCACACCCCCAGGAGGAAGACCAGCAGCAGCAGCACCGGCCCGGCGGTGCGGTCGAAGAAGCCGCGCTCCAGCACCAGCCGCTCGCTGCCGAACAGCTCGACCAGGCGCGGCAGCACCGTCCCGAGCAGGACTATAAAAACGAGCAGTACCAGAACTATATTGGTCAGCAGAAAGGCGCCTCCCCCGGAGACGGGCGAGGTTATCTTTTTGTCTTTATCTATATCTTTGCGGCGGAGGTAAAAGAGCAGCAGCGAGCCGGCCACGACGATAAGCATGACCGCCAGGAGGTAGGGCGGGAAGGGCGAGCCGGAGAAGCCGTGCAGGGGCGACTCGATGCCGCCGTGGGTGATGAAGGGGCTGAGCAGGGTAAAGACGAAAGTGAAGACGGCCAGGTATCTGGCCCAGCCGCTCAGGTAGCCGCCGCGGCGGCCGGCGGCGACGGAATGGAGCAGGGCCGTCCCCAGCAGCCAGGGCATCAGCCCGGCGTTCTCCACCGGGTCCCAGGCCCAGTAGCCCCCCCAGCCGAACTCGTTGTAAGACCACCACATCCCCACCAGGTTGCCGATGCCCAGGGCGCACCAGCCTACCAGCGTCCAGCGCTGCACCCGCCGGACCCACCAGGCGGCCGGGCGACCGGCGGCGACCGCCCCGATGACCAGCGCGAAGCAGACGGCGAAGGCGGCGAAGCCGATGTAAAGCAGCGGCGGGTGTACCAGCATGCCGAAGTTCTGGTTCAGGGGGTTCATGCCGTAGCCGTCGGCGGGGGGCGACGGCTGGGCGGCGAAGACGTTGATGCCGAAACTGACCAGCGCCAGGTAGAATACCTGGATAACGGCCAGCACCGCCAGGGCGTAGGGGGAAACCGGCCCGTCGTCGGGTTTCCGGCGCCAGACCAGCACGGCGGAAAAGAGGGAAATGAGCCACCCCCAGAAGAAGATGGAGCCGCCCTTGCTGGCGTAGAGGGCGCTCAAAGAATAGATGGCGGGCAGGTCGCGGCTGGTCTGCTCGACGACCAGCTTAAAGCTGAAATCATGGGCGATAAAGGCGTAGAGCAGTATCGCCAGCGCCAGCGTGTAAAGCCCGAAGACGGCCAGGACGGCCCCCCGGGCGCTGGCGGCCAGCCGCCCCGAGTTGCGCCGAATGCCAGTTAGCGCCGCGACGGCCGCGTAGAGGGCCACCGGCATGGCGATGATTAAGGCGATATGACCCGCTTGCGTCATCTCTTTGAACTACTCTACCAGGGCCTCGTATTTGGAGGCGCACTTGAGGATAATCTGGTCGGCTTCAAATACCCCTTCCGGGAGGTACTTGCCTTCCAGCACCACGCCGGAGCCGTTCTGGAGGCCGCTGGGGCGCGCGCCCCGGTAGAGCACCGGCATGCTGGCCGTCCCGTAGGTGACGGTAAAGCGCAATTCCACGGCATCGGCGTCCCAGGCGAGGGAGCCGTCGGCCACCTGGCCGGCCACCCGCACGCTGGTATCGTAATCAATATCGCCGGCCAGGAACTCGTCCACGGAGACCATATAAACGCCGAAGCACTGCAACCCGGCGTAGACCAGCAGTATCACCGCCGCCAGCAGGACGGCCCCGCCAATCAGGTAGCGCTTCTTCATGGTCTTCGTCTTCCGGCTCGCACCGCTGTTTACCCCTGTTTTCAAGTCTACTCTGCGGTCAACAAAGGTGTCAAACAAGGCTACCCCGCGGTCAACAAAGGTATCAAACAAAGCTATTGACTTAGTCTACCCCTGTATGGTATATTCAGTTCTGAAATGTCCTTCGGTACTATATCTTTACCAGATTCTTTACCTGCTACCATTCCATTTTTTATTTTCTCAACTGGCATCCGCCGGCGCACGCGCCAGGTTGCCGCTGTCAGCCTGCGTGCCGTTGTTTAGATAAGCTCGATATTCGCGTAACAAAAAGGAGGGGAATTGATGCGAGTTAATCTATGGAAAAGTCTCACCACCGTTATCCTTCTGCTGGCTCTTCTTATCGCCACGCCACTGCTCACCGCCTGCGGGGGGACGGATAACACCCAACCGACTACCACTCAACCAACCACCACCGCGCCGCCGACGACGACCGAACCGGCGGTAAGCGAGTCCGATGTCGTCGTCGACGCCGTCGCCACCTACCTGACCCATACCGCCGCGAACACCACGGCCGCCAACCTACAATTGGCCATCGCCGATGGGTCGGCGCCCACCATCATCAGTCTCCGCAGCGCCGCCGACTACGCCAACGGACACATCCCCGGCGCCATCAACATGGCCTTCGGCGACCTCACCAGCCTGGATAAAACCGGCAGCTATCTCGTCTACTGCTACACCGGGCAGTCGGCCTCGTTTGCTGCTGCCATGCTCGGCACCCTCGGCTACGACGTCCAGAACCTGCTGCACGGCATGTCCTCCTGGTCGGACGACCCGGCTGTCTACGTGACGCGCTTTGATGCCGCCACCAGCCAGGGCAACTTCGCCGTGGAGACCACGGCCAACACGGGCGGGAGCTACGACCTGCCCGTCCTGGATAACACCGCCTCCAGCGACCCGGCCGAGATTCTGCTGGCCGCCGCCCAGACGGTATCGCCCAGTTATATCACCGCCACCGACCTCAACCTGAAGATTGCCGAGGGCGAGGACATGACCATCATCAGCTGCCGCAGCGCCGCCGACTACGCCAACGGCCACATCCCCGGCGCCATCAACATCGGGCTGACGGCCCTCGCCGATAACCTCAGCCAGATAGACCCGGATGCCCCGGTCTACTGCTACTGCTACACCGGCCATTCGGCGGCCCAGGCAACCGCCCTGTTGCAGATGCTGGGCTACGACGCCTACAGCCTCAAGTTCGGCATGTGCTCCTGGAGCTCCGACCCGGCCATCAACGCCGGCAAGTGCTTCAACCCCGCTACGGTAGCCGGTTACGCCGTAGAACAATAGCAACGTGATAATATAATCTGGCTGTCCGGGCCTCGTCTCCCGGGCAGCCAGAGACCCGGTTGATTAAAAACGCCGTTTCTGCTACAAATAGGGCGAAGGAGAGGAACCGCTTGTGAAGAGACTGGCATTAGTCCTGCCCGCTTTAGTCCTCTTCGTGGCATTGGCCGTCCTCGGGTGCACCAATAAGGGACTGGTCGGCCCCACCCCCCGGGCGGACGATACCGTCGTCAGCAGCTGCGTTACCTGCCACTCCGACAAAGCGACCCTCCAGGAGGTGGCTTCGCCGGAGCCGGAGGCGACCACCTCGGCGGAGACCACCGGCGAGGGCTGAGGCGGAGAACTGCCTCCGTTGGAGGTCTGGGAAAAGGTTTTCGTTGACGACGCCGAGTTCGCCTATTCCACCCATGGCGAGGTCGGCTGCGTCATCTGCCACGGCGGCGACTCCGCCGCCGCCGATAAAGACACCGCCCACGCCGGCGTGGTGAGCGACCCCTCGGATGTCAGCTGCATTACCTGCCACTCCGACGTGGCCCACGTCAACGACCTGAGCCTCCACACCAACCTCACCGGCATGATTTCCGCCCTGGAGGCCCGCGGCGGCGATATGTCGGAGGGCTCGGAGCTCTACACCGCCTTCCAGAACCACTGCTCCAGCTGCCACACCACCTGCGGGCAGTGCCACGTCAGCCGCCCCGAGGAATCGGGCAGCGGCCTGGTCTCCGGCCACGAGTTCCGCCAGACCCCGTCCATGCAGTATAACTGCATCGCCTGCCACGGCTCCCGCATCGGCGACGAGTACCTGGGCCAGAACGAAGGCCAGCCGGCCGACGTCCACTGGACGCAGGAGACGATGCTCTGCACCGACTGCCACTCCGTCGCCCTCCACGGCAGCAGCACCGGGGCGACCAACCGTTACGATAACCCGGCCGTCATCCAGTGCGAGGACTGCCACGCCGATGTCCTGGCGGACACCAGCGATAACCCCCAGCACGAACAGCACCTGGACGACCTGTCCTGTCAGGTCTGCCACGCCGTGGCTTACAAGAACTGCTACAGCTGCCACATCGCCCTCGACGAGGAGGGCCAGCCCTGCCGCGTCAGCGAGCCTTCGGTCATCCAGTTTGAAATCGGCTACAACCCGATACAGTCGGCGGAGCGGCCTTACGATTTCGTGGTGCTGCGCCACGTGCCGACCTGTACCGGCACCTGCGACTACTACGGCACCAACCTGCTCCCGGATTTCGACGCCGTCTCCACCTGGAAGTACGCCACCCCGCACAACATCCAGCTGGACACGCCCCAGAACGCCAGCTGCGACGCCTGCCACACCGACATCGGTATCTTCCTGACCGAGGACGATATCCGTCCCGAGGAGCGGGCCGCCAACGAGGGCGTCATCATCACCGAATTTCCGGAGCCCGTGGGGGAATGACCCAAAATGGAAATAACGCGTAAAGAATTTATCAAAGGCGCCGCCGGCGCCGCCGGCGCCGGCCTGCTCATGCTGGCGTCGCCGGCCCGGGCCCTGGCCAAAGACGAGTCAACGCAGGCCGGCCTGGCCATGCTGGTGGACGTCACCAGGTGCGTCAACTGCTGGTGGTGC
>Ga0307445_10000783_pt1 | contig 17583 bp, 14 predicted proteins | sample SalMarSW160330MG_FD_202147 | JGI IMG/M metagenome (GOLD analysis project Ga0307445, IMG submission 202147) | Salt marsh sediment microbial communities from the Plum Island Ecosystem LTER, Massachusetts, United States - SW1603-30 | ecosystem: Environmental > Aquatic > Marine > Intertidal zone >...
AAAGAAAGGGGATGCCGCTTGAAATGCCAAATAAATCAAGCTGGGACCGCTTTTTATATAAGAAATCGTAATACATCCTCTATATTCTAATTCTTTTCTATTTACTCTTTTAGTTTTTAAGTGTATTTGTCTTTAATTACCAAATTGGCGACTTGTTGAAAATTTTAATAGCTTTTGTTTTTTTATAGCTTCTATGATATCATATATGACCCACTCCAAGTTAAAAATGATGCCTTTGAAATCATCTAAATTGAATTTCCCCTCTAACTATTTGAATTAAGACCTAATTATATTTGTTGAAAGAATATTAAAATTTAAAGAATTAGATTGTCATTATTATCTTAATATAAAATAAATATCCGTTTTTTACTCTTACAAAGATGACTGAAGATAATAAAAATCCCTCTGAAGATGAAGATGATCAAGAGAGAGAGAATGCAGATCTAAATAATCTTAAAGATGATTTGAAAACATATCTGGAAGAGATGAAAACCCTTGAAACTGATTTTTCTGATATGGACGATCTCGATTTTGAAGAAATACAAGCCATGCAAAATGCTGTTGACAAAATGCGTGATATAGATGCACTTGATAAAGACATTCCCAATGAACCGATCTCAAAGGATATGTCTGAAGAACAACAAGAATTTGTTTCTGAAAAAGAGAGATACGTTGCTGGAAGAGAATCGTTATTAGCGGATTTTTCAGATCTTGATGAAATTGGATTTGATGAACTTAAAGAAATGCAGGAAGCAATGAAAACCGTAAGACAAGAAGATGACACACCACAATTAAAACAAGAAATTTCAATGCCATTAGCTCCTGGAATGTCCAGCGAGTTAGAAAAACGAATAGAACAAGAATTATTGGAAAGAAAAGAAGAAGTAGTAAAAGACATCATTACCCCAGAAAAATTCATCGATCACGCACGCAATAAACGGGACAAGATATGGTATCATGCCCTTCATTATATGATATATCATGCTGAGGATCATGTGGCAAGTAAAGAATTATTATATGAGATGTTAAAAGAGGTAACTAGTAAGAGCCCAATCGATCCAATCCCAGAACATCAATTTTATTTTGGGCTTGGATATGTATTAAGATTAACACTAAATGATAAACAAATTATTCGATATATTAAAGGGGGAAAATTTAAACTCAACGTATCTCCAAAAGGGTTAAAAGAACTCTTAGACCAAGTTGGAGAGCCAATAAGCACTCGTCCTGTTATTAAAGAAGAAGAAAAGAAGCAAATGTTTCAAGATTTTCTCAAAGATGATTTTTTAGATATTTAAATCAACATTACTTTATTATATTATGACGCAAAAACCCTCATTATTAATCATTGGAAACTCTAATGTTGGAAAAAGCTCAATTACAAGATTACTTCTTTCCAACCCTCGTAAATTCAAAGGTAAAAGTGGGAAAACTCCTGGGAGTACTTTATTAGTTAAACCTATTACTCAACCTAATATGCTATATCAAATAATAGATTTACCTGGATTTGGGTACATGAGTCATTCAAGTACTCGAAGGACAGAACATATAAAGAAACAGATCGTTATACATATAGAGAAGCATTATAAGGATTATTTTTTAGGTATCATCGTTCTTAATATCCTAAGAATTGAAGATGAGATTCAGAAATACTTTATTGATAATCAACAGACTGTCCCATTAAGTTTTGAACTAATAAAATTCTTAAAGGAATTTGAGATTCCTCTATTGATTATTATAAACAAAATCGATAAAGTATCAAATATCGATAAAACCAAAATACTTAACTTATTTTTAAAATCAGCTGAAGAATTCGGTTTAGATCTCATGCATCTTGATGAATTCTTCAAGGAGAACAACGGGCAACTACCATATATTGAATTTTCTGCTCTAAACAAAGAAAATCTTGATAAATTAAAAAAGATGGTAAAACAAAACCTTTAATATTAAATCGCAAATTTAAATTTCAAAAACCAATGATCTTACTGATATAATACTTCAAATCCTCATATTTTCTTATACTGGGAAAATCAGGGAATTCTTTCTCAACATTGATTGGAGGTCCAAATAGGATTCCATGATCTGCTGTTTTTAACATGTCGATATCATTATAAGAATCTCCAATAGCAATTGTTTTGTAATTCATTTCCTTGAACTTTTGTATTGTTATCTTTTTCATTTCTTTAATTCTTAATACATAATCGATAATTATCCCCTCATTATTTACCCTAAGGTCATGACAGAATGCAAATGGATTTCCTAATTTTTTTAATAGTGGCATTGCAAATTCTTTAAAACTATCTGTTATAATAACAACTTGGGTGTAAATTTTTAACCAATTGATAAATTCAGATGCCCCTTCTAAAGGATTTATGGTATTAATTATAGCTTGAATATGTGGCAAAGAAATTCCATTTTCTTGCAGGATTTTTAATCGTCTTCTCATTAATTTATCATAATTTGACTCATCTCTAGTGGTTATTTTGAGCTCCTCTATTCCTGTTTTTAAAGCAATGTTAATCCATATTTCAGGAATAAGCACGCCCTCCAAATCCAAGCAGATAATATACATGATTAAAGAAGAAAATTTGAAATACTTTTTATTTTTAATTGTTAAAAAAGTACCTGAGAATTTTATGGCTCGGTTATTATTGGATCTTTATCTTTATCCCAATTCACAGCAAATAAGATGTCCCTGCTAGTTTCGTTTGTGTAGATTATGGGAAAATTGCTAAATTCTTGGAATTTTAAAGCAATATTATACAAATATTTAAAATCTGGAAAGTGATCTTGAAGTGGTCGTTCACTCTTTAATCGTTCTTTAATTAATAATGCTTTCGCTTGTAAAGTAAATCCCTTAATTTCAAAAAAGTTCGGGTTTGCTTTTCCTACAATTTTCGCATATTCCTTAATTAAAGTTTCATTAATATTTAGATCCTTAACAGCAGTAAGTCTTATCAACGTTCGGCAATCTAAAGTTTCAATAAGGTCCATTGTGTCCAAGATACGATTCCAGCCATCACGAATCATTGGTCTACATGTTTTTTCATATATATTTTTATTAGGAGCAGCAAGCGTGAAATAAAATTGTGAAGGTAATGTGTCCATAGTTTTAATTACATCTGGCATCGTGCTATTAGTTACGATAAAAGTAGTCATATTTCTTTTTCTAAATTCATCCACTAAACCATCGATTTCTGGATATAATAGAGGTTCACCATCCAATGAAATCGCTGCGTGATTAGGATTCATCGCTTCACTATGAGCGTTCATGATATCATCAGGATCTGTAAGTTCAAGATTTATCAACCTCTCAACCTCATCCTTAGAATCGATACAACACGAAATGTCTCCGTCTGTAACATATTGATTTAATAAAGAAGGTTGGGAATGTATAAATTTCTGATTTTTTAACAAGTTAATAGCTCTATCAATTTTATTAGAACTAACATGAAGTTCCCGTGATAATGAATTAATCGTGTGTTTACCATGGTTATGCAACATGAAATACATGATATCATTCATTATTTCATAATTATCCAGATATCTTCTTAAAGGTAGGTGGTTTTTAATGATATCTTGATGGTGTCGAATCATCTCATCAACTAATTCTCTTGGATCATCAGGATCTACAATAAATTCACTTCCTAATGTCCCTAATTCTACATCTCTCCAACAAAAAACACATTGATGGTTACAAAATGGCATTGAAGGTGTATTTTGAAGGCATCTATGACTTTGAATTCCAAAAACGCTTTTATAACAATTACGATTGTCTCTGCCTGTCATTAGTCTTTGTTCCAACCAATGACATGGTTTAATAGCAGAGTGTTTATTCGAACCTACTATCCGATACAATGTTTTAGTATACTTATCTACAAATTCATTTGTAATCTTGTTGTTAATTATATATTTATTATTCATGACGGTCATTTTTCTCCAGAGTGAATCAGCAAACTATTAAATGATTATAGATGAAAGTATTTTATCAGAGTAAAAACAGCTATAATCTTAAATAAAAATTTTTATTTAGAATTATAAGTCATGAAGTAATTAGGAAGACACTTATAAATTATAATTGATTTAGCATTAAAAATTGGATGAGATATTCATGTTAAATAATATTAAAAGTCAAATGATGAATTTCGGGTTAAAATTCTTATCTGTAGACGATAAAATTGTGAGGATGCTATTGGAAACAGCTTCATCAAACATAAATGAGATTGTTATTTTACCAGCTGTTAAAACAGTTATGAAAAAATTAGTTAAGAAATTGCATAACAAGATTTCTCATGGAATCGTTTATAATGGAATTCTAAATGGAATTCGAGTCAGCATCATTTTATCTCATATTGGTTGTCCAAATATCGCGATGATAATGGAAAGTTTAAAACGTTGCAAGACAAAAGTAGTATTAAGAGTGGATTTATGTGGAGGAATACAAGGAAATGAAGAGGAAATCACGGTTGGCGATGTTTTAGTTCCTAAATTAGCATATTGTGATGATGGTACGAGTCCCCAATATATTCGTTCTAATGCTTCTTTACAATCTCTATTAAAATCCATCAATAATCCATTGAAAATGATTCAAAATATGGATACAGGTAATCAAATCGTTTATTACTCAAAACCTGATGAAGTTTTAAAGGAAATGCTAATGAAGACAGGTAGGAACATTAATCCAAGGATAAAAGAAGTAGATTTTTGGACTACTGATGCCTTATTTTGCGAAAATTCTGAATTTGTAAGATCCTTACAATCTATCAATGTGCAAGGAATTGATATGGAATCCTCAGTTTTATTTTTGTTAGGCACGCTTTTTAATATAAAAACAGCGTCAATTCTTGCGGTAACAGATCTTCCAGGTCATCCCAAATATGATCTACTTTGTTCAAATGAACTCCATCCTAACATGGAAAAAGGGATTGATGATGCTATTAAAATCGTTATCGAATCTTTGCCCAAAATTAAATCTCTATTTGTTTGATTAAAAAATCGGGCTTTTGGGTTCAACTTTATAATCCTTTTAATAACTGAGAGAAATCTGGTTCTTTGAAAAATTCATTGTACTTCTTTAATAGCTCAATATTAACCAAATGGATTTTATCATTTTTTTGATTAATCGTTGTTTTAACTAAATCTAAATCTTTTAGCTTTTTGATATGGTATTGTATGGTTCCTGCATATATATCGAGAATTTCTCCAACTTTAGTAATTGTGATTGTTTCCTCTTTAAAAATTAATTCCACGATTTTGGGTATTAAAGGATTTGTAAAGATGACTCGATATTTATCGAAATTTTCGGGAACTTCCGCGAGAAAATAATGGAGGGTTTTGCCTATTTTCCTTGAACGTATTAATTTAAATCTTTCCAAGGTCATTACATGCTTTAAAAATGGTGTGCGTGTAATATTCAATTCCCGTTCTATTTTTTCATCCCTTGCATGTATTCCGGGGTTCTCTTGTATAAAATCTAATATTGAAACCAGTTTTTCATTTGTTAATATTTCCAGTTTTGTTCTGCGTTCACTCGTTACAATCCAACTTTTTTCTTCTAAGCTACGAATAGCAAGAAAGATATCTTCTTTACTATATCCTTTCTTATAAGCTAATTTTGCAATACATTTTGCATATAACTTTTCAAGGATTGGATATTTCTGAAGTTCAGATTCAGTATCTACTTCAATATCAAAATCAGCGTCATAACGTTTTAATTTTAAGATGTTCTCCGCAATTGTTAATACATCCTTCTCGATCTCAGTTAAATCTTCAACAATTTCTAATGGTTTAGGAGGTTTTGGGTGCTCTTCTGTTTTTTTAGATACTAATGGAGTAAAATCTAATTGTCTAAATGAACTTTCCTCTAGCTTTACTTCCTCTTTATTTCCTCTGGGCTCTCTTCTTTTTTCAAGCGACATTTTGGAAAGTTCACTCTAAATTACGCATTCTGTTCTAAAAAGGTTATAAATTCATATTGTTCTTCATCATTCATAAAATTTAATTGCTCAATAATCTTATCATAATGTTCTGGTTTTACATTAGGCAAGTTCTTAATTCTCTTTATTAATTTTAACGGCAATTCTTTATATAGCTGCTTGATGGATTCAATATACTTAAATTGTTCTTCTTTTGCTAAATATGCCAATTCCTTTAATAACGCCATTTTATCTTCCTGAGGTATTTCAAGTTCTAGTAATTTTTTTCTAGTATCCTCAGATAACACCGTGAAAATTTTTGTGAAATATTGTTTTACCATTAATTTATCCTTTTCATCTTTTACAGGCAAAAGCGAATCATGGAGTTTTAACTGGTTATCATTTTGCTTTACTTTTGCTTTCTCATCCTCTTTTAATGCTATTGTTGATGCTATTGGAGGGGTAATTTTTACCGGTTCTTTGATAGTATCTAAAAAAGTTCTCTCTTCAGATGAGATTTCTTCCTGTTTATTTTTAGTCGTTTTAATTTCATTTAGAGGTGTTTCGATTTCTCCTAATCTTACTAAAGGTGCTCGTGAACCCTCCTCTGTTTTATCAAGCATGTTTTCGGAAGCGTGTCTTAATAAATCTTCTTTTAAGACCGGTTCTCTTTTTTCTTCAATTGTAACTCGAGGTTCTTTTCCCCAATTAAAGGGTTTTCCTGCAGCCAATAAAAATAATAAAATGCCTTTAAGGAAAATGAAAATTCCCATTGAAAAAATTGCTATACCAAATACCCCTAAAATAAAGACTTTAAAAGCATCTGACGTGGTGAATTCCTCTTTTTGCCAAATCTCTTCTCTTTTTCTACGATCAATTAGCAATATTACCATGGGAATTAATAAAATTCCAATAATAATTGCGATTACAATTAAAATAGTTAAAATTTCATTCATTGGACCTATTAGAGTTATGAGGAGCGCTATCCCCGCCATAATCGAATAGCCATTAAATCCTGAAATAAATAAATTGGCTATTATTAATAATAATATTATGAATCCGGCATTAGCAGAAAAATTATTTAATGAATTCTTAAGCTTTAACCCAAATTTATATGCTTTATGTTGTTTATCCTTGTCATACCTAGCGACATATATGAAAATCAATATTCCCTTTACTAAAAGTATGACACCAGATCCATAAAAAATACATCCTAAGATACCATAACAGAAGGCATCTAGCAATATGTCATCATATTTTTCCTCTTTTATTTTAGGAGTAATTTGCTTTATGTCATAATAAGCTACAAGTAAACCCGCAACGGAGGTGAGCACGCTAAAAATTACCCCATCTATCCAATTCGCAGGATCAGTAAAAATCCAACTGGTTGTCAACATCACGCAAGATAAGACAAGAATCGGAATATAAGCAAGGGCATCGATTTTCTTAATTGCCTTGCTAAGTTTTTGTCTTGATCTCTCTTTTATTGACTCTTTAGAGTAAGAATTAATTTGTGATATTTGCTGCCTTACTGGTGGTTGCTTGAATTCTACACCAGCTAATGTAAAAGGCATTCCACACATCTCACAGAAGACTTGGACCCTATTTTCTATTAATTCTTTTAACTCAGATGGAAATACAAACCCACACTCGCGGCAAACATATAGCGTTTTTACCATAAAACTCACTTTATAATATTTATGATTTTATTTTATTGTTTTTATTTTTATAGAGTTCAATTAGAAATACAATATACAACTAATTAGTTATTAAGAAATTCTCAAAATTGTATATAAATGTTAATTCTAGAATATAGATGTATCCAATTTTATTAAACATAAATGGAGTCCAATTTTTATTTCTTTAAAGGTCTCGTTCATACTTTTCTATTAGCTGAATCCAGTTTATTTTTTGAACAGTTGAATAAAGATAATGATCATCATCTACGATATTGTAATCTAGGGTAGAAAATAGAATGGATGATATTGATTTTGATTTCTCTGGTGATGCGATTAAATCATTTTTTCCATGGAATGCAACTATTGGCACATCTATTGGATGGAATTTTGAAGGTTCTATTAAACTAGTTTCAAGGAATGGTGCCATAAGAATTAGTAATTTTACTTTTTCAGGGTGTTGAAGCGCATAAATGGCACCCATTAAGCCTCCAAAACTTGAACCGATAATGATCCAATTTTCTTCATTCTTTAAAATCATAAATAATTGGAGCATTCTTTTTTTCAATAATACATTCATTGAAATATTATTTTGATAATGTTCAAAATCTGGAGTAAGGATTTCAGGAAAAATATGTTTTAAGTATTGCCCTTTAAATCCTTTTCCCGTCGATTCTAATCCATGGATAAAGATAATATTCCTCATAGTATTGAGCTAAATTAAATTTTACTAAATAATCTCATCATTCTCAGATAATCGATCCATTTCTTTATTCATTTTTTTCATTTCCCTTTTATATCCGAAGTACATTAAAAGAAATAAGGCTCCAAAATAGATCGTAATAATTATAAGCATCAAAAAATAATACTCTCGAGTGAAATTTAGGAGGTTTAAAGCAATTCCAATCATAAACCCAGTGATCAATCTTGATTCAGTCGTACTTTTTCTATATTTTAATTTTTGAGTACCCCAATCAATCATGCCAATAATTGGAAGTAAAATACATAAATATACAGCAAATTCAGGATTGAGGTTTGCACCTGATATTAATTCAAAAAGATGAATACTAAACATTGAGATTAAAGCTCCGATGATTACTCCAGAGCATCTTGAACAAAAGTAAAATTTGGTCCGTCCAAATTGAAAAAAAAAGGTGTGATCACTAGCCGAAATCGGATGATGAGTAAGAAATAGATTATAAATGTAGCGTTCTCGCGTAGAAAATATCTTATCGTAGACAATTAATAAAATTGGAATTGGTAGGATCATGGATATTAAAGATTGAGTAAAAAACATAAATCCATAATCGATGAATATCACTTCAATTTCTAGCGATACGGGATAAAATAAAATTCGGAAGAGAACTATTAAAATCATCACGATAAAAGAGGTGATTACCAATATCAAAAAGGTATAATATGCTTTCATTCCTTCATGATACTTTAAAGGTTTATACTTGTATATTCCACAAAATAATCCAAGCAGAGCTACTAAAAAGCACCAATCAAAATAGATGATCTTATAAATTGCTACCTGAACAAGGAGCTCTCCAAAGAATCCTGAAATAAATCCGATAAATGGGCCGGCTAGAACTGCCAAAAACGTAAAAATCAATAAAGAAAGGCTGAACTGAACTGCATATCCACTATTATAGACATAATAAGATGATATTGAACCAAATCCCTCTGAGACATAGAAATAGGTAATGATAATAAACGCAACCGTAAAAAGATTTAAAAATAGTTTCCTTAAAAGGTCTCTTTCACTCATTTATCATCACTAGACAAAAATGCTTTTATAAATAGTAATTAACCAAGATTATTAAAAAATCTCGTCAAGTTCCGCTATTAGCTTTTGTTTTGTGAGTTCAAATCCTTTACGAAGTGTGCTTGTAATAATATTTTTACCCATATTAACTTTTAAAATGCTATCATCTTGCTCCACAATACTTATGCCATCATCGTTTAAATCTAATTGTCTTTTTAATGCTTGATATGCGCTTTCTTTAGTTTTATATGCCACTCTTGATAATTCGTTATAACTATTAACGTCTTCTTTAACATTCAGCAATTTTAATGATTCTTCTATTTGGGAAATAAATAATTGTTTTGAAATGGCTTCAAGTTTTCCATAATTTTTATGGTTTTTTTTACATTGTCTGGCAGTTTGATCGTTTTCAAGATAAAATTTGAACTTTTCATTTATGATATTATTAAATTTCTCTTCAGAATATCCTCCATTTACTATTATACTCCTGGCAGAATCTAAACTTAATCGAATTTGTTCAATTGTACCCACTTTTGCATCTTTATCTGTCCAATATTTATAAAAAGAAGTAACAATGGGTTTTATGACGAAATTTAATAAACCTGCATCTAATTCCGAGTCTAAAATTTCTTTTCCATAACCAAGCGATACATTCATTTGGTGGATCATTCTATCGCGAACAAGATCATAATTTCTATCTATATATTCCATTACTAAATACCCAATTAAATTATTAATGAATTCTAAAAAATAGAATATCTGAACATTATCAAAATAGAATAATCTATGAAATTAATATTTTGGTTATAATTTAAAAATACGTGTTATTGTCAGTATCAATAAACTGTATCGATGCCCTCAAAAAATTCTTTCTTCTTTAGCTCAAATCCTTTCCTCAATGATTTGATGATAATCTTACGACCTATGGTAACATTTAAGATTGTTAAATCTTCTTCAACAATTCTTATACTCTCATCAGTAAATTCTAATTGTTTTGACAAAATCCTTTTTGTTTTTTCTTTAGAGGTGAATGCATGCAAGCATAAGTCATTATAATCTTTCACATCATCTTTTACGTTTAATAACAAGATAACTTGGTTTAAATAACTCAAATATGTTTTCTTTGCTATTTCTTTCAATCTTTTATAATTTTTATGGCGCTTGTTGCTTTGACGAAATGTCTGATCCCCTTGTAAATAGCGTGGAAAAGTTTTTTCCATGAGTAATCCAATAGAATCTTCAGTTACATCATTCTTTATAAATTGTTTTGCAGTATCAAGTGTAACTTGAATTTGTTCAAGCGTTCCAGAACGAGCATCATGTTTTGACCAATAATCATAAAAATTTTTAATGATTGGTTTTACAATAAAGTTAAAAATCCCTGCATCTAATTCCGTGTCAATTAATGTCCGACCGAGTCTTATGGATTCCTCCATTTGCTCAATCATCTTTTCTCGAATGATGCTATAATTTCTCTCGACGTGACTCAATGTTCTCTCTCATATTTTAATTATTTAATGGTAAATTATACTTGAAAGATAAGTTTTTTCAGCTAAAATAATTATTTGATATGCTTAAACTTAAAATTTAAAATATTTAATAATAATAATAGTTTTAAAAATTTGATAAGATAATTAGATTAAAACTTGTGAAATATTTCAAATTAATTATGTTAATGGGAAGAGTGGTAAATGCGGTACATTTTTAAAGTCTTGGTATTGGGGGATCCAAATATTATTCCCCCATATATAACAAATGCATTTGGTGAAAATGGGGAAGAAAAAGACACTTTTTTGGAATGGTATAAAGAAATCACTGTATTTGAAGATGTATGCGATTTAGAAGTAGACGTAATCGTTGATCTCATTGGAGCAGATTATGATGAAATATTACCTATAGTTGATGGGATCATTTATTTCCTTAATCCAATGAAAGAAGAAGAAACAAATTATTTTGAAACAATAATACCGGTAATATATTCCGTAAAACGTAATATCCCTACTGTTATCATTTATCACGACCCCAATGGAGTGATTCCCCTCGCAGTTAATGAATTATTAGAAAGATTATGGATAAACCATTTTGAATTAGAAGCGTTTGCTAATCTTTCTCCGAGAGATTTTCATCAAGCTCTTCGTTGTTTATGTTTAGCCATGATCTCTGGAGATACTCCTTTAAATATCGAGAATGCCTGGATGAGATATCCTATATTTATTCAATTAGCAAACATTTTTTTCAAGAATAATCAATTTATCTATGCTGCACACGCAATAAGAAAAGCAGCCATGATAGCTGATATTTTCAATAATCCAGAAAAATTAATTATTAGTGAACAAGCAGCTTATTTTTTTGCTAAAGCAAATAAATATTTAGAGGCCTCAGATATTTTAAAAGACATAAATAAAGAGAAATCAACAAATTTCAAGAGATTATATGCTCAAAATGAATTAACTATAGGAAACCGTTTATTTAACAAGCGAAACTATGAACAAGCTGCAAATCAATACTTAGCATCGGCTCAATGGGTTGCAATTGAATTAAAAGATGAAGAATTTAGGAAGGAAGCTTTTAAATTAGCAATTAATTCTTGGATTTCTGCTTGTAGAGTAGAAAAAGCTTTTAAAATCCTGAATAATCTGGATCATAAAGAAGCGCTTCAAATATTGAATGAAATAAAAGATAAAATTGAATCTGCAGCAGATTTCTTGGTAGGAAATAATAATTATTACGCTGCGAGAGATCAATTATATAGAACCATTGCTGTTTACCAAAAAGAAGATTTATTTGAAATCCTTAAAATATTTACTAAAAAACTCGAATCTGTATTAATAAAAATGTTAGAAATACAGATTAAAGAAAAGGATAAGCATGCTGCGAGACAAAGCTATGAAGAAATTGAAAATCTCTGGATTTCTTATGATGTGAAGGAGACAGATATTGACCAACAGTTAGTGGAATTAATTGAGCTCTTTTTAGATGATGGAGATTTTGGAACTTCGATGCTGCTAACAAGCAAATTAAATTCGCGTTCATTGAAAAAAAAAATGACCGAGTTAAGTTCTAGGGTAGAAGATAAGAAAAAGGAACTGAAAAAAAAAGAATCTGAAGATTTAATCTTAAAAGGTCTTGACTTGGTAAAAGAATTTGTCAAGGAAGAAAAACAGATCATCATAAAGTTGAATGAAGAAATTTTGGTGAAAGTCGATGAATATATTCAGAAGGATCAATTTTCAAATGCTATTCATATACTAAATGAACAAGCTACATTTTATAAACAAATTGGAAAAGAAGAGGCAAAAGATAATCTATTAAAGAAAGTTCTTGATATTTTACTTGGAGAAAAAGAATTTCAAGAATTTTTTCATTTTTTTGACTTGATCTCTAAGGGTGAAAAGAAAGCCTATCTCATTAAAAATCAAACGTTGATCAAAGATCAGTTGAATAAATATGGTGTAGAGTCAAATTATACGGAGATTGTGGATATTATTGAAAAATTTTCGATGGTTTACAGGGATCAAATGCTCTACGAACAAGCTAAAGAAATTAGTAAACTTTTCATAAAAATTATTAAATTGGAAGCTCTTCGTATTGTAAGTACTCAAGGAGAATATGAAGGAATCCAAAAAGCCCTAACATTAATGAAAAAAGCAGAAAATATTTCTTTCGCTTATCTTGACGAGGAGGTCATCGATTTTGATGAGATCTCCGAAATTATCGTATTTTTTTACATAAAATCTGGGGATTTTTCTTCAGCACATGCTATAAATGATAATATTTCAAACAAAATGTTAAAATCAGAATTAAACAAGGAGATAGAAAAAACTGAATCCTTTGTGAGAGCGATCGATCTAAAAAAAATAGAAGAAGAAGATAAAATTAAAGAATTAAAAGAAAAAGCTTTTATAATTCAAAAAATGGCTCGAGATGCATCACATGGTAAAAAAAATGAGTTAAAACAAAGAATTGGAAGGAAACGTATTTATATGAATACCCTTGAAAATTTATCCGAAAAAAAATGGGAAAATGCCATCCAAAGCTACATACTAACTATAGATAGACTAGTAAATCTCACGGAATATAATTTTGCCGGAATCTCTTTGGTTTTAGCTATAATACTTTTACTTAAACAAGATAACATTGCAGAAAGCCAAAAGTTATTAGAAAATACAAAAAAAAAAATAGCTGGATTTGATAGTATTGAGCCCTTCGCTATCGCATTGGCAGAGTATATTATCGATGTAAAAAAATATCAAGAAATAGAAGTTTTTGAAAAATCAATTCAATTTGCAAGCAGCTTACCTTTACTTGATGAAGAAATCTCCGCTTTAAAGACCATATATCCAAATCTTGAGTTTGAAACTATTTCTGACGTTCAAAAAATAACTGAGAATACAGAGGAGGTTAAAGAAACTTTTATGTCATATGCTAATGCGATAAAAAAGGAAACACAAGATGAAGCAAAGAGAAGGTTAATGAAAAATGAATATTGGCGTTTAGCTTTAGAAGACCTTGCTAATCAGAAATATATTAATGCTTCCGTGATATACTTTAATGCCGTTCCAAAACTTGCCGAGAAGAAATTCTTGAAGATTGCTGCTCTAAGCTTGATCCTTGGTACTATTGTTAATTTAAAGACTAAAGATACTTTTACTGTAAAAAAGAGATTTCAAGATAATCTTAAAAAATTGATGAAATATCAAGAAAAAATTCAAGAACTTCCAGAATTAAAATTAATGCCTCTTCTTTTTTATGCGTTCGAGAATAAATCTTCAGAACTAATCCCATTTATGTTAAATCTACTGAATGAAAAATTAATTTTATTTGAATCCGAAAGAATTTTTCTTGAATCATTCCTACCCGAAGAATTTGTAGATAAAGAAAAAATCGAGTCATTAACAAGGAGTGAAATTGGAAAGCAAAATATATTATCCATCTCATTAGCTCAAATGTACGCAAGTCTTCAACAGAAGGTAAGTGATATCCGAAATGATAGATCCACTCTGTTGGAAAAACGTGAAAAAATGAAAAGAATATATTACAATCCTGTTATATCCTATTTGGAGAAAAATAACTTCAAAGCAGCGGGATATAAATATATTGATCTAACTAATGCATTCAGTAATAGAAAGGACTTTAACGCTGCATCATTAATGATATTATTGCACGGTTTAGCATTAATGAAATCAGGGGAATCTTTAATTGATATTCAAAAAAATATGAATACATTTTTAAAATCAATAGGTTTAAATAGAAAATTAGTTGAGGACGCCTTTTACATTAAATGTCTACAATTTATCATTGAAGTGAAAGTAAACAATATGGAAAAGAATTATCTACATAAAGTCGAAGAGATGTTAGAATATCTTCCCCTCCTTGAAGCAGAAAAAAGTTTGATTGATTTTGATCGTTAAAATCTTATTCAATCATATCAACGTATTTCATCAAATCTTTTACACGCATCCGTAAAGTGACCTCTGTGACACGTGCGAGATTGCTTATTTCCTTCTGAGTGCGATTTTCATTACATAATTTTGAACTAATATATATAGACGCAGCAGCAATTCCCTTCGGGTCCTTTCCTGCTGAATTAAATCCTTGTTGATTCGCTTTTTCTATTAATTTCACTGAAATATTTCTACATTTCATTGACAACTTCAACTCATCATAGAATTTATCTACATATCTATCAGCTGTGAAATGTTTTACCTTTAAATTAAGATTGGGGAGAATTTCCATCAAAATCAAACGATAGCTTTTAGTAACTTTCTTTTTGGGAATTTGAGCAACTTTAGTTATCTCTTCAACTGTTCTTGGTATACCATGAACCCTTAAAGCGCAAAATATGGAGGCTGCTAATAAAGTATCAATGCTTCTACCCATTGTTAGTTTTTTTTTTACTGTCTGCGTGTAAATTCGCAAGGCATCTTCAGCAACCGTGTCTGGAATTCCTAATCTTTTCTGTAATCGTTGCAAGTTAGGTAATGCTATCCACAAGTTTCTTTCATAACTTGTTGTTAATGATCTATGAATTTTAGCAAGTCTATTAAATTTGGATTTATATTTGGGACTCAATAATGTTCCACGTGCATCTCGACTCCCTCGAATAATAGTACGGGGTCCTATTGGACTATAAACTCTTTCATTGCTTTTACGTTTCTGAATTTCCTCTTGAGTGAATGCTCTTCTAGGGGAATCATCTAATATCCTACTATATACAAAACCACAATTCAAGCACACATAAAATCCATCCTCTTCACTAATTTTAGGGTTATCACAACAAACCGCATCCTCGTCATCATTAAAGAATTCTTGATCATCTAAATTGGAAGGCATATGCTATGAATTTAAAATTATATCTTTTTGGCGTTATTCACCTTTATTATTGTATTTAAAATAAATATAGTATTTAAATCTTAATCAAAAATTCCCAAGTTAGTGAAAATTTAAATTTTAATCTATTTAACTATACTATATGGAAGTCGATATTTCAAGGGTAATTAATACCATATCAAAATTCTTAGATCAAAATACTGTAAAAATTTCAAAATTAAAAACCATTGAGGATGTTTTAAAATTACCAATATACTCTTACAAGTTTTTGGATAAAAATACTGCTAAGGTCCTTAAGGAATTATTAGACATCAATGATATTGAAAGCGCATCCAAGTTGGATAGAGAATATCCATTTGATTCGTTAAAAGAAATTGAAAATACAACTGATCCGATAAAAGCTGCAGAATTGCAAGAAGAATTACAAGCTAAAATTGAAGAACTTCGAGAAAAATATCCTGATATCGAAAAAAGTCTTAAAAAAGCGATCACGGTCAGTTCAATAATCAACTCTTTTCAAGAAGAGCAAGATAATCTCAAAGGGGAATCCCAAAAAGTCCTAGTGATCGGATTGGATAATGCGGGCAAGACAGCAATATTAACTCAATTTGGTGGGCGTTTAGGAATTGGTGAATTAGCATCTTTGCAACCTACTAAAGGAGTAGATAGAAAACACATTAAAACTAAAGATTCTGATGTAGATTTATTCATTTGGGATTTAGGAGGACAATACCAATATCGAAACAAATATCTAAAAAATCCAGAAAGTTATTTCTTAGAAACCGATTTACTCATATATGTAATTGATGTTCAAGATCCTGACCGATATCCTGAATCCTTTGAGTATTTTGAGGACGTTTTAGAAATATTAAACTTATTAGAAGAGAACCCCTTTGTAATGATATACATACATAAGTTTGATCCTGATATCAAGGGGGATCAAGAGATATTGCTTAATATTGAATTGCTAAAAGAAAATTTGAATCAATTGCTGACTCAGCATGGATTTGATTATGAGGCTTATTTAACATCGGTATACTCCCTTATAACAAATGAACCTCAATTTTCGAGATATATCAAGGACGTAATGAGATCAACTGAATCTCTCACGAATCCCACCCTTAAAAAAGTTGAAGGACTTGGAAAAACATTGGAGGAAACGATGAATGCTGTTATTCGCTTATCTGAAAGCATTTCAAAACAATTGAATAATCTCGATAGTCGATTAAGAGCAATTGAGAGTGGTGCCTTTCAGATAGCTCAAAGCGGAACTCCAATTTCTATTCAAAATCCTACTCCTGGAAATTCAAGAATGCAAGTATTAGATGAATTAAAAGAGCTATTTCAGAAGAAAAAAAAGCTCAATTTCTAAACTTCAATTCTTTTCTAATTTTTCTTTGATAGTAAACATTTCTTTTATCCTTTTGTAGAATGCAATAAGGAATATTATTAGGAATATTCCAAAAACAAAAAAACTGTACCAAAAATTATCAAGTAAATAAGGATTGATGATATGATAATGAATCTCGAAAATAGCAAGCTGCTCGAAAAATGAAATAAAGTTTAACATAATTGGAGCAAAAATAAATGCTGATAAATAAAAACCAAGGATGCCTATCAAAAAACCAAATATAACATCGCTCGGATAATGGGTACCTAGTTGTATCCTGGAGAATGAGACAAGTAAGGCAATTCCTACAAAAATGAAGGTGAGAAAAAGGGAGTTAAATAAATAAGAGAATAACAAACCTTGAGAAATCACATTATAAGCGTGCCAAGAAGGAAAACTTCTTGATGTCGGCTCGGGTTCTAAAATTTTTATCTCTGGCATGGCTTCAAAGGGTCTGGATCGGGTCACTTTTTTTTTAATTGGAGCAATTAATAAAACACCAGT
>Ga0307445_10000787_pt1 | contig 17523 bp, 13 predicted proteins | sample SalMarSW160330MG_FD_202147 | JGI IMG/M metagenome (GOLD analysis project Ga0307445, IMG submission 202147) | Salt marsh sediment microbial communities from the Plum Island Ecosystem LTER, Massachusetts, United States - SW1603-30 | ecosystem: Environmental > Aquatic > Marine > Intertidal zone >...
GTTGGTACCCCATTTCGTCCATAATCTCCCCGCTGACCGGTACGGCTTCAACCACCCAGCATTCCGTGCCGTCAAGGGTTTCTGTCCCGAGTACGGTATAGTTGAAATCATCCGGATTGGGCGCGGTCATGTCTGAATTACTGAATTCACTGCCCATGAAACTCTTGCTTTTTTCCGTGCTGACGATCCTGCGGGTTTTTCGAAGGGCGGGCATATAGATCCACATATCGTCATTCTTGTCCCTGTAATCATAGATCAACATACCGGTGCCTTTCACTTCGGCGGGCGACAGAAAGCGTATGATCCTTTTTTCCGTTGCGCCGTTGTCAAATTCCCTTGAGGCCATTGAGGTCTGTCTTATCCGCTCGCGTCCTTTTGCATCATAGATGCAAAGTGTGGAAACAGCTTCAAGTCCCCTTACCTGGGCAACCTCTCTTGCCTTTTCCATGATCAATTTCCCGTCGGATGACGGCGGGGAAATCGGATTGGCCAGTGCTTTACCGGGATGGGCAGAGGGTATAAAACAGGGTAATGCCACAAGTATGGCCAGGCTTAACATCATTTTCTTTAAATTATTCATATCCTTAAATTTTAATAAATGATCAATTTGTTGGAATGGTTTTTCTTCCTTTCAGCCAGCCGGGGGACAGCAGCCGCCAGCCGGTTTTCAATTTCCCGGTGAATTCCGGTTCCAGGAAAGCCGGCCTGAAGATCAGCACCAGCGCCGGGACGATCACCAGTGCACCTGCCAGGCAGATGAAAATGGTGCCAATGACCAGGAACCCGAAATATTTCAGCGGGGAGAACATCGAGAAAGGCAGGGCACAGAAACCGAATATAACGGAAAAGGCATTGAAAACGATGCCTCTTCCGGTGGTGGTCAGGGTTTTCATGACCGCCCCGGCGGGATCGAGTCCCCCGCCCCTCTCCGACCTGTACCGCCATAAAAAATGAATCGTATAATCCACCCCCACACCGATCATGATGGACGAAAGCAGTGCGGTGGCAATGTCCAGCCGGATCCCGATGTAACCCATCCAGCCAAACAGCATGATGATGGCCAGCAGCAGGGGGACGGACCCGATCAGTCCTGCTGTCAGGGACCTGAAATTTATGGCAATCAGTAAAAGTATGACGATCAGTGCAGTAAACAGGGAGGTGACCTGTCCCCTTACTACAAGATCCGCCAGGTCAGCCGCTATCAGGCCGTATCCGCCAACCCGGGTGGCATCCTTATCGTTCCCGGTCAGGGAACGGATGTCGGCGAGCACACCTTTCAGGGCGACATTGCTTCCGTCGTTGATCCGGACGATCATCTGAGCCCTGCTGAAATCAAAATCAACCAGTCGTTCGAGGTCCTCCGGGTCCCCGCTCATTAGATACAGCTCCATGTACTGGGCAATTGCGTTGCGGGTGCCGGGGATCCTGTTGTACAGGGAATCCGTTTCATCATTCAGGGCCTTGGAGATTTCCCGGATCACTCCGGCAATGGACATGACATTCCCCACCGCGGGATTCTTTTTCAGTTCCTGCTCGTAGCGGTCGATCTTCTTCATGACCGCCGGATCGAGGATATCCCCTTCGACCAGTATGGAAATGTTCTGGGATCCCCCGAAGGTTTTATCGATGATGTGAGAGCTCACCCTTACCGGGTGTTTTTCCGGGAAGAAATTTTCCAGGTTAGTATCGACGTGCAGCAGGAATATGCCTCCGGCCGAAACAATCCCCAGGAGCGCCGTGGCTGTGACGATCCTTGCAGGATGTGCAGCGACCATTTTCCCGGTATATCTCAGGATCCGGTCGATCGGGTGCTGTTTTGAAGGATCCTTTGACAGCACGGGTTTTGACTTTCCGAGGACGGAAAGCGCCGCGGGAATGAACACCAGGCTGAGCAGCAGGGCATAGGCTATCCCCGCTGCCGTTACCAGTCCCAGCTGCCTGGCCGGCAGCATCTTATGGGAAAGAAGGCAGAGGAACCCGGCAACCGTGGTAATACCGGCCAGTATAACGGGACTCCTGAGGCTCATGTATACGCTTTTGGCCATAGATGCCATGCTGGAATTATTGTCGGGTGTATTGTACTCCTGGTATTTGGCCATCATGTGGATGCCGTAATCGTTGGCGATGGCGATCAGCATAATGGGCAGGAGAAGGGTAATGATCGACATCTGCCAGCCGATCAGGGGCATCAGTCCCATTGCAAACAGGATGCTCATGATCACCACGATAAAGGGAAGCAGCACTCCCCGGATCTCCCTGAAAAAAACGTACAGCATGACCAGCATAATGGACAGGCCGATGATCATCAGGGTTTTAAATTCCCTGGCCATCTCCTTGGCCACGTAAGCCTTGATGTATGGGAGTCCCCCTACATAGGTCTTTTCCGGACCCGGGTTCTCCACCAGCAGGTTTTCGATCGCCTTCACGACGTTTTCATCTACGACGCCCGGTTCAAGGGTCGCGATGATGCAGGTCATGGTAAAATCCTCCGAGACAAGGATTTTGTAAGCAAGTCCGTTCCCCCGGATCTCTTTCCTGAGGGTCTCCCTTTGATCATCGGTATCCGGGATCCTTACGATCGTTGGATCCACGATCATAGCCCCCTCTTCGCTTTTGATATTTTTTGCATTAAAAAGCGAGTGGGTTTCATTGATGCCCGGAACATTTTTCAGCTGCCGGTCGATTCTTTTGACCCGTTCCAGGGTCTTCTTTGCCAGGACATCTTTCGATTCGAAAAGGATCATCACCATTTCATCCCCCCCGAAGATCTCCTCGATCATTGCGGTATTTATGCGGGAGGGCATTTTCTCATAGATATAGGTTTCCAGGTCGGGATTGATCTTTGCCCGGAAGATCTGGAGTGCGAAAAATCCCGAAACGATTATGGAGGCTGCGATTATCCACCAGCGGTATCTCACCAGAAAACTGCCTGTTCTCATAATATCAAGTTGGTTGTCAGAAACTGTATTTCAATTCAAAATATCCTCCCTTAAAGACCGGGGCGATCAGTTTATAACGGGTGTTCTCGGGTCCCTCGAAATACTGTCCCCCCACACTGAGTTTAAGGTTGTCCGTCACATCCCATGCCAGCCTGGGCAGCACGCTCCATTCCTCCGTGGTGAAATTGTACAGCCCGAACACTTCCAGGCTGCTCACCCCGTGAAAAACGGAAAGCGCTGGCCGGAGTGCAAGGGTATGGGAGAGCGCGTTGGTCTGGTCAAAGATGACCCGGTTAAATGCCGCCACCTGCTGTTCAAGCATGGGACCCATCATGGCCCATACGGCCGGGTTCTGGATCTGCTGCGGGTCAATTTCCGGGATCCTTGCCTGCACCGGCATCTCGGTAAAATCGAATACGTATTGTCCCATGTACATGGCCATCATGGAAAAATTCCCGAATGCCCTCTCCGCTTCCAGCACATAGCGCAGGTCCCGCTTCGGGGCAAAAACCTCGTTCCGGTAACCCACCGCAGGATCCCTCAGAGCAGCCTCCCCCCGGACTCCAAAAGATCCCAATCCACAAGAAAAATCGAGTCCGAGGGTCTGCTGCCTGAAGGCCCTGGCATACATGTCAATAATCAAGTCCCCCGCCGGGGACCCGGGAATATCCCCGGGTTGTATGCCGGGCATCGGATCAAAGCCGTTGAACCAGGACAATGATCCGTCAAACCGGTCAAATAAAAAGTCAATTTTTGCAGCCACCGAGCCGTTCTTTAAGACGGCATCCGGAAGCGGACTTTCCGAGAACCTCACATAGGATGGCATTTCGAAAAGATCAAAACGGTAAACCGAGTACCGGTACCTGGGAACCCAGACCGCTTCGAGCCGGAGCCTCCGGAAAACATTATAGCGCCCCCTTAACAGGAAATTGCCAAGGCGCATGTCGTCCGGTTCGGGTGAGCGTACAAAATAATCCTGCGGGGTTAGGTTGTTGGTGGGATTCAGTACATCCGCCCTTCCCCAGGCAATGATCGCCTGTCCCGCACGCAATTCGAATTTTCCCAGGTATAGATCCGCATACGCTTCCCTGAGGCTGAACTGGCTGATCCATTCATTGTATTCGTATCCGTTACGGAATCTCAGCTCTGAATAGAGCCGTCCGCGCGAACCGGTAAGCGCACTGATCTTCAGTGCGGCTTCACCATACCCGCTTTTGATCTCGGACCCGGATGGAGCGGCATATTCTCCCAGGTACAGTACACCCCTTCCGTACCCGTTCAGGCGGAACGGAAGCGGACCGCCATCGGCCGGGTTACCCGCATTCTCAAATAAGTCCTGCGCCGTACCCGAGGCAGGAATCATCAATGCGAACAATAATCCCGGGATCTGAAATTTCATGGTAATCCAATTTTGAAAAATGGCCTTGGTTCAGCAGTGGTCAGGGAAGATAACAGGTCTGGGCTTATACAATATTACAACATGGAAAAACCAAAAGCGTCCAAACCGCTCAGAGCGGATAGCGGATTTGTCCAGGCTTAGCGGATCATACAGCCAACGTACTGGAAATGTGACCACTCGCCGGTCGACCGGTCCCGGATGATCCGGAGGAGGTTCTTATTTTGAAGGGCTCTTTTCGGTCCCGTCCCTCATATAGGTATCCTTGAACTGGCTGGGGGTCATACCCGTAGAATTTTTAAATATGCTGTTGAAGGAGGACTTGGAATTGAATCCGGCCTCGTAGGCTATGGAGGTGAGGGTGTATCTGGAATATTCATCGTTGACCAGGAGCTTTTTAACTTCCTGGATCCGGTACTCGTTGATGAAGGTATAAAAATTCTTGCCCAGGAGCCCGTTAATGACCTGGGTCAGGTAGTGCCGGGGGATATTGAGTTCCGCTGAAATATCGTGAATGGTGAGGTCCACCTCCAGGTAAGGCTTTTTTTCTTCCATATATTTCAGGACCTTCTGCAGGTACCGCTGGGCATCCTTATCCTTTAGCCCTGACCGTTCGTATTTCGTTTCCTGCACCGGAGTCCTGGGCGATCCCTTCTTGTAGGTCCTGTGTTCGGTAAGAATCTCGTTGAATATGCCCGGTTGCTTGAATCCGTAAAAACTGAAGGCAAAGGCGAAGAAGGTCAGGCCGAAATAGGACGGGAGTGAAGGATCATATTCCGGGTCCCGCGCAAAAATAATGTACACCCCCAGGATAAAAACAGCGACGTAAGTGACGTAAAAACTTATCGAAATGACCAGCAGCCAGCTGAGGGTGATCTTGCCGGAGGTAAAGCTTGCCAGGTTCTGGATGTTTTTCTGGTGCCGGTTGATCAACACGAATGCAATGGTGCTATATGTAGTAATGGAAATGAAGAATGAAAGACCGTAGATCAGCCGGAAAGAAAGAAATGGGTCTGCATTCCAGAAATCATCCAGCCGCATGACCGGCCGGCCGTGAAAAACGATGGCGGTTGTAAAAACAGCCAGGAATGGAATGAAGTGAAGGCTGTATCTCCACCTGAACCGGATGTTCTCTGTTGTCTGGAACTTTATGTAAAGGTAAAGCAGCGGTCCGTAGGTGAAGGGGATAAAAACATATTCGAAGAGGGGGATAATGCTTGCATTTACGATGGCAAAACCCATTTCTATCGCGATCAGGAAAAGCCAGGCCGCAAGTATCCTGTCTGCTACCTGCGGATTCCGCTTGGTGGCGATCATCAATCCCGCGAAAAAGGATTGGGAAAGACCTACATATAGTATTTCATGCATTTTTAACAAATTTAATAAGGAATTTATATTATTTAAATGTTGTGCCTTTTGAAATATTTCTTATTATTGAACCATGATCTGAGTAGCCAAAATGAAGAAGAAGGTCATTAAGGACTATAAAAACCTTCCGGAAGAGATCCGTGAGGCCATTAAGGAAAAATACCCGCAGGGGTATCTTCATCATATCATCACTTTTTTCAACCAGGATAAACAGCTTATTTCAGCCCTGCCTTATGAGACCGATGAGATCAGTTACCTGATCAAAATGCCTTCCTCCCTCCACCTGAACGATGAAGACGAAGACACCGACACCAACACCGACGCCGACATCTCGAATTTCCCCGAAGGCGACAACCTGGAAGATCTGGATGAGGAAAGTTACCTGATCCAGGAAGAGGAAGAAGAAGAATCGGATTGATCGTGGTTGAAACATTAGTTTTCTTATCTCCCCCAGATTTTATATTTTCATTCATGATTTCATGGCCTGTGACACATGGAAACACCTGATTATTAATTGAGCAGCAAATGAAAAGGTTCTTTTTTCAGATTTTCCTGCTGATCCTGTTCCTCAATGGTTCCTTTCTGCGGGTGAACGGGCAGGAGCCTGCATCCCAGGATACGGTCGAGGCAAAAATCCAGCCCATCCCGGTTACGAATATCATCATACAGGCCACCCAGGTCAACACCCTGCTTCGCGAGAAGCGTGCCCTGCTGCTCACGGAACAGCAAAAACTGCAGTTATCTTCAAGGACCGATACCCTGCGTTTCAGGCTGGCCCTTCTCAGGGAGGATCCTCGTATCCATAAAACAGAAGTGCTCACGCTCAGGAGCCTGGAAAATATGCAATCGGAATGGTCATTCCTGAATAACCAGCTTGTTTCAGAGCAACAGAAACTCAACGGACTGCTGCAGGAAATTGAAAAACAGCGAAAGGAAATTGCCTGGTTACTCTCGAGATGGGAACTGACCTCTGAAAACGTGAACAAGGAATCGGCTGCCCAGCTGGTCGTTCACCAGGTCGATGTAACCCTCGCGGACATCCGGGAGACACACTCCCTCTTCATCTCGGATTCAAAGTTCATCCAGGAATTACTCGTGGTGATTTCCGCCAGGGTGATATTCTCCAATGAGATACTCGGTACGATCCTTCAGTCCAAACAGGAAGTCACCAGGGACCTTCTGAGCATTGACGGTGACCCGATATGGAAAAAACTGAAGCAAAAGAAGGATTCAACCTTCGTCTTCAGGGAAGAACGTTCCGTGGTTGAAGATTCCGCTCTCGGATTCAGGGATTTTTACAGCCAGTATTCACTTCGCATATGGTTGCACCTGGTCCTTTCACTGACGATCATAATCGGGGTTTTCATTATATTCCGTACCCTCAGTCATACCATACCCGATTCGGACACCCCTGAAATCAACGCTGTAAAAAACATTACCAACCGGCCGCTGGCATCCGGCTGGCTGGTTTCGGTTCTCCTTTCTTTCGTCTTATATCCCAGCAACCTGCCGGATGCGGTGGCCCTTCTTATTGCACTGCTTCTTGTCCCCCCTGCTGTCGTGGTCCTCAGGGCCGTCATAACGGGAGAAGCGAGGACCTACATCTACCTGCCGCTCATTGCCATCATCATGGTGGAACTCAACCGGATGGGTTATTCGGAAACCCTGATCAGCAGGCTTTCACTCATGCTCATCACCCTGTTCAGTATCCTCCCCCTGGCCCTTATTTTCGGAAGGAAATCGCAACGAAACATCATTAACAGGGTACGTTACGGCAGGTTCCTGGTCATTGTCAGCTTTATAGCATTTATTTTACTGGTCATCGCTTTTTTCGCCAACATTGCCGGGGCGGTCACGCTCGCTGAATTCCTGACCTATTCGGTGATCGAGAGTGCAACCGTTACCCTGTTCCTGTACGCCTTCGTAGCCATCCTCCACAGCATCATAACCACAATCGTTCACAGCAAATATCTTCAGAAGTCGAGCATACTCAGCCAGTACCAGGCTTTGATCTTCAAACGGCTGAAGGGCATCATCAACCTGATCGCAATCGTACTGCTTGTCAACTTCATCTGCCGGATCTTCAACATCTGGGATCCGGTGTATACGTGGCTGAAAACGGTTTTTTCATACAACATCAAGGTAGGGTCCATGGAATTCTCACTCTGGAATATCACCCTGTTCCTGTTGATCATCTGGCTGACCCTCTGGATCAGCCGTATTCTCAGGACCTTTTTCGAGACGGAAGCCGCCCTGCGTGACCGCATGCGCAAGGGTGCCCCCGGGGCAGTGTCCCTGCTGCTCAGGATTACCATCATAACCATAGGTTTCTTGCTGGCCGTTGCTGCAGCAGGCTTAAAATTGGATAAGCTCACCCTCCTCCTGGGAGCCTTCGGTGTGGGTATCGGTTTTGGCCTTCAGAATATCTTCAACAACCTGGTTTCCGGGATCATCATTGCATTCGAGCGCCCGATCAAGGACGGAGACATCATCGAGGTCGGAACCCTGCTGGGGGTTGTTAAGGAGATCGGCATCCGCTCGAGCATTATAAAGACCTATGAAGGGTCCGAGGTGATCGTCCCCAACGGGAACCTGATCTCCAACGAGCTGATCAACTGGACCCGTTCGGATATGCACCGGCGCGGGGAGGTTAGCGTTGGGGTGGCATACGGAACGGACCCCCGAACGGTGATCAGTCTTCTGCTGGAAACGGCGCGGAATTTCGACCAGGTGCTTCCGGATCCCGAACCCGTTGCCCTTTTTACGGGTTTCGGGGACAGCTCCCTGGATTTCCGCCTGCTTTTCTGGATCCCCGATGCGGACAGCCGGCTGATCATTCAGAGCGAAATGAGCGTTCGCGTGAACCAGGCCATCGTGGATGCCGGCATTACGATTCCTTTCCCGCAGCAGGACCTGCATGTCAAATCCGTGGATACACAGATCCTTGACAGGGTAAAAGCCCAGGACGAGGTTGCCCGTAAACAGATGGGAAATCCCCCTTCCGAAAAATAGGTCCTGATAAAACCGGCCTGGAATCGTTTAGCATTGGGATACGTCGTCCTTGTGATAATCCTGGAAAGTTTTTACCTGCACTGCAAATGAGATTAATAATTCAATATTATCAATATTTTGACGATAATTCCATATTTTAAGGGTCTGCATTCCATAACTGATTTTCAATGAAACTGGTCACGATCGACTTCATCATCCTCGCAGTTTTTTTCTGCATCGTACTTTTCATCGGATACACAGCTTCAAAAAGGGCGGGGAAAGATACCGCCGAATTCTTTTTAGGGGGAAGGGGAATGCCCTGGTGGCTGCTGGGTATCTCCATGGTCGCCTGCACCTTCTCGGCCGATACGCCCAACCTGGTGACCGGGATGGTCCGCGAGGACGGGGTTGCCAAGAACTGGGCCTGGTGGGCCTTTCTTATCACGGGAATGGTGACCGTGTTCATTTATGCCCGCCTCTGGCGCCGGTCGAGTGTCATGACCGACCTGGAATTCTACGAACTCCGGTATACTGGCAAGGCAGCTTCCTTCCTGCGCGGTTTCCGGGCGATCTACCTCGGGCTGTTCTTCAATACCCTGATCATGGGAACGGTTTCCCTGGCGGCAATTAAGATCGGGAATGTCATGTTCGGACTGAAGCCCTGGGTCACGGTGGCCTCGGCTTCCGTTATCGTAGTGATTTATGCCGGGCTAGGGGGACTCCGGGGCGTGGTCTGGGCCGATTTCTTCCAGTACAGCATCGCGATGTTCGGTGCCGTGCTTGCAGCGGTCGTGGCGATCAGACAGCCGGAGGTGCAGGCCATAGGGGGACTGAAAGGCATCCTTGCACAGCTGGGTGACCGGGCCGCGTTCCTTCCCGATATGAGCAATCCGTCGATTTACATTTCCCTCCTGATCATTCCCATCGCCGTGCAATGGTGGGCCGTCTGGTACCCCGGCGCGGAGCCCGGCGGGGGCGGCTACATTGCCCAGCGGATGCTGTCGGCCAAGAATGAAAAGAATGCCATCGGGGCGACCCTGCTCTTCAACTTCGCCCATTACGCGCTGAGGCCCTGGCCCTGGATCGTTGTGGCACTGGCCTCCCTGGTCATATACCCGGACCTGGCTTCCATCCGGATCGATTTTCCAAACATCACCGAAACCTACCTGAAGGATGACATTGCCTATCCCGTTATGCTTGCAAAGCTGGGGACCGGCTGGCTCGGGCTGGTAGTGGCATCGATCATTGCCGCGTATATGTCCACCATCGGGACCCACCTGAACTGGGGATCCTCCTACCTGGTCCATGACTTCTACCAGCGTTTTGTACGCCCGGAAGCACCCGAGAAGGAACTGGTGCTGATGGGACGGATCATCACCCTGGTACTGATGGTCATCGGGGGCACCTTCGCCCTGACATTACTGAACAACGCCACGCAGGCCTTCGATATACTCCTGCTGTCCGGTGCGGGTTCCGGCGCCATCTACCTGCTCCGCTGGTTCTGGTGGCGGATCAACGCATGGACCGAGATCGCAGCCATGATCTTCGCGACCTGCATGGCCATTATCCTGGTATTCGTGGTAAAGGACGAGGCCGTGGCTACCCGCCTGCTCGATGCCTTTACGGTTAAACTGCTGATCGCCGTCGGGGGGACAACGGCGGTCTGGCTGATCACAACTTTCCTCACCCGGCCCGAGTCGAAGGATATCCTCCGGAAATTCTACCGGCTTACCCATCCCGGGGGACCCGGCTGGAGGAAGGTCGTTGAGGAGGCCGCTGCCGAAGGGGATATGATCGATGCGAAGGAAGCCGGGAAGAAATGGGAAATGCCCAGCCAGATCCTGATGGTATTCGTCGGGTGCATCGTGATATACGGGTCCCTGTTCTCGATCGGCAGCTTTGTTTACGGGAACAACCTGAACGGGATCATTATCGGCCTGGTTGCTGCGGGCGGGACCGTAATTCTTTTCATGCTGCTGGATAAACTGAGGGTCAATTGAATGCCACTTATGGTTCATCCATGAAACCGGTTATAAATCGAATATATATGAACCATCCCGGGAAACTCTGCCTTCATACCATCACCACCAGGCCCTGGCCGGTTGAAACAGCCGCAAAGAAATACGCTGCGGCCGGGATCGGGGGTATTTCCGTGTGGCGGGAAGCCCTTGCCGGAAGGGACCTTGTAAAGATCGGCAGGATGCTCGGGGAAGAGGGACTGGAAGTGGTCTCACTGGTGCGGGGAGGATTCTTCCCGGATACGGATGCCGGGAAGAGGCGGGCGGCAATCGAAGAAAACAAACGCGCTCTGGAAGAGGCAGCTGCACTGACCGCCCCCTTGCTCGTGCTTGTCTGCGGGGCGGATCCGCGGCAGTCCCCCGAAGATTCCAGGAAACAGATCTTCGACGGGATCCTGGCCCTGATCCCCCATGCAGAAACCCTTGGCGTAAAACTGGGCATTGAACCCCTTCACCCCATGTATGCCGACACACGTTCCGCCATCAACACCCTGAAACAGGCAACGGACATGGCGATCCGGTCGGACTCGGATAGGGTTGGCGTGGTGGTGGACGTTTATCATTTGTGGTGGGACCCGAACCTGGAACCGGAAATTGCACGCTGCGGGCAATCGGGCAAGCTCTTTGCCTTTCACATCTCCGACTGGAAGGTGCCCACAGCCGATCTCCTGAACGACCGTGAGATCATGGGCAGGGGCTGCATTCCTGTCCCCCGCATCCGGAAATGGGTCGAGGCGGCCGGCTTCCGGGATTACCTTGAAGTGGAGATCTTCTCCAACCGTTACTGGGAGGGGGACCAGGACAAGTACCTTTCAGAAATCATCGAGGCTTATAAAAAGCATTCATGATGCCCTGCCAGCCCGTGATCTGCATATAATTTTTCCTCTCCTCCATAACCGATAAATCAGGAAGGACGGAATTAAGCGCTGTCAGGCTTCAACCAGCTGACAAAATACTTGTTTTTGGAATTATTCAATTTATGTAATAACTTTGTAATTACATTTCTCATGTCATTCATGAAGGTACCGGTAATTCGTATTGGCAACTCCAGAGGAATAAGGCTGAGCAAAACCATCCTTGAAAGGTATAACATCAGGGATACCGTGGAGATGATCCTTGAAAAAGGGCATATTATCATTAAATCCAGTCCGGTTAAAAGATCCGGGTGGGAAGAAGCCTTCAGGGATATAAATGCCCGGAATGATGATCAGTTGCTTATCGACGATGTTTTTGAGGATGAAAACCCGGACGATTGGAAATAGGTCAGTACCATATCATCCTGGTCAACCTGGACCATACCACCGGCAGTGAAATAAGAAAAACCAGGTCCTGTGTCGTGATATCACCAAACGAGATGAACAGGCATTTAAGGACCCTTGTGGTTGCTCCCATGACGTCAACCTCAAGAAATTATCCAACAAGAGTAAGGATAAAACACAATCGGCAATACAGCCATGTTGTTATTGACCAGATAAGAACCATCGACAGGCAGAGGATTATTAAAAAACTCGGCGAATTATCCAGAACTGAGATCAGCCGGGTAAAAAGTATAATTAAAGAAACATTTGTAGATTAGACCAGCGACAAAATAATCCTTATGAAGATTGGCATCATCATGAACGGGGTCACGGGCCGGATGGGCAAGAACCAGCACCTGGTCCGGTCCGTCAAAGCAATAATGGAAGACGGAGGCATTCCATACCGCGGTGAGATCCTGATGCCGGATCCGCTGCTCCTGGGCAGAAACAGGGGAAAACTGGAGGAGCTGGCACAGGAGACCGGGATCAGCAGGGTTTCCACGGACCTTGAAGCGGCCCTGGCAGACAAAGATTACCTGGTTTACTTCGATTCCCTGGTCACCGGGCTCCGGGTGGAGAACATCAAAAAGGCCGCCAGGGCGGGAAAGCATATCTATTGTGAAAAACCAGCAGCCACCGATACCCGGTCGGCCCTTGAACTGTACCGTGTCTGCAAGGATGCAGGGGTAAAACACGGAGTGGTGATGGACAAGCTCTGGATCCCGGGCATCCTGAAGCTGAAAAAACTGCTTGAGAACGGCTTTTTCGGACGCATCCTGTCGATCCGTGGAAATTTTGGTTACTGGGTTTTCGAGGGACATACCGTTCCCGCCCAGCGCCCTTCGTGGAATTACAAAAAAGAAATGGACGGGGGGATCATACTGGACATGTTCCCCCACTGGAGGTACGTACTCGATAACCTTTTCGGCCGCGTAAAGTCGGTCTCCTGCATAGCTTCCACGGACATCCCCGAACGCGTTGACGAGGAAGGCAGGGTCTACCGGGGCACCGCGGAAGATGCCGTCTATGCCCTGTTCGAACTGGAAGGCGGGACCATTGCCCAGTTCAATTCCTCCTGGACCACCCGGGTACGCCGGGACGACCTGTTCGTCCTTCAGGTTGACGGCACACAGGGATCGGCCTTAGCGGGACTGAGGGATTGTTACATCCAGACGTATGAAAATACCCCCCGGCCGGTATGGAACCCGGACATTCCGCAGCCCATCAATTTTTATGACAGCTGGGAAAAGGTATTTGAAGAGGAAAGTTACATGAACGCGTTCAGGGCCCAGTGGGAGCTTTTCCTGAAGCACGTTGCTTTCGGTGAACCTTTTCCCTGGGATCTCCTGGAGGGTGCAAAAGGCGTCCAGCTCGCCGAAGCCGGGCACCGCAGCTGGAAAGAGAGAAAATGGATAGACCTTGATAAACTTGAACCCTGAAATCTTGAATCATGAAACAGGTGGCACTCATCACCGGGGGAACCCGGGGCATCGGCCTGGGGATTGCCCGACAACTGGCTCTCAAGGGATTTGACCTGGCCCTGAACGGCATACGCCCCGAGGAAAAGATCCACGGCATCCTGGAGGAACTTCGCCGTACCGTTCCGGAAGGTTCGGGCCAAAATATAACGGATTCCTCCGCAGGCAAAGGTACAGATATCATTTACTGCCGGGGGAATATTGCGGTTTCGGGGGACAGGAACCGGGTATGGGGACAGGTACTCGAACACTTCGACCGACTTAACCTGCTGGTCAACAATGCGGGAATGGCTCCCAGGGAGCGGCGCGACATCCTTGAAGCAACGGAAGAAAGTTACCAGGAAGTCATGGATGTTAACCTGAAGGGTCCCTATTTCCTGACCCAGAAGATTGCCGGCCACATGATCCAGCAGAAGCAGAAACACCCGGAATTCAGGGCGGCCATCGTCAACATCTCCTCGGTTTCGGCAACCCTGGTCTCCGTGAACCGCGGTGAGTACTGCATCTCGAAGGCTGGCATGGGCATGATGACCAGGCTGTTTGCAGTCAGGCTGGGTGAATACGATATCCCGGTCTATGAAGTTAGGCCCGGGGTGGCCCTGACGGATATGACTTCAGGGGTGAAAAAGAAATACGACCGGATGATCGAAGAGGGACTGACCCTCCAGAAGCGCTGGGCACTGCCCTCAGACGTGGGCCGTGCCGTTGCATCACTGGCCCTGGGCGAGCTTTCCTATTCTACCGGGCAGGTCATCATGGTGGACGGGGGCATGACAATCGGCCGTTTGTAATCCGGAAAAGTCCTGTCCCGTTTAACGAGAACCGCACCAGTGTTCCAGGTTTCAGTTCTGTTCAACGGTCTTGTCCAGCGGGATCCCCAGCTCTTCGTATAGGCCTTTCCTTCCAGCCTTGTCCTTGCTAAGGATCTCATGGGCATATTCGGCCACTTTCGCGGCGTGTTCCCGGGGAACCACCACCACCCCGTCACCATCGGCCACGATGACATCTCCGGGCCTGACCAGCACACCCCCCACGGACACCGGCTGGTTAACCGATTCGATCTCATTCCTTCCCGGGCGTATGCCCCTTCCCCGGTTCATCAGGTCCATGTAAACCGGAATTTTCTCCTTGATGATTTCGTCGGTATCCCTCACTCCCCCGTTCGAAACGATTCCCCTGGCCCCTTTGCTTACCCAGAAAAGGGAATTGAATGAGCCTACCGAGCCGACGTCCCCGTCTCCGTTGACATCCAGCACGATGACCGAGCCATCCTTAATAAGGGGGACAAAAGGTTCACTGGATATTTCCTGGTACCACTGCCCCTCCCACTTCTGGAAATCTTCCTTTTTCATCGGCCTTTCCACCACCCGGTTGGTCGGTACGTAGCGGGCGGTAACGGCAATGCCGCACAAAACATGGGTCATCTTTTCGGTATCCCGCCAGAGTGCCTCGATCCGCTGGTCCATCAAACAGACGTCCTGAAGTCCCACCATATCCAGTCCGTCCGAAACATCCGCAACCCTGAGCCCATCATACATTTTAAGAATTTCCGCGTCGCTTAACAGCCCTTCCCGGGAGGATCCGGGGGATTTTTCGGGAAACTGCTCCTGTGCCTGCAGCATGAGGCCTGTAAAACAGAGTACTGCAGCAAATAAGAAGAATGATGATTTCATGGCCTTTTTTTGTGATTCAAGATAAGGATTTCGGCGATTCATTTTGAAGGAAAACGATCGTAAATTAATTTCCCGATATTTATCCGGAAATTTGCGTTTTGTAATTTACATATTGTAAACCCGATGAAAATCATCAGACTTTTTAATCAGATCACCAGACCTTATAAACAGGCTCTCCGGATCAGCCTTCTCCTGTGTTTTGCCGCTTTCCTGGCGGCATGCACCCGGGAAATCCCTTCAAGGCCCAACATCCTTTTCGCCATAGCCGACGACTGGGGATGGCCGCATGCCGGGGTTTACGGCGACCCGGTCGTACGGACCCCGGCATTTGACCGGGTGGCCAACGAAGGCATCCTGTTCAACTATGCCTTTGTCACCTCCCCTTCCTGCACCCCGTCGAGGAATTCCATTTTAACGGGACAGTACCACTGGAGGCTGGGACCTGGGGCCAGCCTCTGGAGCACGCTTGATCCTTCAACACCGGTTTACCCCCTGATCATGCAAAAGGAGGGATATTACGTGGGACATTACCGGAAAAGCTGGGGACCAGGAAAACTGGACGGCTGGGAAGAACACCCGGCCGGGAAAGATTACGAAGGAGGTTTCGGGGAATTCATGAGCCAGAGGCCCGAAAACACGCCCTTCTGTTTCTGGCTCGGTTCCTCCGATCCTCACCGGGGTTACGATGAAGGCTCGGGACAGCGCAGTGGCATGGATCTCCCGGCCATACGCCTGTTTGAATGTTTCCCGCATGATTCCGTGGTCCGCAGCGATGTGGCCGATTACTACTTCGAGGTTCAACGCTTCGATTCGGATCTGGCCGCAGCCATCCGGCTGCTGGAAGAATCAGGGGAGCTGGAAAATACCCTCATCGTGGTCACCGGGGACAACGGGATGCCCTTTCCACGGTGCAAGGCCAACCTGTACGACGGAGGTACCCGGGTGCCGCTGGCCATCCGCTGGGGATCAGGGATCCGTAGGCCGGGCCGGACATCGGATGATTTTATCAGCCTGGTTGACCTCGCCCCGACCTTCCTTGAGCTGGCTGGCATCGAAATCCCGGAAGTCATGACCGGCCACAGCCTGGTCCCCCTTCTGAAGCAGAAAAAGGAAGGCATTCCCGGCAAGGGCGACCGCAGCTTTGTGATCACCGGCAAGGAACGGCATGTGCCGGGCCAGGAAGGGACCATGAGCGGATATCCCTGCCGGGCCATCCGGACCCACGATTACCTGTACATCCGGAATTTCAAACCCGATCTATGGCCTGCGGGAACGCCCAACTACCTGGAGGCGGAAATCCCTTACTGCTGGCTGGGGGACTGTGACAACGGTCCCACGAAGACCGACATGACCGAAAACCGTGACCTGGATGAACACCACCGGTATCTCTGGAACCTTGCCTTCGGGAAAAGGCCCGCGGAGGAATTGTACGATTGCCGCAGGGACCCCGGACAAATGGTCAACCTGGCGGATGACCCGGAATACGCGGATGTCAAAAAGGACCTGGCCGGCCAGTTGACGGAACAGCTCAGGCTTACCGGTGATCCGCGTGTAACGGGACAGGAAAGCCTGCTGGAGGGATTTCCCTATTACGGACACGGGCCCAGGCATCCCACATGGAAACCCGAAACTCAAAATTGATTGACCAAAATCTTGACCAGTCCCTTAAAAGTTATTTCTTTTGCACTTTTATTACGACCAAAACATCTGATATTCATGCTTACCGTTGAAAAGATCGGGGGATCCTCGATGAGCAAGTTCGGGGATGTGCTCCGGAACATTATCATTGGAAACCGGAAGGAGACGGAATATTACAACCGGATATTCGTGGTTTCCGCCTACAACAATGTGACCAACTGGCTGCTGGAACACAAGAAAACCGGGGAGCCCGGGGTCTATGACTTCTTTGTGAAGGGCGGTGACTACCAGGGTGAACTGGAAGGGCTGCTCAATAAATTGCTCGATATCAACAGGACCTTTACAGACATCGGGCTTGACCTGCAACTGGCTGAAAAGTTTATCACCCACAGGATCAAGCAGTCTAAAGACTACCTGAACAGCCTTGCCGAAGTGCTCGCATCGGGTTACGTCAACCGGCAGAACATCCTCCTGGCTGCCCGGGAGATCCTGGCATCCATCGGGGAAGCCCATTCCGCCTTCAATTCTGTGAACATCATCCAGAATAACAAGGTCAATGCCAGGTTCATCGATCTGTGCGGGTTTCACGATACCGAATTTCTGACCATTGACGAACGGATATGCAAGGCATTCAGTGACCTGGACTGGTCCAGGACTATTCCCATCGTAACCGGTTATACCAAGGGAACGGAAGGGATCATGAGGGAATTTGACCGCGGCTATT
>Ga0307445_10000790_pt1 | contig 17505 bp, 16 predicted proteins | sample SalMarSW160330MG_FD_202147 | JGI IMG/M metagenome (GOLD analysis project Ga0307445, IMG submission 202147) | Salt marsh sediment microbial communities from the Plum Island Ecosystem LTER, Massachusetts, United States - SW1603-30 | ecosystem: Environmental > Aquatic > Marine > Intertidal zone >...
ACAAGGCGTTCAAGAAGGCCGGGATCGCGGCGCTCCGGATGGCGGACGAGGGGGCGATCATCCAGAGCGGGAAGACCAGCGTGGACCCGACGACGTATCCGAGCCTGCAGAACATCAACCGCCGGCGGATGGCGGACTTCATCCAGGACACGCTCGCCCAGCGGACGAACGCCTACAGCAAGAAGCTGTCGACGCGGCTCCGGCGCAAGTTGGTGGCCGGGGAGATCCGGGGCTTCCTCGCGCAGCTCAAGAGCGAGAACAACGAGTCGGCGCAGCGGATCGACGACTACAGCGTCGACACCAAGAGTGGGAACACTCCCGAGCTGCTGGCGGCGGGCCTGTTCAAGATCATCGTGCGGGTCAAGACGCTGGCGAGCCTGGACGTGATCGTGCTCGACACGACGATCGGGGAGTCGGTGACGATCGAGGAGCTGCCGCTCGCGGCGTAGGAAGGAAACCGGGAGATGCCTGGAGACAGACTGAAGGGCCAAGAGGTCTCGATCAGGGTGATCAACGCCGGGGTCGTCGTGAACACGATCGACTCGATCGGCGCCTTCAACGAGGAGGCCGCGCTCGAGATCAAGGAGAACGGCTACCTCGGGGAGACGGTCAACCGGTTCGACGAGGTGTTCAACGGGTTCGGCGGGGACTTCGACTTCCACGTCCACCGCGCCGACTGGCTGGCGTTTCAGATCGCGGTGATCGACCGGGCGAGCCGGCGGACGCCGGCGGTGCAGTTCAACGTCGTGCGGGTGGACTTCTTCCCGAACGGCGACTCGAACACGTACACGTACGTGAACGTGAAGTGGGGCGGCATGCCGACGGCGGTCGCGAGCCGCGGGGACTTCGTGCAGGTGCGCGCCAGCTTCAAGTGCTCGGAGCGGCCGACCGAGACGGAGAGCGTGGGATAGCGGCCGAAGAAGACTCGCCCCCCGCGGGTGGTGCTCGGGCGACGGTCGGGGCTCCTCCCCAGCCCGTCGGGGGCGGGTCGCATCTAACGGGAGGATGACGATGACGACCATCGACGACAGTGGACAGATCGAGGAGCTGAATGCGCTTCGAGAGGAGGCGCCGGAGCAATCGCTCGAGGTGACGGACGAGCTGGACGTCGTGCGGGACGAAGCTCAGACGGCCGGCGACGCCGGGGGCGAGAAGGAGGAGGGACCGAAGCCGTACCGCCCCGAGCTCCCGGAGGCCGAGGCGCGAGGCGCCCCCCCGTGGGTGAAGATCCCTGACGGGTTCAAGTTTCCGCGCGGGCGGCAGGTCCTGTTCCTGAAGTTCCGTGCGGAGTGGACGGACGCCCCGTGGAAGGGCGACGAGCTGACCGGGCTCGAGGGCAAGTGGCGGCAGTGCATCTGCTGGCCGATCAGCATCGGCGACAAGAAGGTCGCGTTCGGCCGAGCCAAGAGCGATCCGAACCGGGCGAGCGACGAGCTGACGCTGCAGATGATCCGGGCGATCGACGGGCGCGAGGTGAAGTGGGACGGCCTGCCCGAGGGGCGGGTCGAGGACTGGTGGAACGAGATCGGCGAGCGGTGTCGCAACCTGCTCACGAAGGTGTTCCTGCAGCTGCACAGCCTGGATCGGAGTCAGCAGCAGGATTTTTTCGAGAACTGCATCGCTGTCAGGACCACGGGCTGACGCGCAGCCCGGAGGGGTGGGTCTTGACGCCGGCCGAGGTGGACGACCGGCTGCAGCGGCTCGGGGTCGTCAGGCCCGGGGTGTGCGAGTCGGCGGTGTTCTGGGAGGCGACTCAGGGGCTGGACCCGGACGCGCAGATCGAGGCGATCGAGAAGTCGATCGTGTTCCTCGGGCGCTACGGCCGGCAGCGGGCGGAGGACGTGGAGCGCTGGGAGGTGACTCGCTTCAACGCCCGCTGCCGGATACTATCGGAGTTCATAGAGGCCGAGACGCCCAAGATCACGAGTCGAAACGAGAACGAGTGGCTGTAGGTGGCCGACGTCAAAGTCAAAACTGAGCTGACCCTCGACGACCTCGCGTCGGACGTGCTCAAGCGCATCCAGGACGGGTTCAAGTCGACGGACGCCGAGCAGCAGAAGGCCCAGAGCGGGCTGATGGACTTCGGCAAGCAGTTCGCCTCGACGTTCGCCGCGGTGAACCTGATGCCGGCGATCGGTCAGATCCGGCAGTTCGCGGAGGAGGTGATCGGGGTCGCGCGGGAGGCCGACGACGCGGCGCAGAACATCGCCGGCATGCTGGCGGGGACGGCCGGCTACTCGTGGCGGGACGCGCGCGAGGAGGGCGAGCGGATGCACGAGGAGATCGTCGGGATGGCGGTCGACATCGGGCAGGCGAGCAAGGACATCGAGTCCGGGTTCAAGGGGATCATGACCTGGATGGGGGGTGGGGCGAGGGCGTACGCGTTCGCGAACGAGCAGCTGCGGAGCATGACGACCATCGCCAACGTGATGGGGTTCAGCACGGACATGATCGCGCAGAACGTGGGGCAGATGGCGGCGGGGTTCGTCCGGACCCGGTCGCCGCTGTTCGCGCTGCTCCGGGGGACGGGCATCTTCAGCGACGACATCACGAAGATCGTGAAGGAGTGGCAGGAGCTGACGGACGAGCAGCGGATGCAGAAGCTCGGCTACGCGATCGGCAAGGTCTCGGAGAACCTCGGGGAGGCGGGTCCGACGCTGAGCGACATGATCACGATGGCGAAGGAGGGGGCGGGGCTGGTGGTCGAGTCGTTCGGCGGGTCGATGCTCAAGGAGGTCAAGCCGGCGATGGCCGACCTCATCGCGGACATGAAGGACGGCCGGGGCCAGATGCAGGAGTACGCGCGCGAGCTCGGGCGCAGCGTCGGGCGGTGGGTGAAGGAGGCGTCGGGGAAGATCAAGGAGGGGTTCGAGTACATCCAGACGCACGCGGACGAGATCAAGGCGGCGGTCGTCGATGCGTTCGAGAAGGCGCGGAACGTGGTCGAGTGGATCTTGGAGCACAAGGAGGAGATCGCGATCGCGTTTGGGGCGTACGCGGCGAGGCCGGCGATCGGGGCGGCCGCCGGGGTGGCCGGGGCTGCCTGGAAGAGCGGGGCAGCTGGCGGGGCTGTGTTCGGGATGAAGGCGCCCGGCGGGGCCGGTGGCGGGGCGTACGGGCTGGTGGCGCTGAGCGCGGCGGCGGTCGGGGCGGCGGCGGCGCTCGACCAGCTGTCGCAGCTGCTCGACGAGCTGAAGGGCGAGGAGGCGAAGAACGCGGAGGCTCGCAAGGCGGCGCTGGAGCGGATGAGCTCGGACCTCCGGGAGTGGGACGAGGCTCAGGCGCACGCGTTCGCGGAGATCGGACGCGGGTTCGTGGAGAGCGCGGACGCGATCGGGATGACGACTGCGCAGGCCGAGGCGATGGTGTCGGAGATGCGCGCGGCTCACGAGGCGGGGGCGTCGATTGCTGAGAAGGTGGACGCGGCGGCGATGCAGATCGAGAGCATCAAGGAGGGGATCGAGATCGGGTCGTGGGATGACGAGCAGCAGGCGGTGGACAACCTGAACGCGCTGACCGACTACCTCGGGACGGCGTTCCAGCGGGCGATCGACACGGGCAACCAGGCGCAGGCTCAGTACATAGCGAACGTGCTGGCCGGGTCGTCGGAGGTCCAGGACGCGTTCGTCCAGAGCGGGGTGGTGACGCGGGACGCGATGATGAAGCTGGCCGACATGGTCCAGGGGTCGGCGGCCAGCTTCGCGTCGCGGCTGCTGGACATGTTCTCGGGCGGGCCGAAGGGGTTGAAGACTCCGAAGGGGCCGAGCATCCACATGAGCGGCGGGCAGACGTTCAAGATCCAGCAGGACTTCCGGGACTCCGACCCGAACCAGGTTCTGGTGATGTTCCGGCGGGACCTGGCGGCGGCGGCGACGCGGCGGCTGCAGGCTCGCGGGGCTTCGCCCTTTGGGACGTAGCCGGCCGCGTGGTACGCTCCTGGAGAGATTGCGGACACGACGAGGTGATCAGACATGGCGATGCCGTTGATGCCGGGGTTGGTAGGTGGTTCTGATGGCGGCGCTCCTCCGCCCGACGCCGGCGGCGGCGATCCGGTGGCGGCGCTCGCGGAGATCTTGGGCCAGGTGAGCGACGAGCAGCTCGCGGAGCTGATGGGGGCCGCGCCCGCCGAGGGTGGGGAGCAGCCTCCCATCGAGGGCGAGATGCAACCTCCCGAGGAGGGCGCCGCGCCTGAAGCGGTGGCCGCTCCGGCCGAGGGTGAGGAGCAGGCGGTGGACCTCGAGCCGGTGGTGACCGGGGCGCAGGCGGCGGTGGCCGACATCGAGGCGCTGCAGTCCGAGCTCGAGCAGCTCGTCGCGCAGGCGCAGGAGCTGGAGGACGTCGGGGCCGACCCGAAGGGGATCGAGAAGATCGCCAAGCTGGTCGAGGGCGAGCTCGAGGGCGCTCAGAAGGCGGCTGACGAGGCGGAGGCGGCGGCCGGCAAGGAGGACGTGGAGAAGGCCACGGCCGCGGCGATCGAGGCCCAGACGTGCTCGGAGCGGGCCGCGGCGCTGGCTGCCGGGGCCAAGGGCATGGCGCAGCCGACCAAGCCGCCGAAGGAGTCGGAGAACCCCGAGGCGGACGCGATGCGGATCTGGTCGGAGCGGACGCTGCAGGGGAGCTAGTCGGTGGCGAGCGTCCTCGTCATCGAGGAGCTGACGGGGCGAAAGCGGCGCCTGACGCTCAAGGGCGGCGGCCTGCCGTTCCAGGGGGCCAGCTGGGGCGGGGAGGCGACGGTCTCGACGCAGTGGAACCCGGGCAACCCGGAGGCGACGCAGCAGGTGCTGGGGGCGGTCGAGATGCCGTCGTCGTGGGAGGGGGAGTGGAACACGCACCGGCTGCTCGAGGCGCCGTCCACGCATCGCGAGGGGAGCGGCGCCGAGCAGGAGGTGGTGTTCCCGGACAAGCTCTCGGACTTGATGGACTCGATCCGCAAGGGGTGCCAGCTGCTGCGGGTGACGTGGCAGGAGCATCGGGTGGTCCAGTCGGCGACGGCGCGGGGTCAGTCGGTCGACCGGCAGTGGCGGGTGGTGCGGATCGGGAGGCTGACGGAGTTCTCGTTCAGCCCGGAGCGGATGGACGACGTTGGGTGGAGCGCGACGTTCGACTGGATCGGGCGCGGGGAGGTGAGGCGGGCGCAGCTCGACCTGCGGGGCGACTCGATCGTGTCGGCGGCGAGGCGGGCGATCGCGGCGCAGAACGCGGCGGTGACGGCGATCGAGTCGGCGCGGATCCGGCAGCGGGACGGGGTGGCGAACGCGGTCGGGTACTATCGGATCGGGGACCTGGAGGCGTTCGCGGACGGGCCTCGGCAGCTGGTGGCCGACTTCGCGCAGTCGGCGCGGGCGTTGACGGCCCGGATGCAGGAGCTCGGGGACCTGGTGATCAGGGTTCGGGAGACGCCGGCGGCGATCGCGGGGCAGGCGATCGACGTGGCGACGAACGCGGTGGCGGTGGCCAACCAGTTCGTGGACCAGATGTCGCGGGAGGGGCCGGAGTCGCTGAGCCTGCAGAACAGCGTGAGCTCGCTGACGCGGGCGGCGAGCTACTACGGGGAGGCGCAGACGCAGGCGGAGCTCATGGCGGCGGCGGCGGAGCGGTTCGCCAGGACGGTGAGGCGGCGGCGCCACCCGCAGCTCGGGTCGTCGGCGCACGCCAGCCGGAGCGGGGAGTCGGAGATCTTGGCGGTGCACGTGGTGCGGCAGGGGGACACGATGTTCTCGATCAGCCAGCGCTACTACGGGGACGACTTCTCGGCGGAGCTGTGCCGGGCGAACGGGCTGCCGGAGTACACGATCGAGCCGCCCACCCGGGTGCCGATCATCGTGCCCACCCGGACGACGCTGGACAGCCAGCAGGCGCGCGGGGTCTGAGGCGGGCCCTGTTCGTGCCGGATCCGGGGCGGGCAGTTGGTAGCTTGACCCGGATCCGACGCGTCCTGGGGCATCCTGGCGGCACGGAGGGGTAGTTTCGGGGCGGGCGCCGGGGCGGTGTATCCTGGGGCGTGCCTCAACGACAGGAGCCGATCCAGGAGTACTTCCCGAGCGCCCGCCTGAGGCTGATCGTCCGGCTGGAGGACTTCGGGGCGGACGACACGCCGGCGCCGCCGGACCGACCGGTGACGGTGAGGAAAGGGAAGCGCGACCGGGGGCCGGTGCTGGACGTGGCGGAGCGGTTCGGGCGGCTGGTGCTGGTGGCGCCCGGTGAGGATCCGGACGCGGTGGGCTCGCCGCAGGAGCAGATCGCGAGCCGCGACCGGAGGACGTTCGCGCTGGACGGGATCATCCCGCGCACTGCCCAGGTGATGCGCAACGGGATCCGGACGGCGGACACGATGAGCGCGGACGTTCCGTTCGCGGACCTGCCGATCGATCCGAGGGTGATCCGGTCGTGCGCGGTGGAGCTGTTCATCGGGACGGTGACGCCGGAGGACTTCCAGCGGGGGATGGACGGGCAGCTCCGGAGCGACTCGTCGGGGATCATGCTGCCGCGGAACGTGGTGCCGGAGGCGTGGGTGGACCGGCACGGGCGGCAGCGGACCAACCTGCGGTTTCAGGGGTGGGTGGACGAGATGGAGGACGCCTGGTCGCAGGGTGACTCGCCGAGCGTCCACCTCGAGTGCACGGACAACACGCGCCTGCTGATCGAGCAGGACGCGGGCCCGAAGCTGACGGTGGCGGTGGACGTCGGGCTGGACCGGGCGTTCGCGGACTACCTGGCGAACTACCCCCAGTTTCGCGGGCTGTCGGTGGAGTACCGACCGGGCGGGGAGGCGGCGCCGGTGCTCAAGGCGGCGCTGTCGAAGACGAAGTACCGGCCGAAGCTGGGGCCGGCGGCGGGCGGCAAGGACGTGAAGGTGTGGGACTACCTGACGGACGTCGCCGGGAGCGTCGGGCACGTGGTGTTCGTGGACGGGACGACGGTGGTGATCCAGAGGGTTCGGACGCTGTACGACGCGCGCGGGTTCGGGCGCCCCGACGACCCGTTCGTGATCGGCGGCGGGCGGGAGCTGCCGGACGGGAGGGTGCTGCCCAATCGACTCTACGTGTACGGGCGGGACATCTCCGACATGAGCTTCCGGCGCAAGTTCACGGCGGTGGCGCCGCAGAACGTCGAGGTTCGGAGCTACGACTCGGCGCGCAAGCGGACGCTGGTGGCTCGCTTCCCGCTGCGCGAGGGGCGGCAGAAGCGGGTCAGCCCGGGCGACGCGAGCGACCAGGTCTGGAAGGTGAAGTTCGTGGAGGGGGTGAAGGACGAGCCGACGCTGCGGGTGATCGCGCAGGGGGTGTACGAGGCGCTGACTCGGAACGAGATCGAGACGTCGTTCAGCACGAAGAATCTCGGAAGCTTCGGCGGCGGGAACCTCGACCCGGACATGCTCGACTGCCACGCGGGCGACGCGATCGACGTCGAGGTGCTTCGCGGGGCGCTCGAGGACGACGACGGGGAGAGCAGCGTCGAGGCGGTCCACCGGATGATCGCGAACCGAGGCTCCGAGTTCCTGCGCGCGCTGGGCTACTCGGAGGACTTCGCCGACGCCTACCAGCAGGCGCTCGACCACGTCGGGCTGCAGACGACGTTTCGGGTGCGGTCGCTCGGGATCGCGTGGGACGCGGAGTCGGAGGGCGTGACGCTGGACGTGGACGCGGTCAACTACGTCGAGGTGCGGGCCGACCAGGACCTCGAGGCGTCCGAGCAGATCGTCTCGGACGATCCGGCGGCCGCGGCGCCGACCCCGGTGGTGATCGAGGACGGGTTCGACTGATGCAGATCCGAAGGCGCAGGCGGCTGGCGATGGCGTTCGACGCGGCGACGGGCGGGGAGGCGCTGGCCCGGCCCGGGATGGACTCGAGGACGTGGGCGTCGATGGCGCTGGTGGTCGGGACGGACGACGACCCGCCGGTGATCTTCGAGGACGGCCAGCAGCTGGTGCAGGTCCAGCTCGAGCCGAGCAAGCTGCCGGCGCTGTGCCGGGTGGCGGCGAGCATCGCGGGCGACGGGGAGGCGGAGTTCAGCCCGTGGGTGGTGGGGGACGAGGTGCTGGTGGTGATGCCGAGCGGGGGACCCGACTCGGCGATCATCACGGGCCGGCTGAACAACGAGCTCGACCGGTTCCCGACCGAGTCGGTGGCGGGGCAGGACCCGACCACGAACACGTTCGCGTTCCGGAGGCGCAGGACGGCCCACGTCGAGGAGTACGCGGGGCCGATCCTGCTCCGATCGGCGCTAACGGGGGCGTTCCTGTCGATCGACGAGGGCGGCGTGTTCACGGTGCGAGCGACGGACGGCTGCTCGATGCAGCTCGGGCCCGACGCGATGCAGATGCAGGGGCCGCAGTCGGAGACGTCGCCGCCGCGGTTCATCCTGCAAGTGGACATGGTCGGGGAGCACTTCCTGCTGCAGGTCGGCGACGCGATGATGTGCCTGGGATCGAGCTCGGCCGACCCGGACCGGAACACGATCAGCGTCCCGACGGCGCTGTCGATCGGGACTTCCGGGAACGCCCCGTTCGAGCACGTGGCGACGACGGAGGGGGTGGCCAACTTCTTCGCGGCGTTCCTGACCATCTACGGGACGACGCTGGGGGTGCCGGCCCCGGCGCTCGACGCGGCGGTGGCGGCGCTGGTGGCGGCGGCGGCGACGTCCGCCCCCTATTCGACGTTGACGGCGACGCATGCGGCGCTCGCGCTCGCGTTCTCGACCGGCGTCCAGAAGCAGGCGACGGGGCAGGTGCAGCTCGCGCCCGGGATCGGATGCGGCGGGCTGCTGGTAGGATGAGGCATGGGATCGCCGCCGCCAGAGGACGCCCCGAGCGTTCAGGAGCAAGACGCCGTCCAGGCGGACGCCGGGTTCGAGCCGTCGCCGACCGGGGCGTCGATCTGCGGGTTCGGCTTCCCGAGCTTCACGTTCAGCCTCTCGTTCTTCCTGGCCTGGCCGCCGTTCGACTGGCCGCCGACGTTCAACTTCTTCATCGGCCTGCGCTGCGACCTGTCGCACCCGATCGACGCCAACGTGTCGTTTGGCGGAGGCCGTCGGTCGAACATAGATCCCGAGGCCGACCCCGAGTACGGCTGAGGGCTGCGTGACCGGCCACGGTCCCGGCTGATATGCTCCCGGCATGGCCGTCACGATCACGATCAGCCAGTCGGGAAAGCCGGCCGGAACTGCGGGCAAGGCGAGGGAGGACCTGGACGTCTCGACGGCCGTGACGCTGACGGCGGGCGGGGGGACGTTCGGCCAGCACCAGTGGACGATCGTGGACGCGCCCCCGAACGCGGGGATGACGGCCGGGAGCGGGGCGACCCTGACCGCGCCGACCGCGTCGGCCACGAACCTCACGCCGGACAACGACGGGACCTACCTCGTCATGCTGGAGGTGGACGCCGGCTACGGGCTCGGGGCGCGCGACGAGGACGTCGCCAAGATCACGTTCTACGCGGGGTCGACCCTGAACGCGACGATCGACGAGCTGCCGCGTCGGATCCCGAGCTGGCTCGAGATGCTCGAGCACAACATCGACACGCCGGTGCAGCCGTCCGGCAGCACGCTCGGCTGGGCGTGGGAGTGGATGAAGTGGTTCCGGGTGATCCAGCGAATAGACTCGGAGCTGCTCTCGCCGCCCGGCGGCGGCGACGACTATCAGGTGGCCTACGGGCTGTCGAACGATCTCGCCTACGCCTCCGGAGTCACGGTCAACGCGGCCGAGACGGCGCTGCACGTGGACGACTACGTGCGGGTGACGAGCCACCCGACTGACTTCTCGACCGCCGGTCAGATCCGAGGCTCGTACACGATCGGGATGTACGGGTTCACGTCGGCGGCCAACCACCGCGTGATCGAGATGGCGGGCGGGGTCATCAACCTCGGCTCGACGAGCCTGACGGGGGCGATCATCTGCAACGCGGTGACCACGACCGGCTACTTCATGTGGCAGATCGGTGGGTCGGTGATGATGCACCTGGACGCGACCGATCTGGACATGCAGGGAACGCCGGTGACCAACGCCGCATACTTCGCCGGGCAGAGCGCGGCCGGGTTCGGGACGTTTCGCGGCGGAACGACGTGCTCCCTGTACGGGGTCACGTCGGCGGCCAACCACCCGATGGTCGAGCTGAGCGGCGGATCGATCACGGTCGGCGACGTGACGCTGACGACGTCGATTGTGTTCCGGGTGAACGCGGATCACGCCTTCAGCTGGGTCGAACAGACGGTGTCCAACCAGCTCATGCGACTGGACGTGGCGGACGGCCTGACGCTTCAGGAGGACGGGAACCTGAACCACGGGACGAAGTTCAAGCAGGACGCCACGGCCCGAGCGATGTTGATCAAGCCGTTCACACGCACAGCCGAGGACGGCCTGAACGTGCACGTGTTCGGCGGGGATACCGCGTACGGGTACGCGGCTGGAAGCGTTCGGATGTACATGGGTGGGGGCGGAGGCGTGAGTGGGTTCGTTGAGATGCTCAACGCGTCTGGATACCTGATCGGCAGGTTCAGCAACGTGTCTGGCGAGCAGGGGCTGTTTTTGCACTACCCGAACGTCACTCCGACGGACAACTTGTTCATCGGGGTCGCCAGCGGAGGATCCGCGCTGATCTCAGCGAACGACTATCCGTCTGGATACAACACCCTGGTGCTCAGGGGGGCGCTCGTGCAGGTGCAGGCGGCGACGAGCTCGGAGCTTCAGTTGTTGGGTGGGAGCAACATAATCGTCCGGCTCATGTACGACACGGTTCGCAAGATCGGTCTGTATGGGGCGGCGCCGGTGGCCCAGCCGGCGGATCCGAACGCGCTGACTGACTCCACGACTGGGACTCCCGGGACGACGATCGCCGCGCTCCCGAATCCTGCCGATTCGCCGGCGGACGCCGACGCGCTGCGAGACGACCTCGTCGCGAACGTGCTCCCGGTGCTGCGGAACTGGGCGGCGTCGTTCGTGATCCAGCACAACAAGTTCCGGACCGGGCTGTCGGCCACGGCCGGAGGGATCGGAGCGTTCGCGTGAGTCTCGAGTGGAACAGGGTGAGGGTGGTGGTGGCGGCGGTCACGTCGATCCCGAAGCGCGCCGAGCTGACGATCGCGGCGCTCGGGGAGCTGGCCAGGCAGACCGACAACGCGGTGGTTGCGGTGGTCTCGCCCCAGCATCGGACGGGGCGAGACTGCGAGGGGGCGATGCGGTCGATCCGAGCCGCCCTGCTGGCGGCGCTCGTCGATCGCGAGGTCGATTGGATATTGTACGTCGAGGACGACGTGCGGCTGGCGCGCGACTTCGCCAAGCGGGCCGATGCGTCGGCTGCGGCCATGATGCAGGAGCTGTTCCCGCACGAGTTCGGGTTGACCTTCTTCTCTCTGGGGAGGGCGGAGCCCGGGATCAATCGAGTCAACCTCGACGACTGGACTCACTCTCAGTGCGTGCTGATCCCGCGCGACGTGGCGACGGAGTGGACGCGCGAGCTGGTCGGGTGGGTGGAGCGTCATCCGGAGGCGCCGGGCGGCCCGGACTTCGCGCTCAGGACTGCGTTTCGGACGACGGGGGTCGACCTGTACGCGGTGACTCCGAACGCTGCCCAGCACGTGAGGACGGACTCGGCGTTCCGTCACACGGTGTTTGATGACTCGCCGACCTTCGAGGAGCAGCTGCCGTGAAGCCGATCTTGATCACCGGACATCTGGGGCTCGTCGGGAGGGCGCTGTGCGCCGCGATGGTCGACGATGGGATGGACCTGATCGGGTTCGACCTGGCGTCGAAGGTCGACTCGGAGCGCGGCGACGTCCGGGTCGCGGAGCAGGTGGAGCGGGCGATCGAGCGCTGCTCCGCAGTCGTCCACCTGGCGGCGATCTCCAGAGTCGAGCAGGCGGAGCGGGACGGGGAGGCCGCGGAGCGGACCAACGTGCTGGGGACGGCGAACGTGGCGCGGGCCGCCGCGCAGCGGCGAATCCCGATGGTGCACGCCTCGAGCCGGCTCGTGTACGGCGCGGTGACGCCGGAGCTGCTGCGGGTGCATCAGCGCAGGGCGCTGCCGGAGGACAAGCGGCGGCGCCTGAAGCCGGGCCGCGGGCTGTCTCGGCTGCGGGTCTCGGAGGACGCTCCGCTGGTGGCGTGCAACGTCTACTCGGCGACGAAGATCGCGGCCGAGGAGGCGGTTCGGGCGTCCGGCTGTCGAGCGTCGGTGGTCCGGCTGTCGAACGTGTACGGGTCGGCGAAGGACCACCCGGATCGGGTCGTGCCGGCGTTCGTGGCGGCGGCCGTGGTGGGGGGAGAGTTGGTCGTGCGCGGACCGGATTGTCGGTTCGACTTCGTCCACGTGGACGATGCGGCTCGGGCGCTGCTGCTGGCGACGCGGGCGGTGCTCGGGGGCGCCGCGTGGCGGCCGATGAACGTGGTCACCGGGAGGGCGACGTCTCTGCGAGCGCTGGCGGAGCTGTGCGTGCGGGTGGCCGGCGGCGGCCGCATCGTCGAGCGAGATCCGAGGCCGGGCGACGCGACGTGGTTTTGCGGCTGCCCGAAGCTGGCGCTCGAGCAGGCGTGTTTCGAGACCGAAGTCGCGCTCGAGCACGGCGTCGTCCGGATGACCCGGGCGGTGCGGGAGCAGATGGGCCGCGCTCGAGCGTGAACGTCGGAGCCAGTCGGGCTATGCTGGGCTCAAGGAGGAGCCATGCCCAGATATTTCAAGATCCCCGAGGATTGCGTCATCCAAGAGATCGACCAGAAGGGCAGCCCGCTGACGATCGTGATCAGCTGGCACGCCTACCACCACGCCGTCGTCTGGCCAGACGACGAGTGGGGGAAGAGTTCGGACCATTACCGCTATCAGGTCGGGCTGCGTGAGCTGTTCGCCGCGTCCAAGCCGGGCGACGAGGTGGGGATCGACGACGACGTGTTCGGGATCTATCAACCGATCTTGGCGAAGGCCATCAGCCGGTTCGCCCAGGCGAACCCGATCCACATGCTGGCCTACTCGAACCGATGGCACTTCATCGGCCCGACGATCGATGCGGGTCGGAAGCCGACGACGGACGCCCCGATCATGTATGGGCGGGTGTCGGAGAGGCCGAAGCCGTCCGAGAAGAAGCGAGCGATCCGCGCGCGGGTGACCAAGTCGGCTCGACGATCCCGCCGGCGGTAGAATTGAGCGGCTTGAGCGCAGCGTGATACGCTGCGAAGCGTGACCACGGCGCAGGACTACCTCGACCGGATCGCGTCCGGGATCACCTGGTCGTCCAGCTGTCCTGCGGGGGCGACCGGGTGGGGTGCCGCCCCGTGGGGAGCGTCGCCCTGGGGTGGAGGGGCGGCTGCGGCGGGGCAGCTGTGCCTCGGGTTGGCGATCGCGATCCGAGAGAACGTGGTGCGGATGTTCTTCTCCGCGCCGGTCAAGTACACGCGGTGGTACGACCACGGGGATGCGTCGCGGCTCGGCTGCTACTCGGTGTCGGTGGTCGGCGGGACGGGCATCGACGGGCTGGCGGCCCGCGAGGTCTCTCCGGCGGCGGTCGATCTGGTCAGGGACTCCGACGGGAGGCAGATCGACCTGACGGTGGATCGCGCGTTCAGCCCGTACGGGGTTCTGTACGCGGTGACGGTGACGGGGATCTTGTCGGCCAGCGGTCTGATGCTCGGGGTCGGGGCCAACTCGGTCCAGTTTCAGGGGCTCCAGAAGGGCATGCCGTCGTCGCTGGTCGAGCACGCGGTGGCGACCGGAGACATCGCGAACCCGCAGACCCTAGGGGCGCTGTTCGACCCGCTGCCGGAGGCCGGCAAGCGAAGCGACTCGCTGCTCGGGACGTACCGGGCGGACGGCACCGGCGACTTGGCGATGGACGTCGGGTTGACGTCGTTCAAGAAGCGGGTGTTTCGGCGCCTGACGACGAAGAAGGGGCGGTTCGGGCACCTGCCTGACTACGGAGTGACGCTCGTGAACAGCGTCAAGATGCTGGCGAGGCCCGGGGTGACGGACGCGCTGGCGGCGGACGCGGAGGAGCAGATCCGGATGGAGCCAGAGACCGAGGCGGTGTCGGTGCGGGTCGAGGTGACCTCGAGTGGGGTCGCGTTCTACCGGGTGGCGGTGCGGATGAAGAGCGGGCGCACGATGGACCGAGCGGTGCCGGTCGCGTTCAGCCCGACGGAGGTGGGAAGTGCCTGAGCTGCTGTCGAGGGCCGACTTCCACCAGCTCGGGCGGCTGTACGTGCTGACGCGCGCGAAGCGCATCGAGCCGGCGCAGGTGGACGTGGCCGGGTCGGACATCAACCTGTTCGTCGGGTCGCAGGCGTACTGCGCGCATGCGATCAGCCGCCAGCTGGCGGCTCGGATCAACGCGCTGCTCCTGGACGGGGCTGAGGACGAGGACCTCGACCGCTACGCGTTCGACCGCTACCAGCTGACGCGCAAGGGGTCGAGCGCCGCCCTCGGCGAGTTGACGTTCAGCCGCTCGACGTACGCGGCCGGGGCGGGCCAGGTGGACGCGGGGCAGAAGATCCGATCGCTGACTGGGATCGAGTACATCACGTTGACGGCGGCGGTGTTCTCGGCCACGGCGCTGAGCTCGACTGCGTACGTGAGGGCGGTGCAGGCGGGCCGCGACTATCAAGTCGGCCGGAACAACCTCCGGACGATCGACGGGTTGGCGTCGCTGTGGGATCCGACCCTGAAGGTGAACAACGACGAGCCGACCGCTGGGGGCAACCCGCGCGAGGACAACGACGTGTTCCGCGAGCGGATCCGACAGTTCTGGCAGGTGGCCCGGCGCGGGACGCTGAGCGCGATCCGGTACGGGGCGACGCAGGTGGCCGGCGTGGAGTCGTGCACGGCGCTGGAGGTGATCGATCAGGATGGCCATCCGGCGCGGCTGGTCGAGCTGTTCATCGCCGACGGGTCCGGGGTGGCGTCGCAGGCGTTGGCGAACGAGGTTGACGTCGAGCTCGACGAGTGGCGGTGCGCCGGGATCCGAGTGCTCATCAACCTGAGCACGCCGCAGATCGTGTCGGTGCAGCTGCACCTGACGTTCGCGGCGGGGGTGGACACGGCGACGCTCACCGACCAAATCCGAAATGCGGTGGTGACCTTCGTGAACTCGCTCCCGGCCGGGCGGAGCCTGCTCCGGAACAGCCTCGGGTCCGTCCTCGCGCGCTTCCAGCCGAGCGGACTCGTGCCTGATGACGGGTCGATCGTGCTCCCGACGGGCGACCTGGCTCCGACGACCGGGCAAACGATCCGGACGACGCTGTCGAACGTGACGGTGGTGTGATGCCTGGGCCACTCACGAGAGACCAGATCACGTCGCTCTGGCGGAGCGTGACGGATCCGGGCTACCACGAGCCGCTGCTGGGCAACCCCGAGTCGGGCCTCGAGGTGGTCACCCAGGCGCACGAGCAGCTCGCGCGGGCGAGCGAGATGATCGACCGGACGACGCAAGCGTCGTTCATCCTGCCGTGGTCGGGGCAGACGGACGAGCCGGCGGCCGGGGCGAGCTACGCCACCGTCGACCTCACCCTAGCTCGGACGCGGCACCCGACCACGCCGCTGACGATCCCGGCCGGGACGGTGGTCTTGCACGTGATCACCGAGCCAGGGGAGGAGGGCGGGGTGGAGTACGTCACCTCGCGCCGCTACCTGCTGACGGAGGACGCGGTGTTCGGGGTGGGGGAGATGGGGCCGCTGACGGTGGAGGCGGTGGCGGAGCGGCCCGGCTACGCCCACAACCTGCCGCTGCCGGGGACGCTCAGTCGGCTCGAGCAGCCGGGCAGCGGCCTGGCCAACGGGGACGCGGAGGTGCTCGCCGGGGGCGCCTGCGTCGTCGAGCTCGACGACTCGTCGGACCAGCTGACGCCGTTTCAGGTCGGGCAGACGGTGGAGCTCTTGAGCGGTCCGGACGCGGGGCAGCGGCGGAGGATGACTGCGTGGCTGGGGGGCGCCCCGCCTCAGGTCAGCCTCGCGCGAACCGGCATCTACAACGTGTCGGCCACGAGCGGGACGTTCATCCGCGGGGAGACCCTCTCGCAGTTCGCGATCCCGCCCAAGCTGCACACGTTCGTGTCGCTCACGCACAACAAGCTGGTGGGGATCGACGTTCGGAGCACTCCGGCTGCATTCGGGGTTGGGACTGTCACTGGGCTGACGAGCGGGGCGGCGGCGACGATCGTCGGGGTGGAACAGAGTCCGAGGCTGACCGCGGCGACGGGGGTCGCGTGGCGGGTGTTGGACTGGGGGGACGACTTCGGAGTGACGGTGACGAACGCGGCGAGCCCGAGCAGGGGGAAGAGTCCGATGCTCGACGAGCTGGGATGGGAGCGGGGGATGGGCAGGTCGAGCGGGGAGACCGACTCTGCCTACCGATCTCGGGTGGGCTATCCCGCCGACACAGTCAGCCCGAACGCGATTCGGCGCGCCTGCAACAAGATCCTCGAGCCGTTGGGACAGTCGGTGTGCCTGCGGGAGGTTGGGACGAGTAAGTTGCCTGGCCTGTTCTTCGACGCCGGGGCGAGCGTAGACGTGCCGCAGGACCCCGAGCACAACTTCGCGTTCGACATGGACCCGGCGCTGCGTCCGCAGGACACGTGGAAGGTGCTGCTGAGCTACCTGGAGTTCAGGGCGTTCTTCCTCATCGGAGTGCCGCTGCTGCCGGCCGGCTCGGAGGAGACGTACCAGGCGATCTACAACGAGGTTGACCGGATCCGAGGGGGCGGGGTCGGGTTCGTCATGGTGATCGAGAACCTGGGCTGCATCTAGGAGGCGCGACGTGTCTGGAGGACAGAAGCGGATCATCTACAACACCCGGGAGCGGCTGGTCTCGGACGACCAGAACCGGGCGCAGGACTTCGCGGCGCAGGCGCGGGCGGAGATCTTGAGGGGGTTGTTCGGCGACGTGCTCGGCAACTTCTACCGATTCCCCGGGATCGCGCTGCGGCGGGCGGGAAACCCGACGGACGCGCCGCTCCCGGCGGAGGTGTATGGCGGGCTGGAGGTGATCGTCGACGACGCGGCGGACCTCGAGGTCCAGCCCGGGATCTTGATGGCGTACATCGACCCGGCGGCGTCGACGGACGACTCCGAGTACGTGCTGGCGATGGACCTGGTCGGGTTCGCGACGCCGGGCGTGCTGACGTTCGCCGCGAACGCCGGGGCTGGGCCGAGGATCGACGTGGTCGAGTGCCAGCCCGCCGACGTGCTGCGCGAGCAATATTCGCGCGACGTCTACAACAACACGCCCGGGCAGTTCAGCGCGTCGATCTTGGACAAGGTGCGGTGCTCGGAGCTGACCTATCGGATCCGACGCGGGACTCCCGCCGGGGGGCCGCCGGGATACGACCCCGACTGGCTGCCGCTGGCGGTGGCGATCGTCCAGCCCGGGGCCGCGGACTGGACCGAGGTGGACTTCTACGACGTGCGCCCGCTGGTGGCGGAGAGGAGTCCGATCCCGACGGGGGAGTTCCCGGGGGCGAAGTTCGACGGATCGGAAGTGGCGAGCGTGATCGAGGAGCTGTCGATCAGCAATCGGTCGGCGTCGATCATG
>Ga0307445_10000791_pt1 | contig 17501 bp, 13 predicted proteins | sample SalMarSW160330MG_FD_202147 | JGI IMG/M metagenome (GOLD analysis project Ga0307445, IMG submission 202147) | Salt marsh sediment microbial communities from the Plum Island Ecosystem LTER, Massachusetts, United States - SW1603-30 | ecosystem: Environmental > Aquatic > Marine > Intertidal zone >...
GAACGTTCCCCCTGCATCTCTCTCCACCCCCCTTGTGGTCACCTTTTTGGTATCCAAACGGACGGGCCTCATGTACTGGCCGATTTTCTCGGGATCCAGCCCCTCTCCCCTCAATCTTTTTTCGATGATGATGCTGCTCAGAGTCTGACCGATGTTTCCCTGTTTGTCGAAATCGGAGACGTGTTCGGATACATACTCGGCTACCCCACCCTCGGCAATGTTTTCGGGGATGTATATGTACGCTGTGATTTCTTTATCCAATACTTTTTTGTTCAACTCCTCCAGCAACCGGTCTAAATTTTCCTCTATCTCGAACTGGCGGAGGATATAGCGCCGGTTCCCATCCTTCAGTTTCTGGTCGAGTTTTTTGTCTAACTCCATGAAGACTTCTCGACTGAGATCCACAACTCCTATTGTTTCCTGCTTGTCGACAGAAACGAACTGCACAAGAATGGGAACCACAATGAAAGCCGCCATCAGGACAGGCGCCAAGATGGTCCCGATGATAAAACCCTTCGTCCGGACGATCTGAATGTATTCTCTTTTAATGACCGATAGTATCTTACGCATTGGTTTCTCCCACCTTGTCGATAAAAATGGCGTTCAATGATGGTTCCCGCACTTCAAACTTATTGATCCGGATCTTGCCCACAGACTCATCCAAAATCGCCTGAGGATCGGATCGGTCTTTCATTTTGATCTCCATGAATTTTCCGTAGTCATCGATCTTCTCTACCCCGGGGAGGGTCCGGATGAAGGAGGCATCCCCCTCATAATCCAGCAGCACCGTGTTTTTTCCGTATCGTTTCTTTATCTGGTTCAGATTCCCTTCCAAAACCTTCTCGGCCTTGTTGATCAAACATATGTTATCCGATATCATTTCGACCTGTTCCATCCGGTGCGTAGAAAAGATGATGGTCCTTCCTTCGTTTTTCATCTCCAACATGATATCCTTCAACAGCTTTGTGTTCACCGGGTCCAAGCCGCTGAACGGCTCATCGAGAATGATCAGATCCGGCCGGTGGATGACCGTGGCGATGAACTGTATTTTTTGCTGCATTCCCCGGGAGAGTTCCTCCACCTTTTTTTGTTTCCAGTCTGTCAGGTCGAACTTTTTGAGCCAGTCATCGATTCTATTCCTGGCCTCCTGGCCCTGGATACTTTTCAGCTCTGCCAAAAAGAGGAGAAGCTCGCCCACTCTCATTTTGGGATAAAGACCTCGGTCTTCCGGAAGGTATCCCACCCTGCTTTTCATCTTTTCATCCATTTTTTCGTTCATCACCTGGATAGAGCCTTCATCCGGGATAATGATATTCATGACCATCCGGATTGTGGTCGTTTTTCCCGCTCCATTCGGCCCCAATAAACTATAGATGGTTCCCGCAGGGATCTTCAGCGATAGGTTTTTAACCGCATAAAAATTGCCGAAGCGTTTGGAGATATTTTCGATCGTCAAGGCATTCATGGTCGTTTCCTTTTTTGTTCTATATAATTCATAAAAATTGTCATCACCTACAATCTTTTCACCTAAAAAAATTCATATTCCTCTAACTTGAGCAACAGCCGATTTTATAAATAATCCAGGACTAAAAGAAAATAATAATCAAATTATCAAACTATGGCAACTCAGCTCTCGTATTAATGTATTCCCTGACATCGTTGTTTTTGATATAGTTTGATACTAACAAGATAAGCCTGGATCATCGATCAGTCGAGATGGCTGTGGCATTAAGGTGTTGGGGAGGAGAGATCGGTTGGCTAAAGATCCAGGAACAGGAGGAAAAATGAAAAGAGGAACATACGTCCTGATCATATTCTTGATTTTCTTCTTTTTGATAATCATCTCTCTCGCATCCATTCTATATTTGGAATTCGGGAAACAACCCAGTGTGAAATCTCTTTCTTATCTTGAAATAAAGCTTTCGGGAGACCTACAAGAAAAAGCTTCTCCCGATTTCCTCATGTCTTTTTTCGGCATGAGCTCCCCCCTTTCTATGCATGACATCTGGTTCAACTTCCAGAAGGCCAAAATAGACAGACGGATTCAAGCCATCGTGCTGCGCATGGGATTTTTGCAATGTGGATGGGCCAAGGTCAATGAGATAAGAGATCTCGTTCTCGATTTCCGGAAAACTGGGAAAAAAGTCTATGCCACCTTCGAGGAGTCCGTGGATGCAGATAAAGAGTATTATCTGGCAACTGCCTGTGACCGAATTATCTTTCACCCGTCAGGGATGATGTTCGTGAACGGTATCGGAGGTTATCTTCCATTCTTTAAAAAAGGATTGGACAAGTTGGGTGTGGAATACGAGGTGGAACACATCGAAAAATACAAGACCGCGATGAACGAATTCACCGAAGAAGGATTCACTCCTTCTCACAAAGAAATGATGGAATCTCTGTATGGGGATATTTACTCCCACTATGTGGCAAAAATCGCCGAGGCAAGAGGAAAAAGCGAGGACGAGGTGAGAACTTTGATCGATCACGGTTTATTTCAAGGCCCAAAAGCCAAGGAGGCTGGCCTGGTGGATGACCTCATGTATGAAGACGAACTCCAAAATTTTCTACAAGCGAACGGGAGGAGATTTACCAGAATAACACATCAGGACTACTCGAAGATCAAACCTTCTTCTCTGGGATTGAACAGGGGGAAAAAGGTCGCTTTGATCTATGGGATGGGTCAGATCATCACCGGAGAAGGATTTTACCAAATGATGGGCAGTTCCACCGTAGCCCGTTGGCTCCGGAGTGCACGGAGAGACAAATCCGTCGAAGCCGTGATTTTTCGTGTGGACAGCCCCGGAGGTTCAGTCGTGGGATCGGATGTGATATGGCGAGAGGTCATGTTGACTAAAAAAGAAAAGCCCATCGTCGTGTCCATGTCGGACCTGGCTGGCTCTGGAGGGTATTGGGTAGCCATGTCCGCTCACAAGATCGTGGCTCAACCTCAAACGTGGACAGGGTCCATCGGAGTTGTGTGGGGAAAACCGAATTTTCAGAAACTGTATGAAAAGCTAGGAGTAACTGCGGAAAGGTTGACCTTCGGAGACAAGGCGGATATTTTTTCAACTTTCAGAAAATGGACCGATGAGGAGAAGGAACTTATAAAGAATGAGATGTTCTGGACATACGACCAATTCTTGACAAAGGTCGCCGAGGGAAGAAACATGTCCAAAGAGGATGTGGACCACTTGGGAAAAGGCAGGGTGTGGACAGGCCATCAGGCGAAAGAGCTGGGTTTGGTGGATGAGCTCGGTGGCCTCACCAAAGCTATAGAACTAGCTAAGGAACTGGCAGGGATTCCGGCTGAAGAACAAGTAAAGCTCGATGTTCAACCTAAAAAGATCTCCTTTTTCGATATGTTTATAGGAAGACAATGGATTAAAACGGACCTGAGTATTCATCGACAGGTAGATAAAATGTTATCTTCCTTCAAAGTGCTCGAACAGGAACGGATTTGGGCTATAATGCCCTTCTGGTTATCCCTTAACTAGTAAGCAAACGATTCGGGGCAAATAGTCCTGAAATCACACAGACTGCAGTTGTGCCAATCGGGCTTGGGTTGAAAATCTTGATCCCTGATGCCTTCTTCAACCTGTCTGATTTTCTCTTCAGCTCGTTTGTATTCTTTTTCGCCCTTTTCAGCGCGACCTAGGATATCTGATTCCAGAAAATGAAGGCTTGTTTCCTTCAATGGACGTTCTTGATTTCGAGCATAAGCAAACGCATATATATCCATCTGGAGGCTATCTCTCGTTCTCTTATCTGCCTCTTTCTGATCCTTGACGGATGTCGCTTTGAAATCGATGATCACTCCCCCCTCTTTTAGAAAATCCACTCGATCCCATATGCCCGTGAGTTTCACGTCTTCTAGAGTGACCTTGAATTTTTTCTCGATAAACTGGGGGAGGATATCGGATAACTCCTGCCGTCTGTAAAACAGGCGCATCGCCTCTTCTCCGGCATTTTTCCTCATCTCCTCATGCTCCCTGCTTAAAAAACCTTCATTAACCCAGCGCTCATCGTAGGCCTGCAGGACCTCTTTTTCGGATATGGTTTTCCCCCGCATTTTCATTTTCAAATAATAATGAATGGTATTGTGGCAGACACGGCCGAACACAAGATTGTGGTGGGGAAGAACGGGTATCCGCAAGATTCGCCTGAATTTGTAGCGAAGAGGGCAGGTGAGATAATCATCGACTTGGGAGTAACTCAGGCTCAGGACTCCCCTTTCTTTAACTTTATGGGACAAGGGGGCTTTCGACGGGGAAGGGGCATACCTCTGGATCTCTTCCAGAGCCGAAGCCTTCTGCACTTCATCAGGCAAGGCGGGAAGATCCAGGGCTTCCAGCACAAAAGGGCTGACCTTTTTGAGGCGTTTGAGCCCATAATCTTTGGCCCAAGTCATATAGAGAAGCTTTTTTGCCCGTGTCATCCCCACATAAAAAAGCCGCCTTTCTTCTTGAAAGTACTTTTCAGCTTCTGGCAAATCTTCCTTCAAGATTTCATCCGGCACCGGGATCTTTTCTTTTCGATGGCGCCCAGGAAAACGATCCGCGATGAGGCTAACCATAAAGACAACCGGAAACTCAAGCCCTTTTGCTTTGTGGAATGTCAATACATTCACTGCCACTTCTTCTAGTTCTGCCTCCGCCGTAGCTGGATTATCTCCAACCTGTTGAAGTAAATCGAGATGCTGGGTAAAGGAATAGATGGAATCATCTTCAGTCAGCTCAGAAAATTTTCGTATTTTATCGAAGAAGATGCGGATATTTTTGATCTTCAGTTCGGATGACACATCCCCCTTCTCGACTAGAGATTTCAGGTAACCGGACTTTTCAAGGAAAGCATACACCACATGACCGGCATCATGAGAACCGGCATATCGAACGAAATAAAGCATGTCTTCGACTATTCGCTTGACCGTTTTCTCCGCCGAAGCTGAAAGGCTCAAGGGATTTTTCCCCTCATAAATCATCTTAAAAACGTGGTGAAGGGAAAAATTTTTTTTATCGGCAAAATTCGTCAACGGAGTTAAATCGTAGGGATCCAACTTATAAACTTCAGAAAGGGCCAGAAAAAACAAACTCTTGCTGTCATCGAAATCGGTCAAAGCCCGAGTAAAAGCCACGAGAATCTTCACCTCTTCCTGGGCGTACAAGCCGCGACTGCCTGAAAACCGGAAAGGAATGCCCTTCATATTCAACGCCCTAAGAAATGCGTCAGCATCGGCATTACGTCTAACGAGGATCGCCATGTCACTTAGCCGAACGCCTTCTTTTTCCTTTTCCTCGATCAATTCAGCTACTCTGTCCGCCTCATGTGACAAGGAGTCGAATGTCAACATATGGATACTCTTTCCCGATTCCTCGATAGAGGAGTCCAGCGTTTTATCGATATCCTCCTGGACTTCCAACCGGTAAGGATTGTTCTGTTGAATGAGTTTATAGGCTGAATCCAATATGGGTTGGGTGGACCGGTAGTTTTTGTTCAACACGACCTTTTCATAGTCGGGGTAAATCTTGCGGAAGTTATGGATGTTGGCCAGCGATGCCCCTCTAAACCGGAATATGCTCTGGTCATCATCCCCGACGACCGTCAGGTTCCGGTGTTTGCTCGCAATAAGCTTCAGCAGTTCGAACTGGATGTAGTTGGTATCTTGGAATTCATCCACCAGGATATACTGATATTTATCCTGAAAGATCTCCAGAACGGACGATCTGTGCCTGAAAAGATCTACGACCAAAGTGACTTGATCTTCGAAGTCTATCTTCCCTTCTTTCTTGAGGCACTCTTGATAATTGCTATAAACCCTGGCCATTTCCTTGTGTTTTTGCGCTTTCTCTTTTGTGACGGCATCCGATGCTTCCTCCTCCAGTTTCTTTGCATAGGCCTTGTATTCTTGCGGCTTGATATCTTCCTGTTTCAAACGCTTGATGGCCAACAAAATGTCCTGGATATACCGGGTGGGGGAGCTCAACGGTCGATAATAATCCAGCTGAAATTGGAAAAGGTGTTCTCGAAAAAAAATGGCTTGTTCGACTTCATCCAACAATTTGAAATCGGGCGAATACCCGATTTCGATTCCATAATCTCTCAATATCTGTTCACCAAACGAATTGAATGTGCTGATCTCCACGAAGGAATAGCTGTAGGGGATGAGGACATCGACCCTCTCCTCCATCTCCGAAGCGGCTTTTTCCGTGAACGTCACGGCAAGGATCTCTTCTGGCTTGGCCATCTTGGACGAAATCAGATGAGCGATTCGGTGTGTGATAACTTTGGTTTTACCGGTTCCCGCTCCGGCTATGATGATCAGCGGACCTTTTCCATGCGTGACCGCTTTTTTCTGTTCAGGATTCAGATCTTTCAGCAAATCTTCCATTTTTGTCGTTCAAGGATGAGGGTCACAAGGAGAGGGAGGTCCTTGGAAAGAAAACCAGATCACCTCTTCTTTTTATCGATGATGACGATCTCGCCTTCTTTTACCAAACCTAGCTTTTCGCGGGCTTTTTTCTCGACTGCTTTCGGATTCTCCTGTAGCTCCTCGATATCTCTTTCCAGTGTTCCTTTTTTCGATTCCAGTTGTTCGATCTTTAGCAGGAGAACTTCTTGTTTGCGCTTCGTCTGGTAGATCTCGATCAATCCCCTTTTGCCAAAAAATGAGGTCACAGTTAACACGAACAACAAAAATCCCACTCCGGCGATGATGGCCTTTTTCTTAAATGAAGACGAACTTTTATCTTTTTTCATCTCAATCCAACAACTCCAAACCGTTCTTCATCAGATTCTCTACATCTCTTTGGGAACCCGCTTCAGCATAACAGCGGATCAGCGGTTCGGTGCCAGAGGGGCGGAGGAGCAACCAATCATCCTCTGAAAAGTTCAATTTTATTCCATCTATATTATTCGAATTGAGGACTTTTCTTTTTCCCAGCTGAGCGGGAGGATCTTTTTTCAACATTCTCAGCTTTTTCTCCCTTTCGGGATTCAGCGGAATATTTTTCTGCTGCCCGACCCTTTTCCCGTATCTATTGAACAAACCCTTGGCTAGCTCTGTCAAGCTCATCCCCGTGGCTGCCATCATCTCCACAACAAGAAGCCCGGCAAAAATACCGTCCTTTTCAGGAAGATGATCTTTGATCGCCATGCAGGCGCTTTCCTCGGCGCCGAAAATAATCTTGTTTTTCAAAAAGAGGTCCGCAATGTATTTGAATCCCACAGGCATCCTAAAAAGCGGGAGGTCGTATTCTCTAGCTATCCGATCCACAAGATGGGTCGTGGCCACAGAGCGGGCTATGCCTCCTCTCCACTTTTTTTCCGTTACAAGATAATCCAACACAAGAGAAACGATCAAGTTTTGGATGACAAAATTCCCCTTTTCATCCAGAATCCCGAACCGATCTCCGTCAGCATCGGTAGCGATTCCTATCTGGCATCCCTTTTCCACCACAAAAGCCTTCAGTTCTTTCAGGTTTTCTTCGGAACAAGAGGGAGCGATTCCGCCAAAATAGGGATCGATATAGGCATGGATCTCCTCCACCGGGATATGATTTTCTTCCAATATCTCATCCAAATATTCTCGACTCGTACCGTAAAGCGGATCCACAGCCACCCTTAGCTTCGATTCCCGGATAAGCTTAAAATCTATTTTGTCCTGAATAAAAGAAAGATAATCATGCTGGAGGTCTATTTTTTCGATATATTCTTCGCTGGAATAGAGGGGACAAAAGGAATATTCAGTTAAGAGGGGTTTCAGCTCTTCTTCGATCCGTTCTGTCACCTCGGAAAGAGCTGGTGCGCCTGTTTCTGTGTTGAACTTCAGGCCATTGTATTCGGGAGGATTGAAGGAAGCCGTGAAATTTATTCCCGCTTGCGCCTTTCTCTTGATGACTTGCAAGGCCTGGGCCTGGGATGGAGCGTCTCTATCGGAGAGAAAGACGTGGATCATATTATGGGACAGGATCTTTGCGGCCTCAAAGGCAAAACGTTCCGAAAGAAAACGTGTGTCGTAATTGAGCACGACTGAAACCTTCTTTCCCTCGTATTTTTTCTTGAGATAGTTGGCGATAGCCTGGATGACAAGTCGCACATTCTGAAAAGTGAACTCTTCCCCCATAATGGCGCGCCATCCAGAAGTGCCGAATTTTATCATCCTGTTTGTCTGTAAAGTTAGCATAATACAGGGACAAAAAGCAACCCTATCAACTGTTTATAAGCATCCTTCGTTCCATTATAAGCCAGGCTTTTTGCGAATGGTTTTGCTCCCGTGAAGATTTTTGACGCCATTCCTTTACCGCCCTCCTCAGCGGCGGTGAACTGCGCTCGTTAACTCCAAACTCAACCACTTCAACCACTGTTCCAGTGCCTGTCCGCATCTCAAATCCCTTGGCAAAGTCGTGCTCAATACAGCACCGCCGTTTGACTTCGTCAGATACCCTCGAGAGACGGTAGGAATGGCGAAATCTTCAATGGTCGCTTCAACCATCCCCAAAAGCCTGGTTTATCCCTGAAATAGATAGGCACCCTACCCTAAGTAGGATTTGAACTTTTCAGCACCCTGTTATATATTTAGGAGTGGAATCCTATCCGGATCAGCCCAAGATGAAATTCCGTTTTTTTGCAGGGATCTTTTTTGTTTCTGCAACGACGCTATGCTTAGAAATCTCTCTCACCCGATTCTTTTCTGTTTCGCAACAATACCACTTTGCCTTTCTCGTCATCAGTATCGCTTTTCTCGGTTATGGTTCAGCGGGTTCCTTTTTAACACTTTTTAAAAAAACCTTTCATGCGGATAAAGATAAGTTTCTGTCAACCACCGCTATCCTGTTTTCTCTCTCCATTCTATCGAGTTATCTCATCTGCAATGCCATTCCGTTCGATTTCATCAGACTGTCATGGGATAACACACAGGTTTTTATCATCCTTCTTTATTATATCGTTTTAAGCATTCCCTTCTTTTTTGCAGGACTCCTCCTTTCCTTCGCTATATCCAGAGCCGCAAGCATGGTCAACACGCTGTATTTCTTCGACCTGATAGGAGCAGGCGCAGGCACAGTTCTGGCCATCTTTATTTTTCTTCCCAGGGGAGACAGAGGTGTTTTTCCCATCCTCTCCTTTCTTGTTCTGTTTGCAGCCTGGCTTTTCAGCCCTCCAAAATCCAAGGGATTCAAGCCATTGATTTTTGTGTTGTTGGCTGCTGTTTTCGTGCTTTTTGTAGCGGAGCCATCCTGGCTCGCCTTTCACATATCCGATTTCAAGGCGCTGCCCTTATCCCTAAGATATCCTGGCGCGAAGCTTCTTTTTACCAAATGGAATGCTATTTCACGGGTGGATGTCATCGATTCTCCTGCCGTGAGGTATGCCCCAGGTTTAAGTCTCATGTACAACCGGAGTCTTCCTCGACAACTCGGCATTCTGATCGATGGGGGGGAGCTCAGTGCCATCACACATATGGAAAAAGCCGATGATCCATCTTTGGATTTCTTATCCTATCTTCCTTCTTCTCTTCCCTACTTTTTTCTGGATCGACCTCACGTCCTTGTCCTCGAGCCCCGGGGAGGACTGGATGTTTTGGCCGCTCTCCATTTCGGTGCCTCCACGGTTAAGGTCATCGAGAACAATCCTCTGATCAAGAGAATTCTCGATCGAGATCTCGCAGATTTTTCAAACAAGATCTACCAGAGTGAAAACATTCGGTCCTCTTCCTCGACCAGTCGGTCAGCTCTGACGGGAGAAAAGGGAAATTTCGATTTGATCGTTTTTTCGCAATCGGATGTTCTTGGATCTGCCGGAACAGGCCAATTCGGCATCAGAGAAAATTTCCTGTACACAGAGGAATCGTTCCAGGATACGTTGAAACAGCTTTCCGCAAAAGGCATCGCCAGCATGACCCTGTATCTTCTCCCCCCACCCCGGCAAGAAGTCCGTCTCCTCGCAACCTGGATAGAAGCCTTGCGCACAATAACCTCATATCCTGATCGGCATTTGATCGTCCTCCGGAGTTGGGGAACTATCAGTTTTTTCATAAAAAAAAGCCCGTACACGGCGCCGGAGATACAAATTTTCAAAGAGTTCTGCGAAAAACGCCTTTTCGATCTTGTGTATTACCCAGGTATTCGACTTGAAGAAACCAACATTCACAATCGCTTCGAGGAGCCGCTATACTACAATATTACCCGTCAGCTATTGTCTCCCGCTGATCACGAGAAGTTTTACAGAGAATACCTTTTCCAAGTGGCCCCGGTTTCGGATAACCGCCCTTTTTTCGCTAATTTCTTTAAGCTGAGTAAAATCAAAAGCACTTTCAACGTTATGGGCCGGAAATGGCTGCCTTTTTTACAGGGAGAATTTCTCGTTCCTCTGCTTTTCGTTCAAGCTATCGGTGTGGCCTTTCTCCTGATCCTTGTTCCCCTTCTCTTTCACCGCAAAAAAAATCACTTCAAGCTCCTGAATGTCCAAAAAATCTTCCTGTATTTCAGTTTGATAGGAATGAGCTTCATGTTCGTAGAGATAACACTCATTCAAAAATTCATCCTGTTTCTCGGGCACCCCCTCTTTTCCGCCGCACTTATAATCTTCGCCCTCCTCTTTTCTTCTGGGATCGGCAGCCTCCTCTCGGTGAAACTCCTCGGGCAAAATCCTCGGAGAAGTGTGATCGTTCCCCTCTTGCTCTCTGCCACGATGATCCTGTTTTATGGTTCGGCGATCCGGTCGCTTTTCAGTGGGTTGATCGGATTAGAGCTCGTGCCAAAAGCGTTTATAGCTTTTTCCCTGATTTTTCCCTTAGGTTTTCTGATGGGATTCCCTTTTCCGACTGGGATCCGGTTGCTGGAAAAAACGGAAATCCGGATCATCCCATGGGCATGGGCGGCAAATGCATTCTCCTCTGTGGTCAGTTCAATTGCAGCTCTAATGATCGCATTTTGGGGAGGGTTCAATCTCGTTTTAATGTTGGCCGCGGCCGGTTATCTAATTACGCCTTTTCTCTTGGGCTTTACCGGTCATCGGGACGAACGTTACTCCTGAAATATGCTGGACGTTGGGTTTTCCATCTTTTTTCGTTATCAAGGTTAGGGTCTGGAAATATAGTGTGCTCCCGAGGGGAATGATCAATCTTCCTCCTTCTTTCAACTGTTCTAAAAGGGGAGGAGGGACATGGTTGGCAGCGCAAGTCACAATTATTGCATCAAATGGAGCAAACTCCTCCCATCCAAAATAGCCATCAGCCCATCTGACCCGGACTTTATCGTGATGGGTTCGCGCCAATGTTTCCGCTGCCTTATTGGCCAAGCTCTCCTTGATTTCGATCGAATAGACCTCATCTGAAAAATATGTCAGAACCGCGGCTTGATAGCCTGATCCTGTGCCGATCTCAAGCACCTTATCACCCGATTTCAGATGAAGATGTTGGGTCATCAAGGCCACAATGTAAGGCTGGGAAATCGTCTGTCCTTCATCTATTGGCAAGGGACGATCTGCATAAGCGAGGCTTCGATATCTGGAATCGACAAACAGGTGACGGGGAATCGTTCCCATAACTTCCAGGACTTTTTTGTCTGTGATGTCTCGGGCAGCAAGTTGATTATCCACCATAAATTTTCTCGCCCGAACGTATGCATCCTCTTCCACGCCGGATGAGAAAAGGAATATCAAAGGGATAAGGAAAGAAAAAAAAGCGGAAATCCCGCCCCTGGTTTTCATTTTTCTATTTTCATTATATACGAATACCTTTTGAAATTCACCTATGGGACAAAAATGGGGTCAGAAACGTTCTAACCCTTTAGGGTGAGAAAAGCGCAAAAAATATCCCCCTGAATATCCTCCTTTTCGGTGATTGACGTCTAAGAGGGAATGAATAAAATGGATGAATAAGAATGAAAGAGCTATATTTTTGTGTGGGATGGAAAAAATTGCAAAATCGGACGAGATTTGATTGACAAAGCAATATATTTTTGATACTAAATTAAACAACCCAGGTGAAAGAGTCCATTGTGTATACATGATTAAGAAGGCAGTTTACCCTGGCTCATTTGATCCGATCACCAATGGACATGTCGATATTATCCAGAGGGGACTTGAGATTTTCGACCGAATATTGATCGCTGTACTAGAAAATCCCAAAAAGAGGTCTCTTTTTTCGACTAAAGAAAGGGTGAATATGATCCAGGAGATATTTTCTGAGAACGAAAACATCGAAGTTAAGTCCTTCCATGGACTTCTGGTCGATTTCGCAAAAACGAATGATTCTAAAATGATAATAAGAGGCTTGCGAGCGATTTCTGACTTTGAATACGAATTTCAAATGGCCCTCATGAACAGAAAACTCGATCCGCAAATCGAAACTTTATTCATGATGCCCAGCCTCAACTATTCTTTCTTGAGCTCGAGACTCGTCAAAGAAGTCAGTATGCTGGGTGGATGCCTAAAGGGCCTCGTTCCTGGGAAAGTCGAGAATAAGCTGCAACAAAAGTTCCAGACAGCCACAAAAACAAATTTAAAATAAAGGAAAAGAAAATGTTGGGATTCGCACGAGAAAAAGCTTTGGTCGGATTGGACATCGGTTCCTATTCCATTAAAGCAGTCGAACTCAAATCAAAGAAAAAGGGTACAGAAGAACTGTATGAGGTGACAAAAATCGGTTATGAGCTTCTTCCTCACGATGCGATCGTCGAAGGAACGATCATCGACTCGGCTGCTGTTGTGGAGACCATCAGGATGATTTTCGACGAAAACAAGATCAGCAACAAAAATGTCGTGATCTCGGTCTCCGGCAACTCGGTCATCATCAAAAAGATTTCTTTGCCCTCTATGGATACGGAAGAACTGGCTGAATCCATCATTTGGGAAGCGAAACATAACATTCCCTATCCATATGAGGAGACAAATGTCGATTATGCCATTCTAAAATCCTCTGAGTATTCAGAGGCCAAAAATCTCGATATACTTCTTGTGGCGGCGAAAAAGGATAAAATCGCCAACTACAGCAACGTCGTTAACCAAGCACGGAAAAATCTCGAAGCTATCGAAGTCGATGTGTTTGCCTTGCAAAACGCACTGGATGTGAACTATCCAGAACTCAGCAAAGATAAGACTATCGCTATCATCAATCTGGGAGCGAACATCACAAACGTTATCATCATCGAAAAGAACATCCCCCAACTCTTCCGGGACCTTTCTCTGGGAGGCTCCTTTTTCACAGAAAATATCAGCAAAGACCTGGGAATCAGCTTTGACGATGCAGAAAAGCTGCTCAAAGGTCTCCCAGTGAAAAATGTCGAGCCTGAAAGATACGAAGCGATCCTGAACATGAACATCCAGAACATCCTCGAGGAAGTCGAAAAGACATTTTCCTTTTACGAAGCAGGTGAAAAGGGTGAAAGGAAGATCGAAGCCATTTTTCTAAGCGGAGGCTTGTCGAAACTCAAAGATCTGGCTGCTAAATTCGAGCAGAAGTTCAACATGCGCACAGAGCTCTTCAATCCCTTCCGGAGAATCTATTACGACGACAAAAAATTCGACAGCATTTACTTTGAAGAGATGGCTGCCCTTTTTGGCGTAGCCACAGGACTTGCCACAAGAAAGTTGGAAAAGTAACAATGATTAGAATTAACTTATTAAAACCCGAAAAAAAGGATATTAGAGAGGAACCTACAGGGCTAGCTCCAGAAATAAAGGAGAGAAAAAAAACGCCCTTCGCTAGCCTGCTCATACTTGTCGCTATCGTCGCTGTTGGAGCGCTTTATTATTTACAGGATAAAGCCATCAAAACAGAACAGGATCTCCTCACTGTTGCTCAAGAAGAAAAAAAACAGCTGCAATACGTCTTGGTTGCTCTGGACAAGCTGGAAGCACAGAAAAACACTTTAGAGAGAAAGATCAATCTGATCAATCAACTGAAAGCTCGCCAAGAGATCGCTGTAAGAACCATGGATGAACTGAGTAAAAATATACCAGGCTGGGTGTGGCTGACCGAAACGAGTTACGATGCACAAGAAATCACGATTAAAGGGCGGGCTCTTTCCAACAACCTTATCGCAGATTATGTGTATAACCTGGAAAACAGCCCGCATCTTAGTAACGTGAAGATCGAATCCATCAACCAAAAAAGCACAAGGACAAATAACCCGTATTTAGAGTTTTCACTTACGGCAATATACGATTTGCCTATAATGACCATAGATTCATCAGAAGAAGTCAAACAAGGGGAACAAAAATGAGAGATTGGCCTTGGTTCGCATATATTCTCATAGCCATTATCATTCTGGGTCTTTTCTATTTTGTCTACTACAAACCCAAGAATGAGGAACTAAAAAGCATTAGAGATGAAAGGATAAAAGTGGAAGCTGAAGTAGTCCATCTCAGACAAAAAAAAGATGAACTGGACAAAATCGAAGCTGAGCTTGAACAATTGAAAGTCACCCTGAAAAAGCTCGAAGCGATCATTCCTCAAAAGGAAGAGATAAGCAACATCCTGAAAAATATGCAACAGCTTGCCTATGACACTCGCTTGAACATCACCAAATTCATCCAAAAGCCAGAAATCGTCAAAGAGTTTTACTCGGAACAACCTATCGAAGTCGCCATAACTGGGGAGTATCATAATCTCGCCATATTTTTCGACCGGCTGAACACCTTCCAACGCCTGTTCAATATCGAAGATTTTTCGATCAAAGCCTTAAGAGAGCAGTCAGATACAGATACGATCTCTGCTGAGTGGAATGTAAAAACTTACATTTATCGGGAAGAAACGACAGAAGAAGAATCTAGCCAACAAAACAGGGGGAACTGAGATGAAAAGTAGAATTATTATATTAATCATCGCCAGCTTCATCTGTCTCAGCGCTTTTACGCTTTCCGCTCAAGATGTCGATCAAGGCACACAGGTCGATACCGCGGTTCAAATCAGACTGCGGGGTCCCACCTATAACCCTGAAGGCAGAAGAGATCCATTCAGAGATCTTCTCGCAGGACAAGATCCCCGGGAAAAGGGCAAAACGCAGGGGATCAGCAATCTGGCCATCGAGGATGCTATTCTTATCGGGATCGTTAAACATAGAGGAAATCTGACCGCGATTATCAACGATAGCCAAGGATATCCTTACTATATCAAAACCGGTGATAATTTCCTCGACGGTTTTGTCCTGAATGTCAACGATTCACAAGTCATTTTCCGGAAAACAAAAGAGAGAGGCATCCCTTTATCAAATCCGAAAGATATCGTTAAAGAAATAAAGCTAGAGGAGCGATAACATGAAAACGAAAAAATATCTGCAAATCCTGGTCATTTTATGTGCCCTCAATTTGGTCAGTGGATTTGCAAGCAACACAGAGCCTTTAGGCAATATAAGTAACATATCCGTAACGCCTGGACAGCCGAACACCCGGATCGTTCTCGAATCTAGTTCTCCTCTAACTCTTCTCGGTTCTAGCTACGCCACGGATCGCCCCGCTACCATTTTTGTCGATTTCGACAATGTGTCTACCAACATGACCCCCACAATGGGATCCCATACGACCCCGCTGATCCAAGATATGAAGATCGAAAAAATCGATACGGACAAATTCCGTCTTCTTGTCGATCTGAAAGAACGCGTTCCTTATCAGATCAAAACCGAGAACAACAACACCATCGTCGAGCTGAACCAAATTCAGAAAACTCCAGGGAAATATGCACTGGATCCTGAAGTCAAAACAAGACTGGACCAGACATCGAGCCAAGTGGGATACTTGACTGATATCAGAGTCGCTGACAAGAAAGGCAGAGTGGATGTCAGCGCGACTCTCAGTCATGAGGCTATCACCAATGTTTTTGTGCTGGACAAACCTCTCCGGCTTGTCATCGATCTCTACAACACATATTTTTCCTCATCGCAATCCGTTCACGCTATCAACCAGCTCGGTGTTAAAAAGGTAAGAGCGGCTCAGTTCCAGATCTCCAATCCTCACACCATCACCAGGATGGTCTTCGATCTCACCGAACCGACATTTTATGCGATAGATAGTACAAACGACAATTTGACCGTATCCTTTTATAAAGAAAAACCGGCACAAGCAAAACCAGCGGTTGCCAAACCTATCTCGACCCCAAGCGTGGAGAATAAGCCCAAAACAGAGCCACCGAAATCTACGGCAGAGGAAAAACCGGTCACTCCTCCGGTGAAAAAAATGACAACCCCAGAGCCAGTGATTCCCGAAGAAAAGATAGAAATGCCAGAAACGCTTCGTCCTGAGAAAAACGGATCATCCTATTCCAGGGAACCGGCTCAACAATTCGAACCACAGACTATAGCCCAAAAAGAAGAGGCATACCATGGAGATGTCATCACTTTAAGATTCAAAGATGCCGATCTGAGGGATGTCATCAATTACTTGGGTGAGTTTGCTGGACTGAACGTCGCACACGATCCCGAAGTGAGAGGAGTCGTTTCCTGTAATCTCGTCGATGTTCCCTGGGATCAAGCTTTGGATCTTATCCTCAAACAGAATAAAATGGGCCGTACCCTCGAGGGCAACATCCTCAGGATAGCCCCTGTTCAAACACTCACACGCGAGCGAGAGGAAGTACAAAAACTCGAAGACAGCAAAGAACTTGCCGGTCCACGCGTGACCAAATCCTACACACTCTCTTACTCGAGAGCGGCAGATATCGAAAGCTTGCTGCAGAATAAAATATCGGAAAGGGGAGAAATCATCGTAGACGAGCGGACAAACACGATGGTCATCACCGATGTTAGCGACAGGATCGAACTCATAGAAAGACTCCTGGATGTATTCGACACGCCCACACCACAAGTCGCCATCGAAGCCCGAATCGTGGAAGCGACCAGCACCTTTATCCGAAATCTTGGGATACAGTGGGGAGTCAAGGGAATCGCCGATCCTTTTTACGGCAACCAAACCTCCCTCGAATTTCCGAATAAAATGTTGCTCGACGGAGCTATGATCCCACAAGGTATCGTCACCAAAGGAATCGGGGGACCATTAGGTGGGTACGCTATCAATCTTCCGGCTCCTGCGTTTTCGACCGCTGTGGGTGTGTCCTTCGCCAACATTTTGGATACTTTCAGGATAGACATGGCTATATCTGCACTCGAAACTTCTGGACAGGGCCGGATCATTTCCAGCCCATCCGTCACAACCCAAAATAACCAACAGGCGCACATCATACAAGGAAGGCAAATCCCGGTCCAGACCGTCGCCAACTTCACTGTGACCACACGATATATGAATGCGGCTCTTGAACTGACAGCGACCCCTCAAATAACTGCGGAAGGCACGATCATCATGGCACTCGAACTCCAGAACAATGCAGCCGACTTCGCCAATTTGGTCAACGGCATACCTCCGATAATCACTCAGAGCGCGACCACGACAGTCATGATACCGGATGGAGGGACCACCGTGATCGGAGGCATCTACAGGACTGAGGACTCGATAACCCGAGACAGGGTGCCATTCTTCCATAAAATTCCGATAATAGGGAACCTGTTCAAATC
>Ga0307445_10000793_pt1 | contig 17446 bp, 6 predicted proteins | sample SalMarSW160330MG_FD_202147 | JGI IMG/M metagenome (GOLD analysis project Ga0307445, IMG submission 202147) | Salt marsh sediment microbial communities from the Plum Island Ecosystem LTER, Massachusetts, United States - SW1603-30 | ecosystem: Environmental > Aquatic > Marine > Intertidal zone >...
CCCTGTGGGATTCTTCGCCCGCCTCGATCATTTTTTGCGAGGCAAGATTCCCGCGCGCCTTATCCGTAGGGGAACGACGCGGTATTTGGGCCTTCCCCGCACACGCTAGAGGAGTTCACGTCGGCTTGCTCATTCTGTGCCTCTATGCGGCGATCCGGGCCTATGGCCGCTTCACCGAGGCCCGTTAGGCTGGGCAGGCTTCTTCGCCGCGTGGGCGCGAAATATCCGCTTGGTACCGGATTGCACGTTCAGCCCCGCGAGCCTCAGTCCGCCACTGGAATCGGCCCCTCCGTTTCCAGTTCCTCTTTCTTCAACTCCGCCTCGGAACCGAGATATTTCGCTTGCGCGCCTTCAATCGTCCCGTTGAACTTGAAGGGGGCCTGGTCGTAATACTCGATCGCCACCGGGGAGCCGAGGTCGATGCCGAAGTCGAGCGCGTCGTTGGCTGTAAAAGTTAGTGGTGCGCTGACAGGCACCTCACCCGAAGCGACCTCCTCGCCGTTGACCCTCAAGACCACCTTGAGCGGCCCAGCCGGCTTGGGGTCGACATAGGTCGTCTCGACCTCGATCTTCACCTTGCCGATAGGCAGTTTGTCCTTGGCCTTGATGTGGGTGCGCTGAATCTCGAAGAGATTGTACTCGTAAGCCAGCACGCCATCCTTGACGTACAGGGCGAGGCCGCCGGAGAAGCCGCCGAGGGCGTAGATCACGCCGTTGGCTTTCGCTGGCACATCCACATCGACGCTGACGATGTTGTCTTTGTTGCCCAGCGTTGGAGCCGAAAATTCGGGCATCCGCGTGACCGCCCCCGGGAAGGTCCATGATGTGTAGGGCGGCGCTATTTTGAGTTCGGGATGAAGGACGGGAATCCATAGGCCGCCGCCGACAGGCAGGCCCTTGTTCTTGGTGAGCTCGATCAAAAAGAGTTTCTTCAGATCGGCGAGCTTCGCCGGCATGTCGCCGGCAAGATCGTCGGCTTGCGACCAATCTTTGCTTATATTGTAAAGCTCCCACTTATCCTTGTCCGGCGTCCATTCGAGGATGCCTTCGGGCAGGCCTGGAACCCATGGCGTGCGCGGGCCAAACGCCGAGGCCATCCACCCGTCGTGGTAAATGCTACGACTGCCCATGATGTCGAAATACTGCGTGGGTCTCACTTCCTTCGCCTTGGCGTCGCCGAATGTCTCGGTAAAGCTGACGCCGTCGAACGTGTCTTGCGGAATCCCATTGACCACGTGCGGCGGCGTGATGCTCAGGATCTCGTATAGGGTCGGAACCACGTCGATGACATGTAAGAACTGAGCACGTGGCGTGGAATCAGGTTTGATCTTCGCGGGCCAGCGGATGGCCAGTGGATTGCGAGTGCCGCCGAAATGCGAGGCGATCAGCTTAGTCGCTTGGTAGGGCGTGCTGCCGGCCCAGGCCCAGCCGGCGTGATACATGTTATCGGTTTTCGGCGAACCGAGCACGTCGAGTCCGCCCAGCGAGTCGAGCGCCTCGATCTGTTCTTTCGTGGTGCTGGGAATGCTGTTTTGCGCGAGCAGTTCGCTGATGGTGCCGTTCTGGCCTTCGGCAGAGGCGCCGTTGTCGCCCCAGATATAGAGAATGAGCGTGTTATCGCCATAGCCGAGCTGGTCGATCTCGTCGACGATGCGGCCGACCTGCGCGTCAACGTGCTCGGTAAACCCGGCAAACACTTCCATCAAGCGGCGTTGAAAAGGCTTCTCGTCGTCAGGGATTGAGTCCCAAGAAGCAAGGTTGTCGGGCCGAGGAGTCAGTTTCGTATCTTTAGGGATATACCCCATTTGTTTGGCGCGCTTGAAGACGCGCTCGCGGTACTTGTCCCAGCCGTCGTCGAACTTGCCTTTGTACTTGTCGGCCCATTCCTTCGGAACTTGATGCGGACCGTGAGAGGCGCCGCTCGCCCAATACATGAAGAACGGCTTATCCGGGGCGAGGGCCTTATGCTCCTGCAGCCAGCGAATGGCATCGTCCGCCAGGTCTTCACTCAAATGATAATAGTCATGGCCGCCGGAGGTTTCGGGATGTTCGACATAGGCGGTGTTGCGCACGAGCATGGGCTCGTACTGCGAGGCTTCACCGGCGAGGAACCCATAGAAATATTGGAAGCCATAGCCGGTGGGCCAATTGTCGAACGGGCCGGCGGCCGTCGTCTCGTTGGCAGGCGTGTTGTGCCACTTGCCCCACGCCCCGGTGCTATAACCGTAGTCCTTGAGCACCTCGGCAACCGTGGCGCTGCTCTTCGGGATCCTACCGGCATATCCATCCCAATCATTCGCCAGCTCAGTGATCTGGCCGTTGGCGACTCGATGGTGATTGCGCCCGGTCAATAATGCCGAACGCGTGGGCGAGCACATCGCAGTGGTATGAAACCGGTTATACGAAATTCCCCCTTTGGCGATCTCGGTCAGTGTGGGCGTGTGGATCTCTCCGCCGTAAGTATCCGTCTGCCCGGGGCCGACGTCGTCGATGAGCACGATCAATATGTTCGGCGCATTCTCCGGAAGATGGCTCACCTCCGGCAGCGGGTTGTATGTCGATTCCTGCATCGTTCGCCCGGCTACGCTGCCGGACGGCTTAGGCGGGAACGGCAGAACCTCCTGAGCCGCCGCAGCCGTTGCGACGCACGTGCCCAGCGTGAGCATGAGGAGCCAGCTGATCAGCGGGGAGTCGGGTCGCTTCATGATAACGGATCCTCGTCCTTGTGCGCTGCGTCTCAGCTTATGCGGGGAGAGCGCGCTGGTTCATTGTCGAACTTAATTTAGGTGTTTCCACTCACATTGACCTGAATCAGTTGTCGGAGCGTTTCAACTCGCTTGTTTTGTGTGCTGGGGTAACGTCCGGTAATGGCGCATAGCGGACATTTTCCGGCACCCCTCCGAATGTCCGCATCCGAGCGCAAAGCGATAGGTGACACGCAATCCGCGTGTCAGCTTTTCCCCGGCGTTTGTTGCCCGCGCGCCACACAAAATGAGCCCGCTTTGGCGTTATAATCAGTCTACGGTCTATGCGGGGATCGACCGATGAGGCATCGCGCTGCGATCATTGCTGTGCTGGCGCTCGGCCTGCCAAGCCTGGATCTGAGCGAAGGGCAGGCGGCGGAGAACGCGGCGGGCTGGTACGCCTTGGGCACCAAGGCCTCGATGGCGGGCTACGTGCCGCCGCCCGGCACCTATTTCATCGACGTCAATTACTATTATCAGGGAACCGCCAGCGGGACGGCGGCTTTGGGCGTGGCCCTGCGCGATATCGGTTTTGAAAACATCGGCAACTTGACGATCGAGGCCGATGTCAAGGTCGACGGCCGGGTCTACTACAATATGCCGTCGGTCTTGTGGGTGGCGCCGGGCAAGGTGCTGGGCGGCAATGTCGGCTTCGGCGCCATTGTCCCGTTCGGCTGGAAGGATGTCGGTGTCGACATCGATGCGCTGGCGACCTTGACCTTAGGGCCGCCGATCAATCAGACGTTTCAGCAAGGCGCCCATTTCAGCCGCACCGACGACTCGTTCGAGTTCGGCGATCCGGTCCTCAATGCGCTGATCGGCTGGCACCAGGGCAACTGGCATTGGAACATCGGCATGCTGGTCAACGTGCCGGTCGGCCCGTGGAGCAACAGCTCGATTTCCAACCTCTCTTTCAACCATTGGGGGCTCGACACCGCCGCGGCGGTAACCTGGCTCGATCCCAAGACCGGGTTGGAAGTCTCCGTCGCGCCCGGTTTCACCTTCAACTGGGAGAACCCCGATACAAATTACGAGACCGGCACCGAGTTTCACGTCGAGTTCGCCGCGCTGAAGCATTTCTCGCAAGTATTTGCAGCCGGCGTGGCCGGCTTCCACTATCAGCAGCTCACCGGCGATAGCGGGGCGGGCGCAAGGCTCGGCGACTTCAAGGGCCGCGTGACATCGCTCGGGCCCATCGTGACCTACAGCTTCACCCTCGGAAAGATCCCGGTCAGCACGCAGTTGCTCTGGATGCACGATTTCGATGTCGAGAACCGGCTGGAAGGCGATCTCGGCGTGCTTACCGTGTCGATGCCGCTCTCGGTCGCCGGTCACTGAACACGCCGGGCCGCCGGCGCTTAGACCGATGTCGACTTCCGCGTGTAAAGCGGACATAGGTGACGCGCAATCCGAGTGTCCGCTTTTCCCGGCCTTTGTTGCCCGCGCGCAACACAGGAGGAGCCCGCTATGGCGCTATAGTCCGTCCACGGTCTATGCGGGGGAATCGACCGATGAGACGTCGCGCGGCGATCATGGCAGTGCTGGCGCTCGGCCTGCCCGGCCTCGGATCGGGCGAGGGGCAAGCGGCGGAGAACACCGCCGGCTTTTACGCGTTGGGAACCAAGACCGCGATGGCGGGCTACGTGCCCCCGCCCGGCACTTATTTCATCGACGTCAATTACTATTATCAGGGAACCGCCAGCGGTACGGCCGCTTTAGGCGTCGCGCTCCGCGACTTCGGTATCAAAAATGTCAGCGGGAACCTGTTGGTCGATGCCGATTTCAAGGCCGACGGCCGGGCCTACTACAATCTGGCGTCGGCGTTGTGGGTGACGCCGCGCAAGGTTTTGGGCGGCAATCTCGGCTTCGCCCTCATTCTCCCCGTTGGCACCAAGGATACCGGTCTCGACGTCGATGCGCTTGCCACCTTGACCCTGGGGCCGCCGATCAATCGGACGTTTCAACAGGGCGCCCAGTTCAGCCGCACCGGCGGCGACACCAATATCGGCGATCCCATCGTCAGTTCAGTGATCGGCTGGCACCAGGGCAACTGGCATTGGAGTTTTGTAACGTACATCAATGTGCCGCTCGCACCGTATGACAAGAACACCAGCGCCAATATTGGATTCAACCATTGGACGCTCGACACCACGGCGGGGGTGACCTGGCTCGATCCCAAGACCGGCTTCGAGATTTCCGCTGCGCCCGGTTTCACCTTCAACTGGGAAAACCCCGACACGAATTATACGACCGGCACCGAGTTTCACGTCGAGTTCGCCGTGCTCGAGCATTTCACGAAAAAATTCGCGGTCGGCATTGCCGGCTTCCACTACGTGCAGCTCACCGGCGATAGCGGGTCGGGTGCCGTGCTTGGCGATTTCAAGGGCCGCGCCACGGCGCTCGGGCCGATCGTGACCTACGACTTCGCCATCGGCAAGACCCCGGTCAAGCTGCAAGGGATGTGGCTGCAAGAATTCGGCGTCGAGCACCGCCTCGAAGGCGATTACGGCCTGCTCACTGTGTCGCTGCCGCTGTCAAGACCCGGCCGCTGAAGACCGGGCCGATGCCGCCGGCGTCCGCGTCTTTTTCATTCCGGCGCGGGCAGGTCCCGAGAGTCTGGAGTGCATCGCCCGCCGCATTTCCGACTTTTGCCACCAGGTCATCGATCAGATCGGAACGCGCACCGCGCAGCCGTTTCAGGTTGCCCTGTAGCTCGTCCAGCCGTTCGTTGAGGCGTGCCACTTCAGGGCCGAGACTGGGCACGCCCTCACTCTTTGCCTTCTCGAGCGCGACGCTCAGCGTATGAACATCGTCGGCAACGCGTTGGATGTTCTGCACGACGTGCCGCGGGTCTTCGCCGACGCGGGACAGAACCGCATCGGTCATGGTCGATGCCACGTCATGCGCCAGATGAGTGACCTTCGAGGTGGCGATGATTGCCAGGATCGCGGCCAAGATCACCAGCACCGCGGTGCCATTGACCAGAGCTAAAGCCAATTGACCGGGCAGCTTGCGCAGGCGTGCGGAAAGATCGTCGTTCGCTGGGTCTGACATTGGGGTCTCCTTTTAAGGAGGACTATCGAGGAAGAATCCTGGATCCTTCGTCAGCATTCTGACTGGTTGCGTCATTTTCCGCCAGCGCGTCAGCAAAAAACGGGCCGTCATTCGAAAATGGCGGCCCGCTTGCTCTTGCCAATTGTCGCGAGCGCTTGGCGCGCGCCCGCATAGGAAGAAAAGAATACCGGGCCCGGCGGGAACCGGACCCGGCACTTTGTTTGCAGCCTGTTCGTCTACTGGAGGTCGCTCTGAAGTTTGCCGAGCGCCTTTTCCAGCTCCTCCATCTGCCCGCCGACGGTGAAGCTCGCCGGCCTCTGACGCGGCGGATAAGCCTCGAAGGTCTTGAGGAACTTGCCGACATAGGCTTGCGCCGGAACGAGAACATACGCCCGCGAGATCATCCAATCGTAATAGGTGTTGGAGGTGATATCGGCGCGCTCGTAAGGATCGCGGCGCAAATTGAAGATCTTGGGCACGCGGAGCTCGGTGAACGGATTGGCCCAGATCTTCAACAGACCGGGCGCGCGCTGCTCCATGAACACGACCTTCCAATCGTGATAGCGCAAGGCCATCAGGTCGCCGTCGTCGGAGAAGTAGAAGATCTCGTCGCGCGGCGCCGTCTTCTCTTTCCCGGTTAGGACCGGCAGGAAGTTGTAGCCGTCGAGATGCACCTTGTAGGTGGTGCCGCCCGCGTCATAGCCGTCGAGCAGCTTCTCTTTGACATCCGTCTGACCGGCGGCGGCCAAGAAGGTCGGCAGCCAATCCATATGGTGCATGATGTCGTTCGACACCGAGCCCGCCTCGATATGACCGGGCCAGCGCACCATGGCCGGCACGCGCCAGCCGCCTTCCCAGTTGGTGTTCTTTTCGCTGCGGAACGGCGTGGTGCCGGCATCGGGCCAGGTGTTCTGATGCGGCCCGTTATCGGTCGAGTAGAACACGATGGTGTTGTCGGCGATGCCGAGATCGTCGAGCGCCTGAAGCAGCTTTCCGACCGCGCGATCGTGCAGCACCATGCCATCTGAATACTCGTCCTGTCCGGAAATGCCGCGATCCTTATCCGCGACATGCGTGCGGAAATGCATATGCGTGCCGTTCCACCAGGTGAAGAACGGCGTGCCCGATTCTTTGGCCTTCTTAATGAAGGCGATGGCCGCCTCCAACGTCTCGTCGTCGACGGTTTCCATGCGCTTCTTGGTGAGGGGACCCGTGTCCTCGATCTTCTGCTTGCCGACCTTGCCGAAGCGCGGATCGATCGTGGAATCGTCGGTGTCGGTTGCCCAGGTATGGAGCACGCCGCGCGGGCCGAACTTCTCACGGAACTCGGGCTTCTTCGGATAATCCTCGTTCTCCGGTTCTTCTTCCGCGTTCAGGTGATAAAGATTGCCGAAGAACTCGTCGAAGCCGTGCAGGGTCGGCAAGAACTCGTTCTTATCGCCGAGATGGTTCTTGCCGAACTGCCCGGTCGTATAGCCTTGGGCCTTGAGCAGCGTGGCGATGGTGGGATCCTCGGCCCTAAGACCGAGATCGGCGCCGGGCAGACCGACTTTCGAGAGCCCCGTGCGGAACACGCTCTGGCCGGTGATGAAGGACGAGCGGCCCGCCGTGCAGCTCTGCTCGCCGTAATAGTCGGTGAAGATCATGCCTTCCTTGGCGACGCGATCGATGTTCGGCGTCTTGTAGCCCATCAGGCCCTTGGTATAGGCGCTGATATTGCCTTGGCCGATATCGTCGCCCCAGATCACAAGGATATTCGGCTTGCCGGTTTTCGCGTCAGCGTCTTGCGCCCAAGCCGCCCCTGACGGGACCGCGAGAGCTGCGGATAGAAACAGGCTTGCGATAAACGCCGCGGGCCTCATGCCTTTTCCTCCCTACCTTGAATATCAGCTTACGGATTTTAGAAAGTAGGGGATTAGGCCGAAACGGTGTCCCTTTTGTGTCAGCAGGTTACGGGTAGAAGGCAGTCTCTGCGCGCGCCCGGCGATGCCGGCTTTTGGCGCCTATTGGCGCGACCCTCCGCCGAAGCGGAGGTTCACCCCGGCGCGCACGACATTGGCGGTATCGTCGATATCGACAAAGGCCGTCGGCAGGAAATCGAATTGCGGGGTCAGCCTGATCCGCTCCGTGCCGAAGTCGTAATAACTGTATTCGACGAAGGCCGACAGGCGCCCGGTCAAAGCGTATTCGCCGCCGCCGCCGATGGTCCAGCCCGCGCGCGTGTCGCTGGCGCGATAGGCCGTGCCGATCATGGTGGTCGAGGCGCGGTAATCGACGTCTTCCCAAGCGGCGCCGCCTTGCACGTAAAGGAGGGTGCGGTCGAAGCCGTAGCCGAGACGGCCCGTGATCGAGGCCAGCGCTGCCATTTCGCTGTGATAGAACACGCCGGTCTCGCGCGCCGACGGGTGCGTGCCGCCGGCATCGGTCCAGCCATAATTGCCGGCAAACCCGAGCACGACGCCGCTTGGCAGCTGATAATCGCAGCCACCTTGCACCCCGCCGATAAAGCCGTCCACGCTGTGGCCGCCGAGCGAGACCCCTTCGAACGCGCCGCCCGGCGTCCGCGGAATCCATTTATCGCTGTCCCCCCACACCCCGCCGGCATGGGCGCCGGCGAAGCAGCCGGTCCAGCGCCAGGCCTCGATTTGGCCGGAAACCGGCGGGCCCAGATCCGAGGCGCTCGCTTGACTGGCAAGCACGATCAGCGCGGCGGCCGAAACAGCGAATCTCCGCATGATGTCCCTCCGGATGAGGGCAGATCATATAACGAACGCTTCAAGTGCCGCTATTGCTTGCCGGCCGGATGGGGCTGGGTAACGCTGCTCAAACTCGTCCTAATGGCCTAAAGTCATTCGTTTTTTGGTCGTCTGTGGCTCTTGGGTAACAGCGTGTGACGCGGCTATGTGCTAGATATCAGTGAACAAATCGTCTGTGGCAGGAATTTTCCGCATCAACGCCCGGGCAGGCTAACCAGTAGACCCATAAGAGGCGCGGTGCTGACACGCTGGACGAGGGGACCAGAGCGTGCGGGGCAATCGTCGGGGCCAGGGGGTCTGGAGCTTTAGCCGCTACGCAGGGCACGAGGCGGGCGCGGTTGCCGCTCTGTTCGGTGCCGCCCTCATCGCCGGCGTCCTAGGGTTGGCGCCCGCAAGCGCCCAAACCGTCGTCAATCAAATCGACGAAGACATCAATCCTCTGATCAACGTCAGTCCGGCGGTGATCGCCGTTGGCCCCGTCACCGATTCGCACAATTCCGCCACGAGCCAGCCGAACACCGGTTTCACGGAGACCGCTGAGGTCAATCAGGTCTTCAGGATCGACAACGATATCCTGATCGATGCCATCACGGGCGTCGCCCTTGTCGCCGACATCGACAACACGGATATCGATTTCAGCAATGACGCGGGGCATAGCAACTCTCACACGGGGACGTTCAGCGTCGATCTCGTCGAGTCGGCGAACATCGATCAGCTCAACGAGCTTGCCAACGCCATTGCGATCGCCAACGCGGACAGCGGCGTTACCGCGGAGATCAACAACGAAACGATCGCATTCTTCAACCATGCCCTAATCAACAACACCAATGATGGCACGACCAGCGGCAGTCTTATGCAATCGGCGGAGATTGCTCAGACCAACCGGCTTGCCAACGCCATTTCCATCGTGGACAGCGGCGGCGGCGCATCCGCCGCGATCAATAACGTGGGCGTAAGCTTCCTCAATGACACGACCAACGGCCTCCGCAACTTGAACCTGGGGATCGTCGGCGGCGCGCTCACGCAAACGGGGGAGCTCAAGCAGGTCAACGTTATCGTCAACAAGATCGAGACGAAGGGCGGCAGCACCGGGATCGACAACGCGGGCGCAAAGCTCACCAATAACGGTAGCGGCATTAACAACGCCAATGCGGTGGATGTCGGCGGCAACCTCACGCAAACGGGGAAGATCAAACAGGCCAACGTTGTCGCCAACAGCATCGACACGAAGGGCGGCGGCGACGAAATCAATAACGCGGGCGCAAACCTCGCCAATACCAGTGCCAGCATTGGCAACTTCAATGAGGTGGAGACTAGCGTCGGCAACCTCACGCAAACGGGGGAGATCAAACAGGCCAACATCATCGCCAGCCGGATCGACACCAAGGGCAGTGCGGCGATCGACAACGAAAGCGCAAGCTTAACCAACAACGCCAACATCTCTAACCGCAACCTTGGGGACGTTATTGGCGGCGTTACGCAGTCAGCGAAGATTGCGCAGGCCAACGTCGTTGCCAGCAGCATCGCCGGCTATGGCGGCGGCAGCGCCGCGATCGATAACGCCGGCGCAAATCTCGGCAACGCGAGTAGCGTTATTGTCAACAGCAATTCTGGGACCGTTGGCCTCGACCTTGAGCAGTCCGGAAAGATCAAGCAGGCCAACGTGATCGCCAGCAGCATCGACACGAAAGGCGGCGATGCCGAAATCGATAACGAAGGCGCAAGCCTCAGCAATGAAGCGGTCGACAGTATCGTCAACACCAATACTGACGGCGTCGGCAACGACCTCACGCAAACGGGCGAGATCAAGCAGGTCAACGTGATCGCCAGCCGCATCGATACGGGCGGCAGCGCCGGGATCGATAACGAAAACGCGGCCCTCAGCAATGAAGCAAATGGCGATAGTTTGAATAGTGTCTTGAACGTCAATGAGGGGAGCGTCGGCGGCGACCTCATGCAGTCGGCAGAGATCTGGCAGAGCAACCTGCTTGCCGGCAGCATCGACACCAAGGCCGGAGAGGCCGGGATCGACAACACAGGCGCAGACCTCACCAATAGTGCGACTAAAGGCATCAACAACTTCAATAACGGGAGCGTAACCGGTGACCTGACCCAGTCCGGCAAGCTCGCGCAGGCCAACACCCTTGCCAGCAGCATCGACACCAAGGACAGCGTCGCCGGGATCAGTAACCGGGGCGTGATCCTTCTTAATGACGCGGCCGACGGCACTCTCGCAGGCAATGGGCAGAGCGTGGGCGAAGACCTCACGCAAACTGGCGACGTCCGGCAGGCAAATACGATCGCCAGCAGCATCGCCTATCGCGCCGGCGATGCCGGGATCGACAACGAAAACGCGATCCTCAGCAATAACGGCGATCTCATCCTGCTCAGCACCAATGAGGGGAATGTTGGCGGCGATCTCACCCAGTCCAAACAGATGAAGGAGGCCAACACCCTTCTCAGCAGCATCGAAGGCAGCGGCAACAGTGCGGTGATCGTTAACCGAGGCGCGCTCCACCTCAATGCCGCCTTCGGCCTTGGTAATACAAATGCGGAGAGCGTCACCGGCAGCGTCGTGCAGTCAGGGGCGATGTGGCAGGCCAACACCATCGCCAGCCGCATCGAGGCGAAGGCCGGCAGCGCCGCGATCGATAATGGAGGCGTAAGGCTCCGCAATGACGGGTTCGACGGCGTTCTGAACCTCAATCAGGCGAGCGTCGGCAGCAATCTTACGCAAGAGGGGGAGATCAAGCAGGCCAACACCATCGCCAGCCTCATCGATACCAAGAACGGCGACGCCAGGATCGACAACACGAACGCGGAACTCAGCAATGACGCGATGGACGGCATTGTTAACACCAATAGCGGGACTGTCGGTGGCGACCTGACGCAGTCGGGGGAGATTGCGCAGGCCAACGTCATCGCCAGTCGCATCGCCGGCGATGCCGAAATCGACAACGAGACCATAGAGTTCGGAAATCTCGCCCAGATCGCCAACACCAATTTGGAGCCCGTCGACGGCGGCGTCAGCCAGTCCGGGAAGATCGATCAGGCCAACATCCTCGCCAGCCGCATCGACTATGGCGGTGGCGGGGCCGAGATCGAAAACAAAGGGATCGACTTCGAGAATAAAGCGGAGATCGTCAATCATAACGACGACCGTGTTACGAACGGCGACCTTACGCAGTCGGCAGAGATCGCTCAGGCCAACGTGATCGCCAGCCGCATCGCCGGCGATGCCGGGATCGCCAACGAAAACATACGCTTGAGCAATGGTGCCGGCATTGAAAACACCGTTTTCCAGAGCGGCAGCATCGGCAGCCTCACGCAATCCGGTGAAGTCGATCAAGTCAACACCGTCGCCAGCAGCATCGTCATCGACGACAGCGGTATCGGTGCCGAGATTGGCAACGGGGGCATGGTCCTGATCAATAGCGCCAGCGTTGAAGACAACGATAGCCGGACTCCCATCATCGGCGACCTCACGCAATCTGCAAAACTCAAGCAGGCCAACACGGTCGCCAACAGTATCGAAGGCGATGCAAAGATCGCCAACGAGCGCATAAGTCTAAACAATGGCGGGACCGAGATCGGCAACGAGAATAACCAGAGCCCTGTCGGTGGCAGCCTCGCGCAATCGTTGGAAGTCGTTCAAGCCAATCGTGTGATCAACAGCATCGCCGGCGGCGGGGACGCCGAGATCGACAACAAGGAACTCGCCCTGACCAATACCGCCACCACCGGCAATGCAAGTATTGCGAATCCCGTTGGTGGCGATCTCACCCAAAGAGCGAAGGTCAAGCAGGCCAACATCGTCGCCAGCCTCATCGACACGAAGGGCGGCCAAGCCAAGATCGATAACGAAGACCTTAACTTCAACAGCGGCGAACTAAACGATCCCATCGAAATTAAAAACAGCAATGACGGTCCGATTGTCGGCGACCTCACTCAGTTTGCAAAGATCGAGCAGGCCAACGTTCTCGCCAGCCTCATCACCGGGAGCGGGAACGGCGCCGAGATCGACAATGCCAATATTGAGTTCGAGAACGTCGCCATAACCAACAACGATAACGGCGATCCGGTCGATGACGATCTGACTCAGCGGGCAAAGATCGAACAGGCCAATTCAATCGCCAACGATATCGACTATGGCGGAGGTGGGACCAGGATCGGCAACCAAGACATAAGCCTTTTCAATGGCGCCGCAGTCAGCAACGTCAACTCTGACAACGTGGGCGGCGCGCTTACGCAATCCGGGAAGATCAAGCAGGCGAATATCCTTGCCAGTAGCATCACCGGCGACGCCGAGATCGGCAATGAAGTCATTAGCGTCGACAACGATATCGGCTCTGTACTCAATCAGAACTCCGGCAACGGTATCGGTAGCCTGACCCAGTCGGGAGAGGTCGCGCAAGCCAACACGATCGCCAGCCTCATCGATAACGGGGGATGGGGTGCTGCGATCGGCAATAGCGACATCATCCTGAGCAACACCGCCGGTTCCGTCCTCAATCAAAACACCGGCAATAGCATCGAGGGCGACCTAACCCAGTCGGGAGAGATCGTGAAGGCCAATACCGTCACGAGCAGCATCACTGGCGGAAAAGGCGCCGAGATCGTCAATGAAGGCATCAACCTGGAGAACATCCCGGGCACCGTGGCCAATCTCAATCTTGAGGGTAACATCGGCGGAGACCTCACGCAGTCGGGAGAGGTCGCTGACGCCAACACCATCGCCAACCGCATCACTGGCGGAAAAGGCGCCGGGATCGGCAACGAACAGATAAGCCTGGCGAGTCAAGGTAGCGTAACCAACTCCAACTCGAACGGCGAGGTTGACGGCAGCCTCATGCAATCGGGACAAATTGGTCAAGCCAATACCATCGCCAGCAGCATCGACTCTGGCGGGCGCTGGGCTGAGATCGACAATCTAAGCATCTCCCTGAACAACGATATCAGTTCCGTCATCAACAATAACTCCGGCAGCCCCATCGGCGGTAACCTCACGCAATCCGGCACCATAAAACAGGCCAACACCATCGCCAGCAGCATCGATGGCGACGCAAAGATCGGCAACGAAGGGGTGGCCCTGTTTAATGCCGCCACGGTTAACAACGGTAACCTCAACAGCGGCATCGGCGGCAGCCTCACGCAATCCGGAGACATCGCTCAAGCCAACACCGTCGCCAGCAGCATCGCCATCGGCAGTGGCGGTGGCGGCGCCGAGATCGGCAATACGGCATTCTCTCTGACCAATGCCGCCGAGATTAACAATAGCAATGCCCAAGGTGGCAATAACGGTCTCTCGCAATCGGCAAAGGTCAAGCAGGCCAACACCCTCGCCAGCAGCATCAGCGGCGATGCCGAGATCGGCAACGAAGACTTAACCCTCATTAATAGCGCTGTCATAGCCAACAATAATCTCAACGGCGCCAGCGCCGGCGCCACGCAGTCCGGCGAAATCGGTCAAGCCAACACGATCGCCAGCCTCATCGATCATGGCGGCGGGTGGGCCGAGATCGGCTACATCGACTTGGACATCACCAATGACGCCCGCATTGAAAACGACAATACGACCAGCGCCGTTGCCGGCACCCTCGCCCAATCCGCAGAGATCGATCAGGCCAATCTCATGGCCAGCAGCATCGTCATCGACGGCGATGGCGCCGGGATCGGCAACGCAGACGTAAACATGGACAATGTGGCGAACGTCGCCAACAGCAACGTCATGAGCGCCGTCGGCGACCTCATGCAATCTGCGGCCGTAACGCAAGCGAATAGTGTTGCCAGCAGCATTCGCGGCGATGCGGAGATCGAAAATACGCAGATAACCCTGACCAATATCGCCGACGTGGGCAATGACAATAATCAGAGCGGCACCGGGACCGGCCTGGCGCAATCGGCAGAAATCGCTCAAGCCAATACCGTCGCCAGCAGCATCATCCTCGGCGGCGGAGGTACGGCCGAGATCGTCAACGAAGCGACAAATCTGAGCAATAGCACCCGCGTTGGCAACAGCAATGACCTGAACGGCGTCGCCAGCATCGGCACCAGCCTCGCGCAATCGGCGGACATCGATCAAGCCAACGTGATTGCCAGCAGCATCGACCATAGCGGCGGTGGCAGCGCCGCGATCGGCAACGTGGCGCTAGGCCTGATCAACAACGCCAACATTAACAACCAGAATGAGACCCAGAGCGCCATCGGCACCGACCTCACGCAATCCGGAAAAATCAAACAGGCCAACACCGTCGCCAATAGCATCGATGGCGGCGACGAAATCGCCAACGTAGACATAGGGCTGACCAACCAGGCCAATATGAGCAACGGCAATAATGTCAGCGAGGTTGACGGCAACCTGGCGCAATCCGGCGAGATCGATCAAGCCAATACCATCGCCAGCAGCATCGCGGAGGGCGAGGGTGGCGCCGAAATCGACAACGAGGGTATCGCGCTGAGAAATTCCGCCAGCATTGGCAACGACAATGACTCCAGCGGGGTCGGCGGTGCGCTTACGCAATCCGGGAAAATCAGGCAGGCCAACACGATCGCCAGCCGCATCGAGGCCGATGCTAAGATCGGCAACACGGGCCTAAACCTGAACAATAACGCCAACATTAACAACCGCGATAGTGAGAGCGGTGTCGGCGATAACCTGGCGCAATCCGGCGACATCGATCAAGCCAATCTGGTGGCGAGCGCCATCGACGGCGAGGGCGATCGCGCCAAGATCGGCAACGAAGGTCTAAACCTGAGCAATAACGCCGCCGCTATCAACGTTAATGATCTGAGCGGCATCGGCGGCGACCTGACGCAGGGAACGAAACTCCATCAGGCCAACACGGTGGCGAGCAGCGTTAAGCTTGGCAATAGCCGCACTGCGTCGGGAGGAAAGGCCGGAGTCCTGGCCAAGATCGACAACGAAAACTTGGCTCTACAGAACAACACGAGCGCCGTCAGAAACGATAATCTCGACAGCGGTGTGGGCGGCGACCTCACACAGTCGATAGAGGTCGGTCAGGCTAACACCGTGGCGAGCGAGGTCGATATCGCCAATAGCGGCACTGCGTCGGGAGGAAAGGCCGGCGTTCTGGCCAAGATCGACAACAAAAGCCTGGTCCTTCAGAACAGCGCGCGTGTCGACAATCAGAATACCGGCGGTATTGGTGACGATCTCACGCAAGACATTAAAGTCGATCAGTCCAACACCGTGGCCAGCTCGATCGACGTTGCCAATAGCGGCACAGCGGAAGGTGGAAAGGTCGGAATCCTGGCCAAGATCGACAACAAGGACCTGACCCTCCAGAACACCACGACCGCCGCCAACACGAATACCGGCGGTGTCGGCGGCGACCTCACGCAGACGGTCGACATCAATCAAACCAATCTCGTCGCCAGCTCTATCCGCATCGACAATAGCGGCACGGCGAAGGGCGGCGAGGTCGGCATTGTCGCCAAGATCGATAGCGAGAACGTCGTTCTTCAGAACACTGCGAGCGGGGGTACCTCGACAACGCAAACCAGCACTGAGACGAGCGACATCGAAATCGTCAATTCGGGCAGCGCCCATGGCGGCGCTCTCGGCATCTATGCCGCCCATCAAGGCGAAAGCACGAGGATTTTCAATTCCGGCAAAATTTCCGCCGGTAGCAATTTTGCCATCGACACCGTGGGCGCAAGCACCTGGCTCTACAATCAGAGCGGCGGTGTCATCCTTGGCTATGTCGATCTCACCGACAATGCCGATAGTTTCATGAACGAGGCGGGCAGCACGTTCCAGGCGCGGATGACGAGCGATTTCCGTGGCGGCGATGATCTGTTCGACAATCACGGCCTGGTGCAGACCGCTGGCGATGAAACCGCAGCCGAGTTCACCAGTTTCGTGAATTTGGAGACCTTCAACAATGCTGGGACCATCTCGCTGGTCGACGGCATGGAAGGCGACATTTTCCGTATTTCGAATACGTTCGGCGGCACTGATCTCGACTTCAACGCTTCGAGCGGCTCGACGCTCGCGGTCGATGCCTTCCTCGGGGGACCAGGCTCGATCGCCGACAATTTCATCATCGACGGCGACGTGACGGGCTTGACCACGCTCCAGGTCAACAACACCGCGCCTGGCATGGGTGCCTACAACCCCGGCGGCATTCCTGTCGTGTTCGTGAACGGCGATGTGAGCGCGAACGCCTTCGACCTGCCGCAGCCGGTCGATGCCGGCCTGTTCGATTACGATCTGTTCTATGAGGCGGGCCCGGTCGATCAGTTCGAGCTGAGGAGTTTCCCCGGCGCCGGCGCCCATGTCCTGCCGCAGCTCGTCACCGCGGCGCAAGACATCTTCCACACCACCAACGAGACCTGGCTCGACCGCACCGCCGATCTGCGCGCGCTGCTCGGTGCGAACGGCGCGGGCGTGGCCAATCTGAAAGACGGCGGGAGCGGCTATAACAGCATCACGCCCGGTGTGTGGGTCAAAGGCTCGGCCACCTGGCTCGATCAGGACGGCAAGGCGTCAAGCTCGGCCTATGGCCGCAGCTACGACTATAATCTCGGCCGCGATCTCAATATCGGCAATGTCGAGGCCGGCGTCGATTTCGGCTCGAGGAACGTCTGGGCCGAAGGTGATGCGCTGATCTTCGGCGTGCTCGGCGGCGCCATCTTCGCCGAGCTCGATTACAATGCGCTGGCGCGGAGATTCGAGGTCGACGGCGGCGAGGTCGGCGCTTACGCCACCTATCTCAATGGCGGGCTCTATGTCGACAATCTGCTGAAAGTGAATTTCGTCGAGTTCGATCCGAGCGCGGGCTCAGGCCTGCCAGGCTCGCTCGATTCCACCACGTGGGGCTTCCGCACCGATGGCGGCTACCGCTTCGGCACGGTCGGGCAGGGCGTGTT
>Ga0307445_10000794_pt1 | contig 17441 bp, 16 predicted proteins | sample SalMarSW160330MG_FD_202147 | JGI IMG/M metagenome (GOLD analysis project Ga0307445, IMG submission 202147) | Salt marsh sediment microbial communities from the Plum Island Ecosystem LTER, Massachusetts, United States - SW1603-30 | ecosystem: Environmental > Aquatic > Marine > Intertidal zone >...
GTGCGCGCAGGATGAACTCCGGAGTCATAGGGAGCCCATCGTAACGCAGGATCATATCCTTGATATGAAATCCGGTCTCCCGCCGGATCAATCGCGCAAGCTGTCCGGTGGCATTACCCTCCACTGCAACCACCTCTTTGGCCTCTTGCATTTTGTCTATAAAGAGTTCCGGCACCAGAGGCCAGACCTGTGCGAAGTGGAGCGTGGCAACACGCATTCCCCTGGCCCTCATAGTCGCCGCGGCATCCTCAACGGCCCCCTTGCTCGATCCCCATGCTACCAACAGGAGATCTGGTTTTTCTTCCCCCTGCAGCTCGGGTGGGATGACTTCTGCGCGGATACCCGTCCCCTTTTTAAGGCGCTTCTGAACCATCTGCGTGCGCACCGAGAGGTCTTCAGTGATGTGACCATCCTCGGTGTGCTCATCGCTGTCAGCCACAACCAGGTGCTCTGTCAGACCCGGAAGGAGGCGGGGGGAGATGCCGCTGTCAGTAACAGCGAATCGGCGATACGGAGTGGAGAACTTAAGCCCTTTTGTGGACCATGGCTGCACCGGCGAGATCCCATTAAGATCGAACGGGATCACAGCTCGGTAGGAATCGGCGAGAAATTGATCTGTCAGTATGAAGACCGGGCCTTGATAAAGATCGGCTATATGCACGGCCTTCTGTGCCAGCTCGAAGCACTGTTCAATCGTCCCCGGAGTGAAGATGGCCCGAGGAAATTCCCCGTGGCCTGCGTGCAGGACGAACTCCAGATCGGCCTGCTCGGTGCGAGTGGGCAGCCCGGTGGCCGGTGCCGGGCGCTGGGCTATGACGATGACCACGGGTGTCTCGGTCATGGCGGCCAGGCTTATCCCCTCCGCCATGAGGGCGAAGCCACCGCCGGATGTCCCCACCATGCTCGGCGCCCCGGCAAAGGATGCGCCGAGAGCCATATTGATGGCTGCGATCTCGTCTTCGGCCTGTTCTACAATCAAGCCCATCTCTTTCGCCCACCGTGCCAGATTCAAGGCGATGGAAGTAGCAGGCGTCATGGGATAGAAGGAGCAGAACTTCAACCCCGCTGCCACGGCTCCGAGGGCTATGGCCTCGTTTCCATTCATCATCATGCGTTGCGGTGGATCGTCGATAAAGGGCAGTTTTTCAAAGGCCACGTTCTTTTTAGCAGCCCATCGGTATGATTCCTCTAAGGCACGCCGGTTTTCCTCAACGATTTCCAGATGAGTTTTGCCGAAGAAATCGACTGCTGTCTGAGAAACAACCCCTTCATCGAGACCGAGGAGGGCCGAGCACGCGCCCAGTGCGGCGATATTCGTGTACTGGTCGGATGACAGCCTTTTGAATGGTACCCGCAGGGTATTATTATCATCAATTATCTCAAGCGCTTCATCGACGATGATAAGCCCTTGGTCCGACAACTGATTCCTGTGGAGCCCTACTGTCTCCGCATTGAGGGCGACCAACAGGTCGATGGCCTCCTGGGGGGCTTGCACCTCGTCAGTGCCTACCCTCATGGCGAAGGTGTTGTGCCCACCCCGAATCCGCGACTGATAGTCCTGGGTAACGCAGATGGCATAGCCGCTGCGCACGAGCCCCTTGGCCAGTATCTGCCCGACCGTCACCAACCCCTGCCCTGCCTCGCCGCCGATGAGGATGTTCATGATGCGTTTCTTATCAGCATCCATACCGGACCTGTATTGATTTTTCTCTCAAGGATATCAGGGGCCGCACCTCGAATGTGCGCTCGAAGGAAGTCCATCGTCAAGGGTCTATCGTGGGGTCGAGAGCCTAACCTTCACCCCTGTATGGTGGAACATGAGAGAAATCGGTTGTAGCGCTGTTGCGCCTAGGCCTTCCACAGCCCGTGTATGTTGCAGTGCTCACGGGCATCGATCTTGTTCGCCGTAATGTTAAACGTGGCTTCGGGTGCATCACCCGGCTTTAAAAACTGCCGATAGGTCTTGCCGTCCGCTATGATCTCGATCCATTCGATGTAGTGCTTCTCCTCCATGGGGTGGGCGGCACTTCCCACCTTTACCGTGACGCCGCTGGCGGTCTTTTCTATCACCGGCACGTGTTTTTCTTTGGCAGCGTCGACGGTGTTTGCTACGAGGAGCGTCATGGGTTGTCCACAACACACGAGCTCACCCACTCCTTCATGAAGAACCTCTACGATGTTGCCGCAAACTTCACACTTATAGATCTGAAGCCTTTCTGTCATGATATTTCCCTCCTTAACATATGTGTTTTTGTCAAAACCCTACTTTTAGGGGAGTACGTCGCTATAGTTATCCTCCCGTTCTGTTTACGTAATCAAACGCTGCAATCGCTGCCTTTGCCCCCTCGCCACAGGCAACAATAATCTGTTTGGCAAATACATTGGTGACATCACCGGCAGCGAAGATGCCAGGTATATTTGTTTCACAGCTGCAATTGACTGTTATTTCTCCGTCCTTGTTCTTTTCCACACCCATGACAAACTCCGACGCAGGGATCGATCCTATCTCGACAAATATGCCACCGACAGGTATATCTTTTGCCTTATCACCCGTTACTATCTCCACGCCCTTAACAAGCTGTTCCCCGTAGATTCGTTTTACCTTCGTGTCAGTGTAAAAGCTTACCTTGCCGCTCTCTTTGGCCTTCTCTATTACTATACGGTCTGCTGCTAATTTGGGCTTTGTCTCTATGAGGTGTATTCGCTTCGCTATCTTTATTAATTGAAGCGTTGCATCCAGGCCTGCGTTCCCCCCTCCGATGACGGCGACATCCATGCCGGCGAACAGCGGAGCGTCACAGGTAGCGCAGTACGTAATGCCTTTGTTCTTGAATTCATCCTCGCCTTTCACCCCGAGCTTCCTGGGGTTTCTCCCGGAGGCGATGATGGTCGTCTTGGCGGTATAGTCCCCCTTATCTGTTTTGATGGTAATGGTGTCATTGGATTTCTCTACGGACGTTACCTTCTCGTCCTCCTTGAGCTGCACATCAAATTGGCCGAGGTGCTCTTTAAATTTTTGGACAAGCTCCGGGCCAGTAATGAATTGGTACCCGAGGTAGTTCTCGATATCCCAACTTAACGCAGTCTGGCCACCAATGTCTCCGGTGATCATCAGAACATTCATGCGCTTGCGGGCGGCATAGACACCGGCGGTTATGCCTGCCGGCCCTGCCCCGACGATAATCAATTCGTACGTTTTCACTGCGTCTCCCGCTGTTTGAATTCGAGCCAGTCAACCATTTCCTGTATGTTCTTGTTCATATACCAGCGGCCGTTGGCAAAGGCGCCGTAGTCGGCACCAGCCATGGCGGAAGAAAGGCGGGTGGAGTTGGCAAAGAAGAGCCAGTGCTCGACCCACTTCTTCTCAATGGCCTCATTGAAGATGCTGTCGTCATCGGCAAGTCCCATGGCCGCACCCGTGTCCCAGGCGGCGAGGATGATCTTGGTAGCGGTCAAGGTCGACTCGTTGGTGGTCCTGATGGTATGTTCAAATCGGCTCCACTGTCCTTCCACCCATCCGGCATGATGGCATGACAGGCAAACCTTCTGCATAGTTCTGCGTCTCTTTTCCTGCTCCTGATCATCGATCAGATACGTGGCCACTGGTTCTCCGGTCAGTTCTGTGGGCAAGGCAAGGCCAGCCTTGTTTTTTATGATGGTGGTGTCGGGGGATTGAGGATGAGGGTGGGCGTAGATCAAGCCGAAGAGCCTCCAGGGGAGTCGATCGTTCATCTGGTGGGTTCTCTCTGCCACGACCTCACCTTCCTCAGTCATGATAAGGCTGATATGGCAGGCAGCGCAGGTCGGCGCGGTGAAGTCTTTGCCTACTGTCCACGGTACGTTCTCAGCATTCCATTGCTCGCCAAGGGACGAGAAGATAGTGCCGTGTTTGCTGACCGCATAGACCTTGTAGGCTGGGACATCGGGTCCCTTATGGCACTCGGCACACGTGTAGGGTTTTCTCGCCATCTGGATGGAGAACTGGTGTCTGGTATGGCATGCGGTGCACGACCCCATGCTTCCATCGGGATTTATCCTCCCCACACCTTGATTGGGCCATCCCATCAGGGTTGGAAACGCCATCTCTCCAAAGTCCGTATCCCTCGTTGTGCTCCCCTGCACCTCTATGTGAGTGCCGTGACAATAGTTACAGGATTCAGCATCGGTCCCGGCATCGGGTTTTTTGTAGGTGACCTTCATGTTGTCATAGGACGCAACCCCATTGGTGAGCTCCATCAGGTCGTGGTAGACGGGATTCTTATTGAGGTTCCCATAGGCGTGAGACATGAGGTTCTGGCTGTATTGTTTCACCTCGGTGGGATGACACGAGGCACAATCCTGAGGGGTGACGACCACATGGACTTCATTGCCCTCATGTTCAAAGGTATCGTGATGCTTGCGAGGGTTTATGGTGTGGCATTCGGCGCAGCCGATCACCACATCTGCTATTCCCTTCGGTGTCTTGCCGAGGGAGACCCGCCGTTCCTGAGAGGGCTTTCCCAGCGCTTCCGTGAGGGTGACCTGGGCATGTCGGCTCCGTTCCCAGTCGGCAACTGCCCCGGGGCTAGCTGATCGATGACATTCAAGGCAATTGCTCGTGGCCGGACTGAGCTCGGCCGCCAGGGTGCAACAGGGCCAGATCAAGGCAAAGAGTATTGTCAAGGCCCTTGTTATGGTCATATTAACCCCCTTTCGCTTGTAATTTTTCTTCAATTGCCTTCTGATCAAAACCCACCATGACTTCACCGTCGATGACGATTACCGGCACGGCCATCCTCCCCGAAAGCTGAACCATCTCCTCCCGGGCCTGTGTGTCTTGGGTGACGTCTCGTTCCTCATAACTGACCCCCTGTTGCGAAAGGAACTCCTTCGCCCTGTGACAGAAGGGTCACGTCGGGGTGGTAAAGATCTTTACATCCATGGTTCCTCCTTGTTACGATTGTTTTATCTTCTGTTTTATCTTCCGGGCCACCCGTCGGCCCAATTCCTCGCAGTGGTCGAGGGCATCCCCGTCGGGGACAAATTGTACCTGTAACTCTTCCATTACCTCCATCCCTGCGGCCTCGAGGTCCGCCGTGAGGGCCTTGGTCGTTGCCCCTTTCCCCCAGCCGTATGAACCGAAGACAGCAGCTATCCTCCCCTGAGGACGCAGCCCCTTGATATAGCAGGAGAACTCGGCCACCGTAGGGAAGACACCGTTGTTCAAGGTGGGGGAGCCAAGCACCAGTCCGCGGGTCTCCAGGATTTCTGTGACGATATCAGACTTGTCTGAGCCGCTCAGACGGTACACCTTGGTCGGCACGCCCTCTTCAGCAAGCCCCCGGTAGATGGCCTTCGCCATTTTCTCCGTAGACCCCCACATGGTGTCGTAGACAACAAGGGCCTTTTGCTCCGTCTCCCCTTGAGCCCATTTCTTATACGTCGCCACGATCTCCGGGATATACTTCCTCCAGATGACCCCGTGGCTTGGCCCGATGACCTCGATCTCGATCCCCTGTAAGGCCTCCAATGCCTTGAGGACCTGCGGTCCATAGGGCATGACGATGTTGGCGTAATACTTCGTCGCCTCTGGGTATATGACATCCCACCCCAGCTCATCATCGAATCGCTCGGTGGAGGCTATGTGCTGGCCGAAGGCGTCGTTGGGCAGAAGCGTCTTGTCCTCCTTGATATAGGTCACCATGGAGTCCGGCCAGTGGACCATGGGGACCTCCACAAAGGTCAGGGTCTTTCCCCCGAGGTCCAGGGTATCGCCCGTCTTAACGATCTTCAACGGAATTTCTCCGCCATAGTGGAGCTTCAATTCCCCCTCGGCCCTGGGGCTGCACAACACCTCGACCTTTGGGAGGCCCTTTTTAAAGAGGGGCATTGACCCTGAATGATCCATCTCCACGTGGTTGACGATCAGGTAGTCTATCCGCTCCGGCGGCATGATCTCCCTGATCCGTTCCATCATCTCCTCGAAAAAGGGTGCCTTGACGGTATCCACCAAGGCCACTTTTTCCCCCACGACGAGATAGGCGTTATAGGTAGATCCCTTGCGGGTGCTGTATCCGTGGAAATCCCTGATTGTCCAATCTATGACGCCGACCCAATAAATTCCCTTCTTGAGCTCTACTTTCATGAGGCCTCCGTGTATGCTGCTATCTTACTCCTCAGGCTCAAATTGGTCTTTGCTCGCTCCACACACCGGGCAGACCCAATCATCCGGAATATCCTCAAAGGCGGTTCCAGGGGCGATCCCGCCGTCCGGATCTCCCTTTGCGGGATCATAGATATAACCGCATACCGTGCACTTGTACTTTTTCATGTTCTCTTCCTCCTTCTTTTTTTGTTTTGTTTCTCTATTCTTTCCTATATAGGTGGGGGCCGTCTCAGGAGTGACCCCCCGCTTCACCTGGTGGTAATAGGCATAGGTCATCGGCTCTCCGTCATTGAGGAGTTGCCCCTCCGTCACCTCTCCCAGAAAGATGGTGTGTGTCCCTGCATCGAGCTCCCCGGTCACCTTTCCCTCGATATAGCCGACGGTGTAATCTGCAATAATGGGGCAGCCACTCGCTCCCAGACGGTAGGTAATGCCGCCGAATTTGTCCGCCTCTCTCCCTGACTTGAATCCGAAGCCCCCGATGAGGGTCAGAGGGGCATCCTGTGCCAGGATCGAGACACAAAAGACGCCGCTTTTTGTTATGAACTCATGGGTGAAATTCTCTTTATTTATGGCGATGGCGATCAGAGGTGGTTTTGAACATACCTGCATTACGACATTGGCCGTCTGTCCATTGATGCGCTCTCCGTCTCTCGAAGTCACGATGTAGACGCCGTAACTGATTTTGCGAAAGACCTTGCTATCCATACGTTTTTCTCACCCCTGGGTGGCTTTGGCCCGATCCTCCTGGGACATCTCCGCCAGGCGTTTTACCTCTTTTGTATCCAGTCCCAACCCTTCGGCCACACGGCTCCCATACTCGGGATCTGCTTTATAGAAAACAGCAGCCTGGCGCAGCTGAATGCGTTTCTGTGCGTTACCCAGGTGAGCGGTAATGTTGCCGATAAGATGGTCGCGATCCTCATCTGTCATCACACGGCGATAGAGTTCCCCGGACTGGAAGAAATCGTCGTTGGGGTGGGTATAGGGATGGCGCCCCGCCTGCCCGGAAACCTCGAACGGCGGCTCACCGGCATCGGGGTCGGGTTCAGGCCCACCGAAGCTGTTGGGATAATAGTTCGGGCTCCCTCCGCCGTTGTCGCTAAAATTCATAAACCCGTCACGCTGATAGTAATTTACCGCTGCCTTAGGACGGTTGATGGGTAGGAGATGATAATTGGGCCCCAACCGATGGATATGGGTGTCGTGATATGAGAAGAGCCGCCCCTGGAGCATCTTGTCAGGAGATGCGGCGATCCCGGGAACGAAGTTGGCAGGGGAGAACGCCGCTTGCTCGACCTCGGCGAAGTAGTTTTCCGGGTTGCGGTCGAGCACCATGCGGCCTATCGTTATGGGCGGAAAATCCGCGTGGAACCAGACCTTGGTGATGTCGAACGGGTCAAAGCGGTATTCCTTGGCCTGCTCAGGGGGCATGATCTGCATTTCCAGCCGCCAGGAGGGGAATTCCTTCCGCTCGATGGCCTGGAACAGATCCCGCGTGGCATGATCGGGGTCTTCGCCCTTCATCTTGGTGGACTCCGCGAGGGTAAGATTCCGAATGCCCTGTTCGGTTTTGAAGTGATACTGTACCCAGAAATACTCTCCCTTTGCGTTGTACCACTTGTACGTGTGGCTGCTGTAGCCGTTCATGTTGCGAAATGTGCGGGGCGTGCCGCGATCGGAAAAGAGTATTGTCACTTGATGGATCGACTCCGGCGTCAGTGAAAGGAAATCCCAGAACATGTCGGCATCCTTGAGATTTGTGGCTGGGTTTCGTTTCTGGGTGTGAATGAAATCGGGGAACTTCAGCGGATCCCGGATAAAGAAGACAGGGGTATTGTTCCCCGTCATGTCGTAATTACCCTCCTCGGTATAAAACTTCAGCGCAAATCCGCGGGGGTCACGTTCGGCATCGGCCGATCCTTTCTCGCCACCAACAGTAGAGAACCGGGCGAACATCTCGGTGCGCTTCCCGATCTCGGAGAGAAACTTCGCCTTGGTGTACTTGGTGACATCAGCGGTGACCTCAAAGTAGCCGTGGGCGCCCGCTCCCTTGGCGTGCACCACCCGTTCGGGGATGCGCTCGCGGTCAAAATGGCCGAGCTTTTCCAGCAAGTGGACATCCTGCATGAGTATAGGCCCGGAGCTGCCTGCGGTTTTGCTGTGTAAGTCATTATCTACCGGCGCTCCAAAGCCGGTAGTATAAGTCTTCTTTTTTTGTGCCATGATACCCCTCCTTTGTTGATATGATCCTTACTCATGTTTCCTCAGTGTATGACCACTAAGCTGCCGCTGTTGTTCCTCTGTGAACCTTCCGGCAGAGGAACTAGCTCCTGCCGAGCTCGCACACCTCCATGGTCACTGCCTTGCCGCATTGGGGGCAGGTAGTGTCCAATTCATCGGAGAACATCTCCAGCTCATGACCGCATTCAGGGCAGCGGCATTCAACCGGGGCCACATTTCTCCCCTCTACCGCACACCCCTTCAAGGGCCGCTCCTCATCTTTTGACATAATTCCCTCCTCCCCCATCTGTAATTCTTTATGACGGGCTTATCTTATGCGCAAACGGTGTGCCGTTTCCCCTTCGTTCTTTATTCGAAGGCCATCTCCGGCTTCCACACTTTCCATACCTTGCCTGCCAAATCAGGGCTGGGCTTTAATGTCGCCTTGCCCGGCTGCCAGCCCGAGGGGGTTACCTCCCCTGTTTTACGGACGTGCTGGAACGCCTGGACCTGCCTGATCATCTCCGCCACATTGCGCCCAACCGGCGGTGTTACGACCTCCATCGCCTGAATGACACCGTCGGGGTCGATGATAAAGCGGCCCCGGATGTTGACGCCCCCTTCCTCGTCGTAGACGCCGTAGACTTTCCCAATCCGTCCGCCTGGATCGGACATCAATGGAAAAGGCACGCCGCCTGATACCATCTTGGAAAGCTCCTCCTCCTGCCAGATCTTATGGGAGAAGCGACTGTCAACACTCATCGCCAGCACCTCAACGCCCATCTTCTTGATTTCCGGATATTTGACGGCAACTGCCGTCAGCTCCGTGGGTCAGACAAAGGTGAAATCCCCGGGGTAGAAACAGAGGATCACCCATTTGCCCTTATAGTCTGAAAGTTTGATAGGTTTAAATCCCCCTCCGATAAAGGCGATTGCCTCAAAGTCCGGCGCTGGTTTGCCGACCTGTGCGGTCATCTTGGATACCCTCCTTTCTTCCTGCATCGGTGTTGCTGCTGCCGTTTCTTGTTCCGGCACGATAGGTCCCCGCGCCGTAGCCACACATCCTTCTTGTTCTTTAGCCATACTTGTTCCTCCCTTCTTCAGTGTTGTCGGTGATGAGAGGAATAGAAGCAACCATCACGATTGATTATGTCAAGGTAACCAGGAGATGTAAATTGGACCTTAGTCCAATACGAGGCCCGGTTCCTCTGGGGTAAGGATACGTCAACGCTTGTTTCTTATGCCTCTTCTTCTTGTTTCTTCCAGAGGCAGAACAGCTCCTCGGCATGGTAGTGACATTGAACCAGCTCCCACCCCTTCTCCCCTTCTGCGTTCAGAATGTTCTCGAGGGACCCCATCTTCTTTTCCTGAAGATCATGGACGAGACAGTGCCCTTTGTTGTCACATTCGATCACCCGTTCGGGCTCTGAGGGCATATCCCCCAGGTTGTGCGTGCTTGTCTTATATCGCCATCGTACCATCGTTTATGACCCTCCTTCACCGTGTTGACAGGTAGGACAATAATAGGTTCCCCTGCCACTTAATTTTTTTCGTATGACTTCCTCCCCACACCCATAACATGCCGCCCCCTCCCGCGAGTAGACCAAGAGGTGGCCTTGATATTCCCCTTCCTTGCCGAAGAGATCACGCCAGTCCGAGACCGACGTGCCTCGGCAGGCGATGGCCCGTGAGAGGATTTTTTGCATGACTTCCGCGATCCCCTTCCATTCATCAGGGGAGAGGGTATTAACCCTGCGCCACGGGTCCATCCGGGCCTGATGGAGGATCTCACAGGCATAGATATTACCGATGCCTGCTATTCGGTGTTGATCCATGAGAAACGATTTTATGGGGAGCGTGCAGTGTTGGGCCATTTCCTCCAGGTAAGATAGGTCACCATCATCCAGGGGGTCTCTTCCTAGGGGGATGCCGTTTCCCTTCTTGTGAACGGTCACGGTGGCAAAGCGCCGGGGGTCGATGAGGGAGACCCTCCCGTGGACAAAGGAAACCACCAAACGGGTATGCGGCAATAGCCCATTGCCGTTGTGCTGCCACAGGAGTCTCCCTGTCATACGAAAGTGAAGCACAAGAGAACGGTTCCCTGCCAGCTCTATAGCCAAGGCCTTACCGTGGCGCCGTATCCCGCTGACCGTTTCCCCCGCAATGCCCGTTATCATCCCCAGCTTGGCGTCGATGATGCGGGTCTTCGTGATCTCGGCACCTACGATTACCTGGCGCAGTTGGCGGCAGAGGGTCTCTACCTCAGGGAGTTCCGGCATCATGACCCTCCTGGAGACATGCGACGCAAATGCCGCTCATATAGAGCCATGCCTCTTCGATCTTATGGCCATCCAGCCGTCCTTCTTGCTCCAAAGGAATCTTTTTCACATCCACGTCATATATCCTGCCGCAGTGACGGCAGAGGAAGTGGTGGTGAGGCTCGGTCTTATAGTCGTAATGGGCCTTGGTGCGCTCGATGGTGATCTCCTGAATGAGCCCGTGTTGTTTAAAGAGGTCGAGGGTGTTATAGATCGTAGCTCGAGACAAGGCGGGATACATCCCCCTGAGAGATTGGTATATCTCTTCGGCCGTGGGGTGGTGGGTGTTGCCGTGGAGAAAGTCCAGGACAGCGGACCTTTGAATGGTCAGCAGTATTCCCCTCTCTTTTAGTTCCGCCTTCTTTTCTTCTAAGGTCATTTCTCTCACGATGATTCCTTAACAAAAAAAACATTCTTTGTCAAGAATTAATCTAATATTTAATTCGTTACAACTTTATAGGTGGGATCTGGGTACAGTGTATCGCGAGATCTGAGGAAAAATCAAGACAGGGGGTTTGCTGTCCCCTCGAGGAAGGTTTTGCGCTTTGTCCTGGTACGGATGTGCCGCTTGCTGATCCACGACCACTGGCCGGGGTACTCTTTGATATAAGATTCTATGATCCGGGCAATTTGATCGGTAATAGCGAATACATCGCGCTCCTCATCGCCGCTGAGCGTTACCTCTATGGGGGGATTAATGATGACCTTGTGTTCACCGTCTCCCTGGTGGATGATAAATATAGGGAGGATGGGCGCCCCGGTCTGCAAGTGATAGACGGCCGGCCCCACGGGCAGGGCCATGGTGCGACCGAGAAACTCCACCAACACCCCTCCCTGTTTTTGGTTTTCATCGCAGACGAAGATGACAATTTCCCCTTGACGCAGGGCGCGCATGATCGCTTTATGAAAGCTGATAGGGGAATCGATGACGATGGCATGTGACCCTGCTTTTTCCGTCATCCATTTCCACACCCCTGCGATCCGGGGATGGACCTGGGCGCCCAGGATCCACGTATTGGGAAACCCGCTGGTGTTTAACTTTGCTCCTATCAGGGTGAAGGTGCTGAGGTGGGCGGTGACGCCGATGGCCCCTTTGCCCTGGGCTAAGGCTTGCTTGAGATGTTTCCTTCCCTCCAGTCCTATGAGGGGGTCGAACCGCGTGCGAAACGTGAAGGCGCAGAACAGCGTCTCCATGAACCCCCTGATCATCGTTCTGAAACTCTCTTGGGCTATGCGTTCCTTCTCCTCCACTGACAGGGAATCGTGAAAGGTAAAGGTGAGGTTGTCCAGCATCTTCCCTCTGTACTTTGTGGCCACTCGCCAGCCGAGCTTTGTCCCAGTCTTCTCTATGATGTTAAAGAGAGCCCACTTAAACGGGAGGAGGGGGATTGCTCGTACGAAGCCCCGCAAGGCAACGCTGGCGAGCCAGTAGCGGATCTCCCGCCACCACCGTTTCCATCCCCGTTTTTCTCTTCTGATCTTCACGATAACCCGCTAGGCCTCAAGGGAATTTGAGCGATCACATTAACTATATGGAGGACAAAAGTCAAGGGCATGTCGTGTCTCCGGGCACAAGCAGGTTCTTCCCCGCTATAGATCTTTTGCGTCGCAGAAGCAATCTTCTTTTCGCTACCGATAATACATCACCGCCTTGCATCACACTGAACATAATAATCGACATGTTTTCAGTTGTCTTGTTTGAGCACCTCCCTCTGGCGGGATCAGTGCACGTTCAATCCGTTGACTCCCCATGGTGATGATGATATGGTAAGGGCCAATATGCAAAAGATTACGTTGGACCTTCAACGAGATCAGCTTGCGAACGGCTTGAAGATATTGACCTTAGAGGATCCATCCCATCCTATCGTAACCTACCAGGTCCACTTTGCCACAGGATCCAGAAACGAAAGACCCGGAATCACCGGCATCTCCCATCTCTTTGAGCACATGATGTTCAGGGGATCCAAGGAGCTGGGTCCCGAGGAGTTCGCCCGCGTCATTCAGGCCCATGGGGGGACACTCAATGCCTTTACCACCATCGACAACACAAGCTACTTCGAAAACCTCCCCAGTGACAAATTGGAACTCGCCGTCAGGCTGGAGGCCGAACGGCTCGAAACCCTGCGCTTGAATCAAGAAAACCTTGATACCGAGCGGGAAGTGGTCAGGAGTGAGCGAAAGCTGCGGACCGTTAATTCCCCCTTCGGCCTCCTCATAGAGCAACTCTTTGCCATCGCCTTTGACCAACACCCCTATCAATGGCCGGTGGTCGGTTGGGATTCCGATCTCAGGGCGTTGACCCTGGAGGATTGTCTCGACTATTACCGGCGAGGGTATGCCCCCAACAAGGCGGTGGTGGTCATCGTCGGTGACTTCAAGAGGGACAAGGCCCTCAGCTGGGTCGAGCGGTATTATGGCCACCTCAAACCCCAACCCCCGCTGGCGACATCCCCCGCCCAGGAGCGGCCTCAACGGGGGGAAAGACGCTCCATCTTCAAGAAGGTATCGCAATTGGAGGCCTTCTTCGCCGGCTTCCATTGCCCGGCGATCGGGGACCCCGACGTCTTCCCCCTCCTCGCCCTGGACCGTATCCTCTCCGGCGGTAAGTCATCCCGTTTTTACCTGCGCTTCGTCAAGACCGGCAAGGCGGTAGAGGTCCAGGTAGAGGTAGATCCCCCGCCCTTTTGGCCCATGGACCCGGGATTGCTCCAGGTATATGCCATCGCGGCGCCCGGGGTGCCCATCGGTGATTTAGAGAACGAGATATGGGCGGTCGTGGAGCAAATACAGGAGGGAAAATTCGATGACCAGGAGCTTGCCAAGGCCAAGCGGGGATTGATCACCTCCTTCCTCAGGGGCTTGCAGTCGGTCTTCTTTAAGGGATTGGCAGGCGGGCTCTATGAGATCAAGGGAGGGGATTGCCGTATGGTCAATACGATGCTGGACCGCTGCGAGGAGATCACCACCGACGATGTACAACGCGTGGCGCAGCGATATCTGAGCGTGGACAACAGGACCGTGGTCACCTTGCAACCCATTACCCCGGAGGAGAACGAACGCCTCGAACCGATGGAATGAACGATGTTTCCTTTGCAGGCAGCTGACATCAAAACATCACAACTCAGCAACGGCCTCACGGTGATGGGGATGGAGTATCACAAACTCCCCCTCGTGCACATCACTATGATGCTAAAAAGGGGGAGTGAGCGGGATCCCCAGGGGAAAGAGGGGTTGGCGGACTTCACCGCTGAGATGCTGACCCTCGGCACCGAGGGAAGGGACAGCCAGCATCTGGCCCTGGCGATGGAACGTTTGGGGGCGCGGTACTCGGCCAGTTCCGGCTGGGACGCCTCTTTTCTGGAGGTCTTTGGATTATCGGAAGACTTTCCCGCCTTGATGGACTTGATGGGCGACATGCTCCTGAGGCCGACCTTTCCTCAGGAAGAGCTCCAACAATGCCGGCAACGGAGGATCTCCCGTTTGATCCAACAGCGGGATCAGGCGGAGGTCATCGCCGACGAGATCATCTGCCAGCGCCTCCTTGAGAATACACCCTACGCCCACCCCGCCTACGGCACGATACCGTCGCTGGGAGGAGTGGGGGCAGATGACCCGCGTGCCTTTTACCACCGTTTCTATTCCCCTGAGGAGGCCGTGTTGCTGGTGATCGGCGACCTCACTCCTGAAGAGATCGGGCAGAAGGCTGAAAAACTCCTTGAGAGGTGGAAGGCCCCTGAGAAGGTCGACTATCAACCGCCTTCACCGACACGGCCCACCGGCAGGAGGGTCATCGCGGTGAACAGGCCGGACCTTACCCAGAGCCAGATTCGGGTGGGTCTGCTGGGGGTCAAGAGAAACGATGAGCGTTACATACCCTTTAAGGTGATGAACTATATCTTCGGGGGCGGGGGGTTCTCCTCCCGGCTCATGCAGCGCATCAGGGCCGAGCGGGGGTATACCTACGGTATAGGCAGTTCCTTTGAGGCGGGGCGCATCCCCGGACCCTACGTCATCTCCACCTTTACCCCGACGGCCACCACCGTCCCGCTCATAGAGGAGACCATGAAGGTCATGGAGGAGTTTATCACGGAGGGTGCCCGGGCCCGGGAACTTGAGGAGGCACGGAATTTTTTGCGCGGGAGCTTTCCTTTAAAATTGGAAACCCCGGGCCAGATGGCCGGGGAGCTTTTGCAGTTGGTACTCTACGACATCCCTTTCGATTATCTTGCGTCTTATCCAGCGGCGGTAGAGAGGGTCACCCTGGATGAGGTCAATAGCTTGGCCGCCGCCTATCTCCTCCCTACAGACCTCATCCTCGTGGTGGTGGGCAGGGTCGAGGATTTCTTGGAGTCCCTGCGGAGTTGGGGAGAGGTGGAGCTTGTCGAATACTCTGAGGTGATAAAGGATTGTTCCCCCTCCAGCACCTCCAAACACACATCCACCACCTGAGGGTCATAGATTCTTCCCCGTCCCTCCTTGATTTCCTCCATGGCATCCCGGAGACTGAAGGCAGGGCGGTAGGGACGATGGTGGGTCATGGCATTCACCACATCGGCCACCGCCAGGATGCGGGCCTCTTGGATGATCTCGTCGCCCCTCAGCCCGTGGGGATACCCTGAGCCATCCATACGCTCATGGTGTTGGAGCGTGGCCTGCGCCACCGGCCAGGGGAATTCAATCCCCTTGAGTATATCATACCCCGCCTGGGGATGTATCTTAATGAGTGACATCTCCATTTCGGTCAGCCTGCCGGGCTTGACCAATATCTCCACCGGCACGGCCATCTTGCCGATGTCGTGGAGGAGACCGGCGATATAAATCCCGGTGATTTGGTCTTCGGGAGACCCCATCTGTCGGGCGATGGCCTCGACGAGTCCGGCCACGCCGGCTGAATGACCGCTGGTGTAGGGATCCCGATCCTCAATGACCTTAGAGAGGGCCTCCGCGGTCCCGAAAAAGCTGTTCCTGAGGGCCTCTTTGTGTTCCGATATGATCCGCGCCGTTTCTCTCTCATGGGTGACATCGTGATAGATGCCGAAAGCCCCCTGGATATTCCCTTGTTTGTCTCGGTAGGGCGTGCCGCTGACCAGCAGACTATGCCTTCGGCCTTTGGCGTCCGTCAGCACGATCTCATAGACGGTCCCCTTTCCCTCCCATCTCGCCTTGAGGTTTTGCGCCAAGATCTTTTGATTCTCCTCGTCACAGAATGCGCGGAGGGGTTTCCCTTCCGGATGGGGGTCAGCGAGGATCTCCTTCATCCGCTCGTTGGTCATGAGGATGGTCTCGTCTTTATCCATATAGAGGAAACCGTCGCTGGCCCCCTCCAAGATGAGGCGCAGGTGCTCCTCCGTCCTCTGGAGGGCCTCCTTGGTCCACTCGTGCTCGGTGATATCTCTCTGTACGGATACACCATACAATATCTTTTCATCCTCATCTCTTACCGCGCCGACGCTGAGCAGGACGGTGCGCCTCGTTCCATCCTTGGCGACGATACACATTTCTTGGTCTTTGATGCTCCCCGTCTTTCTCCACTGGGTGATGAGCTGCTCTAATTTCGGCAGCGATTCAGGAGCGTAAACCGTTTGCAGGGGCTTGCCGACCAGCTCCTCTTTGTTATAGCCCAGCATCTTGAGGGCGGCGTTATTGATATCGAGTATGATGCCCTCCGGTGAAGTCATATAGCAGTATTCAGGTTCGTTTTCAAAGAATTGTCTGAAGCGCTCCTCGCTCTCACGCAGCGAATCCTCCATTTTCTTACGCTCGGTGACGTCGCGGGAGATACCCCGAAACCCTGTCGGCTTGCCGTCTTTATCCCTCATGAGGCTTACGGAGTTCTCCAACCATCTCCTGGTCTCGTCTTTCCTTATGATCTCAAATTGAATTGCTCTATCAGCTTCTCCTGTGGAGTATATTTTGTTATATGCCTGATACACCTTCGTAGCATTCTCTTGATCCATGAACTGCCGGTAATTCATATGCAGCAATTCATCTTTGGTATATCTATAGACATCGAGTAATGAATCGTTGAAGAAGGTAAAATTACCGTGCAGGTCATTTTCAAAGTACCCCTCTGTGATGTTCTCGAGGATGGTACGGTATTTCTGCTCGTTCTTCCGCAGTGTCTGTTCTGCCCGTTGTTTCTCTATAACGGCTCGTCGTTGATCAAGTACCTTCTCGACCACCGACGGCAATAACTCCAGATACCCCGCCTCCGTATCTTTGACGATGTAATCACCCGCCCCCAGCTTCATGGCCTCCACCGCCACCCGCTCATCCCCGGTACCCGTGATCATAACCGTCGGGGGCAGGGAACCATTGGAACCCAAGATACGGATCACCTCCAGCCCATCGTAGACCGGCAAGGATTGATCGACGAACACCACGTCATAGGAATCGGCATGATACTTGGCAATCCCCGCCTCACCATCGGAGGCGATATCGACGGTATACCCCGCCTTCCCCAGCCTCTTTTGCACCAGCCGGGCCAGGCCGGGATCGTCCTCGATGTAGAGGATGCGTATGGGCTCAGATTGAACCATATACTCCTTCCTATCCTCCTGCCCCATCGGGTATCATCACCACCAACAGGAATAGCCCGAGCTTGCGGATGGCCTCGGAGAACTGCTCGTAGTCCACCGGTTTGGCGATGTACACGTTGCAGCCGAGCTCATAGCACCTGCTCACCTCTCGGGGATCATCGGTGGTGGTGAGGATGACCACGGGGATGCGTTTGGTGCGTTCATCCGCTTTCATGC
>Ga0307445_10000795_pt1 | contig 17441 bp, 16 predicted proteins | sample SalMarSW160330MG_FD_202147 | JGI IMG/M metagenome (GOLD analysis project Ga0307445, IMG submission 202147) | Salt marsh sediment microbial communities from the Plum Island Ecosystem LTER, Massachusetts, United States - SW1603-30 | ecosystem: Environmental > Aquatic > Marine > Intertidal zone >...
AAAAAGGGGCTGGCTTACACCAGCCCCTTTTTGATTTCAGCACCCATTTGAAGATGTGTGCCAAACTTCGGAATCATTATACTCAGAAAACATTCTTTTGTCAACTGAACAGAGCGACGGAATGTCTGCGCCGTTACAATTAATTTGTAATGGTGCTCGTCCGAGGGAAAAATGGTGTGATTCGTGGGATAGCGGCGGAATTATTATACAAATATTGTGAGATAACGCAATCCCAGATAGGAAATATATTAGGCGGCATTGATTATGGTGCGGTATATCTATTACGACGGCGTTTAAGGGAAAAAATGGCTGAGAATGAGGCGGTGAGTAAGAAATATAAGCAAATTGAAACGAAGGTGATGAATGCATGTAGCATGTAGAGATTTGACCCCTTTTTTACGCTCTCAATGAAATCCTCAAGGGGCTGCTGACATTTGTCAGCAGCCCCTTGAGAGCCCTTTGAGTCTTGTTTATTCTTCTTCCTCCTCCGTGTTTCCGAACTCATCATCTTCTTCGTAGGGCTTAAACTTGTTCTTTTTTGCCCCGCACTCAGGACACGCCCACTTGTTCGGCAGATCCTCAAATGGTGTCCCAGCTTCTATATCATTATCATAATCGCCTTCTTCCGGGTCATACACATAACTGCAGTTTTTACACTGCCACTTATCCATGTTTACCTCCTTGTGGTATACGGACATGTGTATATGTCTGGATGCCTACTCAGATCCAGGTATATATGACAAGACATACTTACCTATAATTATCAGTTTTCTTTTACAAATATCCCTCGACAGCGTGAAGGATCGAACCGATCATCTGTTATTAGATATAACGATAATTATCATCCTTCTCATCAATATAAAGCACAAAATCATGTTTCATGGCACCGCAGCCAGGACAAACCCAGTGTTCTGGCAGAGATATAAAAGGAGTTTCTGGTTTTATGCCGTTAGCAGGATCACCTTTAGAAGCGTCGTATAAGTAATCGCATACCGTACATATCCACCTGCTAACTACAAAACTTATCTTGGCCATAAATGCCTCCTTATAAAAGTCAGAGATTCTATACAAAAAGAGAATTTTGTCAAGGGTTTTGTATATCAAAGATATTCACTTTGAAGGCGAATAAACTTCCATTGCAGTTTCCGGTAAAAGAATAATCTCTATGCGACGGTTTTGGCTGCGTCCGGCAGCTGTTTTATTGCTCGCTACCGGGTGATATTCTGACATACCGATCGCCTGTAGACGGACTGGTTCAATAGCGACATTGTCCTGGAGAAAACGTACGACATTGATCGCACGTGCAGCTGAGAGTTCCCAGTTCGTAGGAAATTGTTCTTGCAGTTTAGAATGTATAGCGACATTATCAGTGTGTCCTTCGACGCGGATAATTTTGTTTTCGGTATTTTTCAATACATTACCGACTCTTTCCAATATCTCAAGGCCCTCGGGCGTGATCTCTGCTTTTCCCGAAGGGAACAAAATCCTATCGACCATGCTTACCGAGAGTCTATCAGCCAGTTGAGTGATCTGAATTTGACCTTCTTCGATCTCCTTTTCCATATCCAAAACGAGCTTATCATAGGCATTTTTTAAACGATCGATCTGCTCTTCCTTTTCCTTGGATATCTCACTTATTTTTATTTCGAGTTCCTTCTCAAGTGCTGCTTTTTGCTGTTCAAGGCTATTTACCTTAAATGTAAATTCATTCTTCATCTGCTTATTAGCATTATAGAAAAAATAGGTAATAGCAGCCAGCACTAATGCGATTATAATTATGATGATCGTTACGATCTTCATCAACTACCTCCTTTGTTATATTCTTGAATTTTAATTGAAGTAATGGACATGTCAAGATACCATGTTTACACTTAAGTTTAGAAAAAGAGAATAAATACTGCTATTTTACAATAGTCAAATCCAGCGTCTTACTTTTCTTTTATAATCCAGATATCTCTGGCCAAAATTTCTTTCCATACTTTTTTCTTCGACCCCGATGAAAAACACTTCGCATATTATGAAGAAAAATACGGGAAAGAAAAAAGTTATGATCGTACCATGAAGCAATGCGATACCGATCAATATTGCGGTCATACCTAGATACATCGGATGGCGGCTTATCCTGAAAGGACCTTGAGTAATAAGCTCTGACGCATCTTCATATGGTTTTACTCTTGTTTTCATCTTTTTAAACAGTGCATCAGTCCACAAGTTCAAAACTCCACCGAAGATGATAAACAAAATGCCGGAATATGTATACGGCGGAAAAATCATTTTCTTAATAGGCAGTACAAAATGCAGTATTACAGAAAGCACTATAGCGATAAGAAAATATGTTGGCGGCATTAGTTTACTTTTCATGAGCACCCTTTTTCAAAAAAGGGATATTCAGATAAAACAATTATCTGAATATCCCCTACCATTAGATTATATATCTACCAGATGAATCTTGATATAATCTTCTGCCACTCTGTGTCAGTAAGACGTTCACTGATATTATCGACAACCTCACCGCCATCACTAATCGTGATCTTTGCATCAGTCTCGATTTCCTGGTGCAACTTCTCGAATTCTTTTTCTAGCCATTTCTCAGCATCACTGCCTTTCATCATATTACCAATATCCCGTGATAACCTCATTTTTAATAACCACCCGCGATTGTATGGATCTTTTTGAACGATTGAAGGCGTGGTTTTAGCTGCTTCATTTTTCTCAATGATCTCTCCGTCAAACGGTAACGACATAGCGATCGAACGTTTGTTCTCACCTATCTGCCAACATTTTTCATCTTTTGAGACAGTAGTATTTTCTGAAAAATCGACCTTCTCTATGTTCCCGATCAATCGTGCGGCAAAATCATCGATCCCGACCTTTACGATCTCACCTTCCACTGCAATCCATATATGATTTGGCAGATAGTATATGTCATCTCTGAATTCAAAGCCTCTGACTTTTTTCTGTCTTTTCGCCATACGCTGTCTTCTTTTCTGCAAGAAGGGATTTGCCTCGATCGTATCCTGAATGTATTGATCAACGGCACAGTGCCAGCATTCATAATTATTCGGACATATCTTATAAGAAAAATCGCCGGTAAGCATATATCTGCATTTTCTCTCTTTGGCCGGCAGTTGACGTAATTTCTCTATCGCTTGGACGACCATGGGCAACTCAGAACCAGAACCACCCTTTTCCATAAGGGCCTGGTCAAATTCGCAGTTCTTGCAATCATAATTTCTCGTACACATCCGATGAGCGATAACACCCGCTTTCATCCATATACAGGGTTTTTCCTCTTGAGAGACCTCAACCTCTTGAGTATTCTCTGGTGCCATGTTTTCCTCCTTTTTCCGACTTGATAGAAATTCTTTATAAATCAAACAACTGTCAAAATTACCCTCACAAGAATTCTCAAGGACCAGTTGATCCTTTGGTAGCATCTTCCTTGTTTTACAGGCATTACAAAAAACCATACTCAGTTCTTCTAAAAATGGGCATTTTTTGTTCATAATCATCTCCACACCATTATTATGCAAGAAATGTGCCATTAAACCAATAGGAAAATGCTTGATATTTCGAGTGTTTGTAATGTAGATAATCTGTGGATAAGTAATTATTGTTGCAAAAATAAACACTTACATTATTTGCCTATTTTTCGAGAGATTACATTGTATATTTTTTACATCTGCTGTATATTTATTATACAATCATTTATTTTTCGTCGTTTTAAGCTTATATTTCTTGATTTTATTATATAATGTTACTCGATTGATGCCGAGAATACCCGCTGATTTCCTGATATTCCATTTATTGCTCTTTAAAGTACTCTCAATATATTGCTTTTCCAGGTCATCAAGTGACTGATTCGTTTCTTCGATCGCTGCTTTTGCCCTGCCTTCAATCTTCGATACGACAAGATACTCAGGAAAATCATCGACCTTTATATCGAGTTCACTCGCAACCACTACTGCATGTTCGATTGTGTTTTCTAATTGCCTGATATTACCTGGCCAATTGTATTCCATTAGCATCCTCATCGCCTGATCTGAAAACCCATACATCTTTTTCCCCGTATCAAGGCTGAATTTTTCCAAAAAATGCTCGGCAAGAACCGGGATATCTTCTTTTCTTTCACGCAGAGGCGGGACTTCAATAGTAATAACATTTAGGCGATAATATAAATCTTCCCTGAATTCTCCGCTGGCGATCAACTCCTCAAGATTTTTATTCGTTGCGGCGATGATCCGAATATCCACCTTGATCGGATCCTTACCGCCCACGCGCCGGAATTCTCTCTCTTGAATAAACCGTAAGAGGTTCACCTGTGTCTTGAGACTTATGTCACCTATCTCATCGAGGAACAACGTACTCTTATCAGCGAGTTCGATCCTTCCTTTGTGTTGTGCTACAGCCCCAGTAAAAGCGCCTTTTTCATAGCCAAACAATTCCGCCTCAAGCAAAGTTTCAGGTATCGCTCCACAAGCAGCGCTAATAAAAGGATTTTTATTTCTCGAACTGAGTTCATGAATCGCCCGCGCGACAAGTTCTTTGCCAGTACCACTCTCGCCGATTATTAAAATAGTTGATTTTGTTGGCGCGACCGTTTTGATCATCTCAACAACCTTGAGCATCTTTGAACTTTTCCCGATCAAATCCTGAAATTTGAATCTCCTGTTCAATTCTTTCCGTAAACGTATATTTTCTTTTATCAAACGCTGATGTTCCACGAGCTTTGCGATCACAACACTGATCTCTTCAGGATTAAAGGGCTTTACAATATAATCAGCAGCACCTGCTTTTATCGCCATTACCGCGGTATCGATCGTTGCATAAGCAGTCACAATAATAACTGGTATCTCAGGCTTTATTTTGCCTATTTCAGTAAGTACCTCAAGACCGTCTATATTGGGCATCTTTAAATCGACCACAGCAAGGTCCCAGTCTTCTTGTTTGACTTTTTCAATTGCTTTGAAACCATCTTCAACAGCCATGACATAATAACCATCTTCTTTAAGCCAATCAGTGAGTGAGCTTCTCATGATCTCTTCGTCATCGACTACCAAAATTCTATTTCTGCCCATGATTCTCCTTTCTGATTTTCTTGTTGAAGAATTCTTCACACCTGAAACAAAAATTGCCCTTCTTGTTATCGATACTGACAATATTATTTGACAAATACATAGCACACCGGGTGTCATTACAATGTACCAAACCATAACAATGACCTAGTTCATGAATGATCACTTTGGCAAGTCTCTTGGTAAGCAATGCATTATCCTCAGGTAAAGAGTAAAAACTCTGTCTCAATCTTCGCATTGATACGACTGCAACCTTACCGCCAAGTTGCGCTTCGCCATAGACAAAAGTCAGGACTGGCGTGCATAAATCAATATCTGTAATGCCTATTAATTTTTCACAGTCAACGGGCAATTCCATAACCATTTTTTCAATGATCTTTTTTGCATAGTACTGATTTCGTTTAGGTTCAAATGCAAATACAGGATAATTTGCGTCTTCAATTAATTTAAATGGCAAAAAATCAAGGATTTTAATCACATTACCCAATAATGCTTGTTTAATGTCACCTATTTCCTTTAAATATATGTATTTCATATTATGTATATAATTATAACAATTTTTCCTATAATGTCAATTTTTTTAACACATTAGGTTATCATTATCTTGACATGAATAGTCCTGTAAATATAATAATATATGAAACAACGGAAATCCATTGGTCTTAATACAGCGGCGATGAAATCTTTGTTTGATGGTCTACTCAAGAACATGAATGGCGGTGTATTTGCTGTTGATCGGGATATGAAAATACAATTTTTTTCAAAAGCTGCTGAATGGATAACTGGTTATTCACGTGAAGAAGTACTTGGTAAAACCTGCTATGAAATATTCAAAGCAAAGATATGTGAGGAAGGTTGTCCTTTTGAGAATATCATTAAAAAAGGCATTCCTATCAAGAAAATGAGTATGGTAATTGTAGGGAAGTACGGCAGCCAAATAGCGATATCGCGAACCGCATTTTGTCTGAAAAATTCTAAAGGCAAAACAACCGGTATGGCAGCGATCTTTCGTGACACAACCGAATTACAAAACTTAAGACAACAGCTTCTTCAAACAGAGAAAATGGCGGTAATGGGCCAGCTGGCTGCAGGTGTCGCACATGAAATAAATAATCCAATCAATGGTATTATTACTTATATCCGTCTCCTGCTCAAAAAACTCGATGAAAATAAAGTCGACCCAGAGACCTGGAAAAAGAATTTAGAGCTTGTTGAAAGAGAAACCAAAAGGATCGGGCGTTTGGTAAAAAACCTGCTCAATTTTTCACGCAAGACAGAACCTGAATTCAGGCCTTTATCACTTAAACATTTGATCGAAGAAACCTTACCGTTATTGCACGATCAGTTTCTAATCAAAAACGTGAATTTAACCAAGAAATACGGTAATACAATCCCGGATATTCTGGGCGACCCCAATCAACTTCAGCAGGTATTGCTCAATTTAATACTCAACGCGGTCCAGGCAGTTGAGGACCAGGGCAGAGTGAGTATTTCCCTTGCCGCTGAAAGCAAGAGCTTTGTGCATCTGGATATATGGGATAATGGTGTGGGTATACCCCAGGAAGATTTAGATAAGCTTTTCGAGCCCTTCTTTACATCCAAAACTGGCAAACAAGCAGGTGTTGGCCTGGGTCTTTCTATCGTCAAGAAAATAGTGACCGCGCATAACGGGCGGATCAGGATTCAAAGCGAACTGAACAAAGGTACTGCCGTTTCAATCCGTTTTCCTACCCTTTAAAATAGTATTTGATTAGGCTCAATTTTGTTTACTGCGCTTTATGTTTATCGATTATCAACTCACCATCAGCACCCACGTTTTCCGGAGAATTCTCCCGGATTATAATTGTAATATGCTTGATACCATATATCCTGGCAGCGACATCGGTCAGCTCTTTTACTAATTGTCTTTTCCGTTCAATCTCTTTGATCAACGGTCCTTCAACGATAATCATCGGCATGTTCACTTACCTCCTGTTTGCTCAAGAAGCACATCAATAGCTTTGGTTAGCTGCTGATCTCTGCTTGAACCATCTTCTTCCGGCATATTCTCAACGTGAACATCAGGTTGGACCGGTGTATTTTCAAGGTTCTCACCGGTAAGCAAAAACCACCCAGTACCCGGGACACGGAAAATTGAACCGTCGAACAAACGAATATCATTCGTCCCAATAACCGCGCCAAAAGTAGGAACACCGACAAGCTTACCCAGTTTTAGTTCTTTAAACGCCGCCGGGAAGATCTCGGCATCACTATAACAGAATTCATTTATCAACACCACGGTTGGTTTGTCCCAGCGAAACAACGAAGCATAATTTTTGTCTCCACCTCGTTCCATCGAATACATATAAGCTGTCCTTCGTAGAATATTGATCAATTCATCATGAATATTCCCGCCGCCATTATATCTAATATCGATGATCAACCCCTGCTTATCCATTTCCTTATACAGATCTGTTTCAAATTTTCTCAGATCCGACCCTCCCATCGAAGCAATATAGAGATAGCCGAGTGTATTACCGCTGTTCTCATGGACATAATCCATATTTGCTTTAACCCAGCTGTCTCTGACTAATCGAAGAAGTGGAAAAGGTGAATCAAGCTTGATTTTTACATATCTTTCTTTATCGCCATGAAGCACGGTTAACATAATCTCCTGATTATTTTTGTTCGTTAGCATAGAATAGTAATTATCGTTTGCGCCGATATTTTTGCCATTTATCTGAGTTATTATGTCCCCCGATTTAATATTTACATCGGTTGCATCTGCCGGTGATCCAGCAATGACAGCTTTGACTTTTACACCATCTCCTTTATAACCATCATCGTAGATTATACCGATTTCACCAGTTGTCTCGCCACCTCCATCAATCTCATAAATACCGAGATGAGAAGCGTTTAATTCGCCTATCATCATCGATATGATACCATGAAAGTCGCGCGTTGTGCGCATGTGCATGGCCAGATCTTTATACTTATCATACATGGCATCCCAGTCTACGCCGTGAAAATCACTGTCATAAAACCCATCCTTCAAAGCCCACCAGGCTTCTCTGAATACCTGCTCTTGCTCCTGGCGTTTATCGACACCGATCTCTACATTGAAACTGAGCGGTTTTGATTGGGCTGATGTGATATTTGCGCTGAAAAGATTTCCGGTTCGGGATAAATAATAAATGTCTTGATTATCTTTCGACACGATAAATTTTCTGGGGCCTGCATTGTTCTTGGTTACTCTTTTAAGCTCCTTGCCGAGCCAATCTACAGTCCATATATCATTGCTTTCTTGATTATTAGCATATATTGCGAACTGCTTCCCATCTGGTGACTGGGCGACAATATTGTACCAACCCTGAACCTGCGCTACTTCCTTGATACGGTACTCGATCTCATCAAAATCAATTTTAACAGTAACATCGGTATTCGTCGAGTCATCGGAGCTTTCTTTCAACTCATCTTCTGTTTTATCTTTATCTTCTTTTAACAGAAAAACGAACTTCATCCAGAGATTGCCGATCGCATCCCGAGAGCCAAATGCGATCCGCCTACCGTCAGAACTCCACATGGGTTTATAATCATCATTTGGGTGATTCGATATGTTGATCGGCCCTTCACTCCCATTAGCACGGACGACAAAAATATCTTCGCGCCAACCCAATGTCGTCCTGCTAAAGGTCAACCACTCGCTGTCTGGTGACCAGTCAATCCACAGAACATCATTTTCTGGACAGACTTTGATGCTGCCGGTACCTTTTTCAGACATCACATACAGTTCACCATTATTTTTGAAATAAGCGATCTTCTTACCGTCCGGTGAAAAAACTGCTTTGATCTCAGTTTCTTTGCTATCAAAGACCTTTTCCGTTTTGTAGATGAAATCCTCATAAAATCTATTTTCAGTTGCCGGAGTGATCGTATATATATCCATATCTCCATCTGCCATAGAAGAATATATTAATTTTTCTTCTTTAGGATGCCAGGAAATATATTTCTCAATGAACGGTGTGTCAGTTACCTGAACAACTTTTTCAGATTGACCTTCTTTAATCTGCATCACAAAAATATCCCCATGGACAATAAAGGCGAGTTCTTGTTCATCGGCCGATAATGCAAAATCAATAGCATTATTAGAAAAATTCCTTAATTCATAAACATTATCTTTATAGTCCTCGGTTACAAAAAAAGTGAGTTTACTTTTTTCGCCTGTCTTTACCTGATAGCTATATAATTCTCCGTCACATTCATAAACGATTATTTTACCATTTGCCGAAATCGCTGGAAAGTAAATATCTTCCTTTTCAAAAGTAATCTGCTCGGGTGATTTACCATCAAGGTCCATACGCCATATATTATTAACACTACGCTGATCACGGTTGCTAATAAAATATATCTTGTTATCGACCATTGAATACATAGGATAGGCATCACGACCTATGAAATCCGTAATTTTTTTGGACGTACCATCAGGCAATGTTTTCATCCATATATCCTGATTTGCACCGCCTTTGTAATGCCTACGCCACCAGGATGAACCGCCTCTAACATAGTAGATTTTATTGCCCTCGGGTAAAAAATTAACATGATAAGCACTGAAGTTTATCAACGTCTCTGGCAAACCGCCGTCTATTGAAACTTGGTACAGTAAAGGACGCAGTGTGTTCCTCCAGCTATAAAAAATGACATTTTTACTGTCTGGTGTCCAACCGTATAACACATCATAAGCTGAATGATATGTCAAGCGTTTGGCCGGCTCACTACCATCTGCAGGCATTATGCAGATATCGTTGCTTCCCCATCTTGCGGTTGAAAAAGCTATCCATTTACCGTCTGGAGACCAGTATGAGCGGCCATCATAACCTGAGCTAACGGTAAGTCTTTCAGCTTTTCCGCCAGAGACATCAGCTATCCATATATCGCCGTAATAAGAGAACGATATTTTCTGACCATCAGGTGATGGCGCTGGATATCTGGCTCCCCATATCTGTTCTGAGAATGCGTTGACATAAAATATAAGTACACCACAAATTATAAGTTTTAAGTTATTCGGTTTCATTGGAAACTATACAGAGAATATATACCAATGTCAAGCTGGCCTAAAATGAACACTACTCGCTTATCTGCTCAACCTGCTTCAGGTATTCGAAAGACTTCTGATTATTACCGATCTCACGATAAATGAATGCAAGATTCTGCATAGAATGCAAATGTGTCGGCTCGATATTAAGAACTTTGTTCTCAAAAGCTTCAATTGCTTTCTTATATTTTTTCAGCTTCATATAGCTAACCCCAAGATAAAACCAGGCATAAAGATCGTCATCCTTGATCTGAGTAACTCTTTCAAAATATTCAACTGCTTCTTTATACGCCTGTGTGTTAACGAGGATCTCGCCCGCAAAAAAAAGGGCATCTATATCATCCGGTCTTAGCAAGAGTGTTTGCATGAGATGATACAATGCGAGGCTATCATTTTTTAGGTAGTAATAAGCCATACCAATATAGTAATGACTGCGACCAAGATCATCAGTCGCCTGGTAAAATTTTTCAATATTTATCTTATGTGCATCGAGTCCACCTTCAAATTCCAGGATCTCTTTCACCACCAGATCAAGTTCTTCAAATTTTTCTTCAAACCACAATCTATTAACAGTTTGTCTGAGGGTGTTAGTCGTGTCCGCAACATTGCTAAAAAGAACCAATGAAGCCAAATTGAAAATCCTACGATAGTGTTTAGCAGCATTACTGAAATAAACGATACTCGCTTCAAATTCTTTCGCTTCAAACAGGGATTTTCCGATGAGGTAATTCACATCCGGGTTTTCCGGATCTAAATCATGGGCTTTATGATATGCCTTATTGGCTCCAACGACATCCCCCATTTTATTGAGAATGACCCCTTCAAGAATCAATGACGCCGTATCTTTTGGTTTGAGTATTCTTGCATAGCAAAGATCGGTCAGCGCCTCATTATACTGCCGGCCATCAAAGAGTTCTCTTGCGGAAAAAAAGAATCCCTGATAATAATAGCTTTCACCACCTTTTCTTTGCATCCACTCACGGGTCTTTACGGAATCAATACTGAATGCCTTAGCCAGCGCCAGAGCAGCATCCTTCCAATGACCGAGACCGATTTCACAACCACCGAGAATTCCATACAGCTCAAAATTTACTTCTCCTTTTTCAATACCTTTTAAGCACGCTGTCCTGGCTCTTTCAAAATCCCGTTCATTATAATATGCGATGCGTGCCGTATTGAGTTCAACCGAAGCATATACAAAAGATAATGCCGCGAAAAAAAATACATAAGAGAAACGGAACCTGCTCATTTCTCCTCCTTCCACAGACACAAGAACACCGGGTGCTTTTATCCGTGGGCCCTGATCACAAATCATGACAAATGCATCATTTGTCTCAATCAAGACCCACGGTTTTAAGTGCGGCTTGCACCGGATAATGGTATAAGGAATTTGTGAAAAATCTGTGAAATATTAAAAGGTCCTGGTTAATGTTGTTTAATCGGCATTAATCCTGGATATCTGATTTATAATAATTCTGTCTAGAACAAAGTGTGATCCTAAACCGGCTGAGCAATACGCAATTACCAGTGCTATAAATACCCCGGCAAGACCAAACAGGTATGAACCCAGCAAAGCCATTGGAATATACAATACGAACATCTGTGTTATCCTTATGCCAGCGGCATGAAATGGCCTGTTCAGAACATTCATAGCTGCACCGGTCAGCATGATAATGCCCTGTAGACCATAACCGATCGAGACGATACGAAGGTACAGGATGATCGTAGAAATGATCAACGGATTTTTATTGAATATCGACGCTATCGGTCTGGCTAATAGATTTAGAATTATACACACAGCTACGCCCCAGAACATTGAAAATCGCTCGCTGTATCTGACACCCAGTTTCACTCGATCATGCTTACGCGCTCCCCAGTTCTGACCAATAAATGGACCAAGTACCGATGACAAAGCCGCTATGACGGTCAGGGCAAAAAACTCAATTCGCGATGCAACACCATATGCAGCAACGGCTTCTTTTCCATATGCCGAAACAATCCGGGTAACAACACCGATACCTAAGGGAACCACGATCCGGGTACTCGCCGTGGGTAACCCGATAAAGAGAATACGTTTCCAGGATTGAAAAACCTCTTTAATTTTTGGTAATACAAAAGTCAACATCTTATCCCTGAAAAATAGAACGGACAGTGATATTACAAAAGTCAGGGACCGTGAAATCACCGTAGCTATCGCCGCACCCGCAATACCCAGTCTTGGGAATGGTCCAACACCGAATATTAGCAGAGGATCCATGATGAAGTTGCAGCAAACAGCGACCAGCATAATGGCACTCGGGGTCTTCGTATCTCCGGTTGCACGTATTGCATTATTGCCGACCATCGGGACAACAACAAAAGGCATTCCAAAATACCATATATCCATATATTGCTTTACCAGATCGAGAATTTTCCCTTTTGCGCCCAGCATGCGGAATACCGGATTTATCGTAAACAAACCAGCCACAACAAATACAGTTACAATAAATAGAGCCAGCACGAGACTATCCGTTGTCAGACGCTTCACACGATGTTGATCACCTTCACCAATGGCACGCGAAATAACTACTGATGCACCGATACCAATACCCAGAGCCAGACTATTAATAACCAGGACTACCGGGAAAGTGAAACTCAGTGCAGCCAACTCATTTGTACCGAGCTTGCCAACAAAAAAGGTATCAGCTAAGTTGAATGCAACCATGCCGACAATACCGACCACCATGGGGATTGTTAGTCTAATGAGTGTCTTTCCTACCGGACCTTCAATTAAGCGAGCTGTATTTTCGATCTTTCTAATTCTAGATGGATGTGTATTATTATTTATCGTTTTTTTTCCTTTGTACAAACCAGTTAACTAACTTATCATAATCCTCAACCAGGATTATTGCATTGACTAGAAAGGTTTTCATGTGAATTAACTCGTGAAAAATACTATAGCTGATTAGAAACAAAAGTCAAGCTAATCATTAAAATAACATCTGATTGATCACTAGACTCAATAAATGAAGGAGGGTAAGGCTCGGTCTCAAGCCTTACCCTTGTTTGCAGGCTTCCTTCTAGGCTTCAATGAAGGAGGTAGGCGGTTTCATTGAAGGATGCTACTAAATAAATTCTATTCCATGTAAGGTTATTATGCAAAGTACATGCCAATAAATATCATTAAAATAAGGCACTATGTATTATTAGATTGCACAAATAAAGAAATATCGCACAAGTTTTGTGCAAAGATATACTTCAACCCCGCCTCTTTCAAAAATAAAGCAAGTATTTTGCTTTGATCGCACCGATTTGATACGATGGCTGCAAGTTGCCGGTGCCATCTTGCGCACGAAAGTCGTTCAATGCGATGTATAACCAGGATTTTGGCATAAAATTCCAGGAGAAAAGCATCCCTGTTCTCATCGTATTGAGTTCAGTTTCAGGGATATCACTATTCGGTGTCAACATGACGAGTTCAGTAAAAATATTCAGATTCGTAGAGGCATTGAACCTGATCGTGATATTTGGCCGAAAGCGTGGGGTCATCGCAATAATCGTATTTAAGGTATCCCACTCGATCCAAAGGTTCGAAGAAAAACCTATACTCACATGTTCTTCGATTGCGTAATTATATGAAAGCCAGTTAGAACCCCGGTATGCCAGATATCCCCGCAAGTAATTATATGAGTATCCATACTCACCGCCAAAGTTTATATACTGACTGAATAACCTTCCCCAAGCCGAAAGATTAAAGCTGCGATAAAAATAATTAGTGTCAGCTTCAAAGTATGGACCCAGGTAAAACGAAAGATCGCAGCCCCAGTTGCTGCGGGTATGCGGGTTGATCTCAAGGACGCCGATTGAAGACCAGTTTTCATTTCCGGGTTCCTGTATCAATATGATCCCGGGCGCAACAAAAATACTGCTCAGCCAACCTTTTTGATATTGTTTGAACGGACCACTCATGAACATTAATTGTTTCTGTCCTGCCCAAGGTACAAATCCAATATTACCAACATCAAATGAGTCGTCGACGATCTCAACCGTACTGATAGTCAAAAAATTGCCCAATAATCCGAAAAATCCTGATGACATTGCCCAGCCTATTTTTTCGTTATTATTGCTCAACGCGCTCTGAATAATGAGTTGATTGAATCCTTTGCGGTATACACCGTCGATGCCAAGCGCATAGTTGTAATTATCTTTATCAACCATCGTACCGCTTGCTAACATTCCAAGGCTCGAATTGCCAAATATTTTTCGTTTAGCACGGAATACACCGAAACTTCTCTCCGTTTCAATAACACTATCATTCTTCTCGTAGCTATCAGTATGGGCACCGAGTAAACCGAAGTTCCAGTTCTCACTCTTATTGGTCAACTTCATTCCGCCGATAATCGGAACGGCATCGCCATTCAATGATTTACCGATGCGGCGTGAATAGAATATTTCAAGAGGATCGAAAAATCCTCTTCCTTCGCCAAAATCCGACATACGAAAAATATCTTTGCCTTCGAGGAAGAATGGCCTTCTCTCATCAAGGTATGTGGGATATCGATCGAGATTCAAAGAAAATGGATCTGATTCGATCTGAGCAAAATCAGGAAATGCCGTTGCATTCAAAGTGGTTTGTGGTGTTATATCCCATTTTATATTCAGGCTCATTCTTGGCTTAAAATCGAGGCTATCGTCGTCACCGTACCAGTGTCGGTCAAAACGAGCATATCCTTCTGGATAGAGCTCAAAATAATAACCCGTGGCCTGCGGATCTGTTCCAATCAATGAACACCATTTTGATATGAGGTCATCCTCGATCTGAGAAACCGCTGTCCAATAATCTTCTTCCTGATTACATGCAATAAACCGCTTAAATTGAATACCCCATTCGGTAAGCCCCTTTTTATACCGGATAGTCTTAAAGGGGATCTTCATCTCCACGATATAATAATCGTCCGAAGAGCCAATCGCATAATACCAAACACCGTCCCATGAACCATCATAAGTCCGGCCATCATCAAGGATCCAACCATCATCATATATCCCGCTTAGATTCAACAAAAAGTAGTAGGCGGTTGTCTTGCTGCCAAATGGGTCGATGGCTACAGCGACCCAATCTTCTTCCTTGGTTAAATGGACAACCGGCTTGATTTTCTTTGTATAACACTTAAAAGCAAAGTATAGATTATCAGCATCCTGCAGCACATAGACTACCGTATTCTCACTGGGATTTTCGTTTTCATAAGGCCACTTCTGCACAAAGTCATACGCTGAGTCGCCTTCAAACCACGTCTCCTCAAGAATCCCATCAATACGGGGTGCATACTCTATACAGTGAACCATGACCGATTTATCAATGTCTCCTAGCATCAATAAGACAAAGAGAATATACATACAACCTCCTCGTTATTTTCTAAAATGTAATAAAACTAACCGCCATATGGTTATTATACGCAGAAACATGGCAAGAAGTTTCAGTTGAATAGTTCCAGTTCAAGATCAAGCTCCACTGATTGACATCGGTTGTTCGGTCAGTATAATATGTTTTTAAAAAGGAGACATTATGCTATTGGTTCTGTTCTTATGTGCCCAAGGGAGCAATGAAAATTTCGAGGCGAAATTCAAGGATTTCTTCTTCTTAGCTAACCCAGCACAAACGCCTGAGATCGAACGGTTAGTGAATCATACCGGGGATATCCGACTCGCTGTTGACGCTGCATCCGGTAGAACCTGTCCGGCTGTTGATACAAAGAAATCAAGTTCTGGGCACTACCGCGCACTGACAGACTCCCGGCTGGAGTGTATTTCTATAAGATCGGTATGAATCTGGCAAATATTCTAACTACATCAAGGATAATACTTACACCCTGTTGTATCCTTTTTATACTTTGGGATATTCCGTATAATCGTCTCATCGCACTGGCCATTTTTATCATCGCTTTTCTAACCGATGTCTTCGATGGTTATATAGCCCGAACTAGAAAAACAGTATCAAACTTTGGAAAACTTTTTGATCCTCTTGCTGACAAGATACTAATGATCGCTGTTCTTGTCAGTATTGCCTATACGATAAATGCACTCTGGTGCTGGGTAGCTGTAGGTGTTATCTGGCTGCGTGAGATATTCATTGCATTAATGAGACGATGGCGTGCACCACAAGGTGTCGCTACCGAAGCAAATTTCTATGGCAAAACAAAAACATTTCTTCAAGCATTAGCGGTTTGTACTTTGCTTCTGAATATTTTTATCGCACCATATCTACTTTGGACTGCAGCTTTATTTTCGTTATTCTCGGGTATAATATACACAAAATCATGGGGTATTCAAAACAAATAAATAGAATGCTTGGCACGGTGCCCTTTGCGTTCTTCATGTATTAGGAGGTATGAATGGTTAAAACGACCGTTCAGGAACTCACTGAAATAGGTCAGAGTATCTGGTTAGATTATATTAGCCGTTCGTTGATTGACACAGGTAAACTCAATCATATGATCGAACTGGGGGTCCGGGGGTTGACTTCTAATCCCTCGATATTTGATAAGGCTATCAGCACAAGTAATGATTATGACAATAACATAAAAGAACTACAACGATTAGAGAAATCCACTTTTGAAATCTACGATGACCTCACTGTTAAAGATATCCAGGATGCAGCCGATATTTTCAGACCGATATATGAAGAATCGCACGGCACTGATGGCTATGTAAGCCTCGAGATCAACCCCGAACTCGCCTATATGGTAGGGGAAACGGTTGCAGAAGGCAAGCGTTTATTCCATAAAGTAAACAGACCCAATGTTTTGTTCAAAGTTCCGTCTACTGATCAGGGATTTTTAGCGATGGAAGAACTTCTGGCCCAGGGCATCAATGTCAATGTGACACTCATATTCTCTTTGCAGCAATACATAAATACTGCTCAGTCATATATAAAAGGAGTGAAAAGGTTTGCACAGAACAAAGGCGATATCAGCCGGCTTTCTTCGGTGGCTAGCGTCTTTGTCAGCCGGGTCGATACACAGATCGATAGATTTCTTGATGAGAAAATAAACCAGTCACCTGAAAATATAAGAAAAGGTCTGGATGCGTTAAAAGGTAAAGCGGCAGTGGCAAATGCAGGGATCATTTTCAGTAAATACAAAGAGATATTTTCAAACCAGGAGTTCAAAGAAATCCAAAAAAAGGGTGCATGTGTTCAACGTCTTTTATGGGGCTCAACGAGCACTAAGAACCCTGATTATCTTGACATAAAATACGTTGCTGAATTGATCGGTACTGATACTGTCAATACAATACCGGAGAAAACTTTAAATGCATTT
>Ga0307445_10000796_pt1 | contig 17412 bp, 13 predicted proteins | sample SalMarSW160330MG_FD_202147 | JGI IMG/M metagenome (GOLD analysis project Ga0307445, IMG submission 202147) | Salt marsh sediment microbial communities from the Plum Island Ecosystem LTER, Massachusetts, United States - SW1603-30 | ecosystem: Environmental > Aquatic > Marine > Intertidal zone >...
ATGGCCTACCTGTTCAATTCATACGACCATTATTACGGGTGGAACCGCCTGTCCGAAATTTTCAGGGAACCCTGGGCGAGCGAGATACCGGATTATTTCGACGGGTCGCAGATGATGGCCGCCATCAACAACCGCCTTCCCGGGTCCATGGATTCAATATTCACCGAGACCTTTTTAACGGGGTACAAATCCGGGGGAGAACAGGCCTTCAGGGATGCGATCGTTTCGAATTCCCTCCTGAATTTCGTTCCTTCCGCACCGGTACTGCTGATCCAGGGGGATGAAGACCAGATCGTTCCCTCATTCAATTCCGAACTGGCAAAGGAATACTATAACAGCGGCGGCAAAACCAATGTGAACATTACACTGGTTAAAGGCGATCACGAGGGAGCAGCCGAGGCGGCCATCGTGGGGGCCATGCTCTGGTTCGAATCCCTGAGGAAAAAGTAGGGGAACATTTCCTTCTGCCGTTCCGGAACGCAGACCGGAAGGGACCGCATGAAGGCCCCGGACGGAATTCCGCGACGAAAGTCCCGGATTAAAACTTACTTCAGGTCCCTTATCCTTACTTCAATATCCTTTTCATCCTTCAGGAGCTTGACCAGCTCTTCAGGATCCGTATTCCCGTAATGGTAAGGGTACAGGACCGCTGGCCGGATTGCCCGGGCAGCGTCCGCCACCATTTCAGGGGTCATGGTATAGGGAAGGTTCATCGGCAGAAAGGCAATATCAATGTCTTTCAGCGCCTTGATCTCGGGAACATTCTCGGTATCCCCGCCGATCAGCACCCGTTTGTCCCCGAACGTCACGACATACCCGTTTCCGACACCTTTTGGATGGAAGGCTTCCCCGTTGGGCCTTTTATGCTGGATGTTATAGGCGGGAACTGCTTGGATGGGGATTCCCTTTACGGTTTTGCTTTCCCCGTTCTTCATGATCACGGCGCTCTCGAAGCTCCCGAGTTGTTCCAGGCAGGTCGGGGTCATGACCACGGGACAATCCTTTTTCCGGATGTGGTTAATGGCGGTCAGGTCCAGGTGATCACCGTGATGGTGGGTCACCAGGATCAGGTCGGCATCCGGCATGGTGGCATAATCCGCCTCCTGCATGGTGGGGTCCACATGGATCACCAGTCCCCTGAATTTGAACATAAGCGTTCCGTGACCGATGAACCCGATGGCAAGGTCTCCCCCGGAGGTTTCGAAAACGTCCGTGGTATAAGTATTGTCCATGTCCGCTGTTTTGTCCACGTTTACAGGATTAAAAGTAAACATTCCCAGGCTTAAAAGAAATACGATTGTTTTCATGGGCTTATGGTTTTATTTCGGATTTCAATACCTCAATTTAGGGGAAGTTTTGATTTTATCATAATTTTATCCCCCATGAACCTGCGAACCGCCATACTGACCTGCTTTCTTCCCGCCTTCCTTTTATCCTGCAGCAGCCGCCCGGAGGAAAAGGAAGAGGCACCGCCCGGTGATTTCAGGCTTGTGGAGCTGCATTATGAGAATTCATCGGGGGAAAAGGCCGTGACCCATTTCTATTATGACCCGGAAGGTCGCAATTATATGGCGATCTGGCACCTGGAGGACAGTTCAAGGAGCTCGGTGAACCATCATACCCTGGATTCCGCGGGGAAAATGATCGTAAAGTCAAGGGAATTCAGCGACGGGATCCGTTCGGTTCAACATTTTGAGTATGGCCCGGAAGGGAACCTGGTAAGTGAGGATTTCAGCCGCTCCGACGGGGTTACAGGCCGGGCTGATTATTATTACACGCAGGATGGGAGGCTTGAGTCTGCGGATTGCAGGGGACTGAACGGCTGGTTTTACGGGAGGATTGAATATGCCTGGGAAAACGGCCTGAGAACCGGGGCTGAGCTGTTCAGGGATTCGGTTTCCATCGGCAGCATTGCCTATGAATACCGGGAAGGCAGGCTTACCGGGGAGCAATGGGATATTAACGATAACTGGAGCCAGACCTTCCGGTACGAATACCAGGAAGCCTTTCCGCAGGCCTTTGTCTATTCCAATGTTTTTATAAGGGAAAATCCATGGTACCGGGTACGATCCGAGTTTTACGAATTTGACGGGGGAACGGGCGGGCCTTTATCGGGAGGACCCACCAGTTATACCTATGATGAATCCGGCAAGCTTATCAACAGGGAGTACATCCGCTCGGACGGGCTGAGCACCATGAGTACCTATGAATACGATACCACGGGTGTGCTGGTTCAATCGCACAGGGATTACGGGGACGGGCGCAGCATGGATTTCGTGTACTGGTATAATGGGGACAGGAAATTACTGGTAAAAACCTTTACCACCACGAACGGGACAGCCGGATCCGAAACATACCGGTATAGGGACGGGCGGCTGGTCCGGGGAGAATATGTGAACGTGGACGGGTGGCTGAACGGGACACTGGAATTTGAATGTGACGCAGACGGAACGGTCCGTTCTGGGGTTTATTCAGGGAAGGATGGGGAAGAAGGGTCGGTGGACTTTACCTGGGATCTGGATTTCAACCTGGTTAAAATTCACTGGGCATTAGGTTCCGGCCAGACCCAGACGTACGATTATGAATACGAGGCCAGCCAATAGACCGGTCCCCTCTTATCCTTCTTCCCTTTTATTGTTCCTCCTTTTCGATTTCTCCCCCTGCATTTTCCCCGGCCTCCTCCTCTGCTGCCTCCTCCGCATTCCTTTTTGCTTTTTTTGAGAATGCCCTGACCATTCCGCTGTACTGAAGGGCCTCTGAAGCCTTACGGATTTCGATGAGGGTCTGGTTCAGGTTGTGAAGGGCAACGTCCAGGCTGTCGGCGAAGGTGGAATCCACCAGCATTTTACTGAATACCCCCTCTCCCGTATTCATGGTTTCGGTTAACTCTATCAGGTTACCTGTAACTGTCTCAAGATTCCGGGTAGTGGCATTCAGGTTCTTGCTGGCCTCGTAGAGGTTAATGGTAAAGGCCGTATCCGTGAATAGCTTGCCGATTACCCCTTCCCCGCGGTTTACCTTGTCGGTGATTCCTTCCAGGTTGGCGGCGATATCAGCTACATACCTCGCCGCAAAGGCCGGGTCCGCCAGTAGTTTTCCAACGAATCCTTCCCCACGGTTGATCCTGTCCGACAGCGTGCGAAGATTGTGGCTTGTCCTGGCAAGGTTGGAAGCAAAGGCCGTATCGGTGAAGATCTTACCGAAAATGCCCTCGCCGCGGTTCATTTTTTCGGTGATGTCGATAAGGTTCCCGGATACGACGGTGATCCTTTCGCTCGAGATCTTGACCTCTCTCAGGATTTCATCGGCTTCGATCGGGGGGACCGAAGGGAGGTTGTCCCCATGTTCGATCGATTTCTGATCGGGGTCACCGGGCGTAAGCACGATTATCCTGGATCCCATGAGGCCCTGGGAACCAATCGTGGCAACCGAGTTTTTCTTGATGAACCGGGTAACCTTCCTGTCAATGGCCATTTCAACCAGCACGGCAGAATCCGAGAGGATGGTCAGCTTGCTCACCGCGCCGACATCGATACCCGTAAATCTCACGGCGGCACCTTCCCGGAGTCCCACTACATCCCGGAAAACGGTCGTGACCTTGACATTGGTGCTGAACATGTTCTGTTTGTTCCCGACCAGGTATATGATCAGGATGAACAGCACCACTCCCCCGGCAATGTACATGCCGAGCTTTATGTTTGCCTGCCTGTTGCTTTTCATGGGGCGGATTTATAAAAAATAATTTCTTACGATTTCATCCTCATGTTTCTGAAGTTCTTCGAAGGTCCCGTTTGCGATGAAGTTACCCTCGTGCAGGACCAGGATCCGGTTGGAGACCCTGTTTGCACATTTCAGGTCGTGGGTGACCACGATGGACGACACGTTATATATTTTCTGTATGCGGATGATCAGGTCATTGATGTCCCTTGCCGTATAAGGATCCAGTCCCGTTGTCGGTTCATCGTAAAGGATGATCTCCGGCTGCAGCACCAGGGTCCTTGCCAGTCCCGCTCTCTTTCGCATCCCGCCGGAAAGTTCCGAGGGCATTTTCCCGATGTCATCGAGCAGGTCGACACTCCTGAGGGTGGACTCCACCAGTTCCCTTTTTTCGTCCTCGGTCAGTCCGGGTTTGTTCCTTTCCAGGGGGAAGAGCAGGTTCTCGGCCAGGGTCATGGAATCGTACAGGGCCCCTTCCTGGAAAAGGTAACCCACCCGCGCACGCAGAAGGTTTAGTGCATCATCTCCAAGAGCCATGACATCCTGTTCCAGTACCCGGATGCTGCCTTCATCGGGTGTAAGCAGGCGTACCACGCATTTGATCAGGACGGATTTACCCTGTCCCGACCGTCCCAGGATGCTCAGTGTCTCACCCCTGAACAGGTCGAAAGACACCCCTTGCAGGACTTTCTTATCATCAAATGCCTTGTGCAGGTCCCTGACCTGTATTACGGCTTCATTATTTTCGGTTTCCCCGGTCATATGATGATCTCGGTGATCTGGACTGCGATAAGGTCAAGAATGAATATTACGACCGATGAGATCACCACGGCCGAATTGGCTGCCGATCCAACCCCCTGGGTGCCTCCCGTGGTGTAATAGCCTTTGTAACAGCTGATCACACCAATGGCAAACCCGAAGAAAAAGGTCTTGATGGTTGCCGGTATGACATCCAAATAAATGAGTTGGTCGAGCGCCTGTGTTAGAAATAGTTTCAGGGAGATGCTGTAGCCGATATTCATTCCCGCAAAGGATCCAATAAAAGCCACCCCGTCACCATAGAATACCAGCAGGGGGACCATGAGGGTTGTGGCGAGAACCCGGGTTGCCACCAGGTATTTCAGCGGGTTTGTTCCCGATACCTCCATGGCGTCTATCTGGTCCGTTACCCGCATCGATCCCAGTTCGGCCCCGATCCCGGAACCTACTTTCCCGGCAAAGATCAGGGCCCCGATAACCGGGGAGATCTCCCGGATTATGGCCACCATGATCACTCCCGGGACCCAGGCATCGGCCCCGAGATCTGCCATTACGGGCCGGGTCTGGATGGTCAGCACCAGTCCCATGATAAACGTGGTGATGCTGATGAGCCCGAGCGTTTTCAGTCCGATTACATAGCACTGCCTCCGGAATTCCGTCCACTCATAGCGTCCCCGGAAGGTTACCCGTATAACCCTTCCTGCAAAACGGGTGGTGTCTGCAAGTTCCCAGAAAAATTGCTGGAGCCTGGTTTCGAACCGGGTGCCCGTATCCTGGTTTTCCATATTGCTGAAACGTCCTCAGGAAATGAAATGCCCCGGGGACGTAATTTATCCAATGGATATATAAAGTTACGAAAAATCCAGGCCTGACAATATCAGTCTGCCCTGAGAATTAATCCCACTCCCCGGATAGTGTCCAGGGATATGGATTCATCGGGTTTGAGGTATTTGCGCAGCCGGGTGACGAAAACGTCCATGCTGCGGCCGAGGAAATAGTCGTTCTCCCCCCAGAGATCTTCCAGGATCTGTTCCCGTTTCATGACCTGGTTCAGGTGTTCCACCAGGTACTTCAGGAACTCGGCTTCTTTAAGGGTCATCTGGTGCTGCTGTCCGAAGCCGGTCAGGGTCAGTTCGTCAAAGCGGAACTCGAATTCGCCGAGGTTTACCGGCTTGGCCCCTATGTTCCCGGAACGGCGTAAAATATTATGGATGCGAAGGATGAGCTCTTCCACCTCGAAAGGTTTGGTGATGTAATCATCGGCTCCCAGTTTGAGTCCCCTTATCCGGTCCTCCTTCTGGTTCCTGGCAGTCAGGAATATCACGGGCATTCCCGGGTCTGCCTTCCGGATCTGCCTGGCCAGGGCCCAGCCGTCCATCACGGGCATCATGATGTCCAGGATGCAGAAATCCACGTGCTCATTTCGGAAGATCTCGAGTCCAGCTTTCCCGTTTTCCGCCTGCAGGATGGTGAACCCGTTCAGTTCAAGGTACTGCGAGAGGATGCTCCGCAGGTCCGCATCGTCTTCAGCCAGCAGGATGTTCATTATTTAGTGGTATGTTAATGATAAAGGTACTGCCTTTTCCGGGGGTACTCTGCAATTCGATCTCCCCCCCGTGTGCGGTTACGATTTGTTTCACATAATACAATCCGAGTCCGAGTCCCTTTACGGTCCTGAAATCCCCCTTCCCCGCCCTGTAGAACTTGTCAAAAACGTGCTTCTGGTCTTCCTTCCTGATCCCGGTGCCGTTGTCACGGATCCGTATAACCAGCGAGGTGTTCAGGCTGACATCGATCCTGATCTGCGGGGTGCCCTCGCAGTACTTGACTGCATTGCTCCAGAGGTTGTTCAGGACGGTGGTCATGTGGACCTCGTCGAGCCTGATATAGTCTTTGTCCAGGTGATACTCCGCCTCGATCGACAGTTCTTTTCCCGTATTTTCGAGGTTGAAGAGCTTGATCTTTTCCTCCATGAATTCATAGATGTGCACCTCTTTCTTTTTAAGCCTTACCTGGTCTTTTTCCCAGATGCTGACCTCCAGGATGCGGTCGATGAGCTGGGTCAGGTGCCTGTTCTGCTTGTTGATCATGGCCGAGATCTGCCGGACCCTGCCGGGGTCTTTCTGAAGGTTTTCGTCGCTGAGGGTGTAGGAGGCTACGGCTATGGTCGAAAGGGGCGTTTTCAGTTCATGCGTCATGTTATTGATGAAATCCGTTTTCAGATCCGAAAGGCGTTTCTGGATCATCATGTTCCTCACGGTAAGGCTGAAGATCAGCAAAACAATCAGTATGGTCACCACGGCCAGCACGAGGGTAACGACCATATCCCTGTAAATGATGGCGGTCCTGTGGGTGAAATCGATGAGATAATCATACCGGATCCGGAAGAAATTGCCTTCGATCGCGTACGAATCCGCATGCAGGGCACCATGAAATTCCCGGGGTAACTCACCGGTGGTATCGCGGTATACGGGCAGTACACGGTCAAAATCAAGCAGGGCAAGTTCCGAAATACTGTAGCCGGAGTGGAAATCCGGGTTAGCGCCGGCCTTTTCAAGATATTCCTTGAGGTAAACATCCGGTTTTTTCTGTTTCTGAAGTATTCTCGAAAAAGTTTCGAGTACCTGTGCCTTCAGGGTGTCAGGTTCCTCCGCCCCGAAGGCGTCCTGGAGACGGTAAACCATTTCTTCCGCATACCGGTCAAACAGGTAAAAAGTGGAATCGGACCCGTTGGGTGAGCGGGCGGACTGGTAATCGAACAATGCCTGCTTGACCAGGGACCCGTAGCGGTCGTTGAACTGTTCCAGTTTTACCTTAAAAGTCACCGAGATATTATAGAACTGCACGATCACCAGGATGACCAGGGCACAGGCGCTCAGTATTATGGATAGCCGTGGTTTCATCTGCGCTGCTTCTCGGGATCAAATATCCGAATCTATTTTCTTTTTTGCGAGCCGCTTTTTGAACGTTAACCGGATGTTAACCTTGCATTAACCCGGCACAAAGGAATTCCACCTTACTTTTGATCCAGAAAGAATGTCGAACCCTAAGTAATTTAAATCATGAGAAAGAACCATTTAATTGCACTTGCTTCCATTTTCGGTGTGTTTATCATGCTGAACACACCACTGCTGGCACAATCGACAGGCACATCTGAGGGAAAAGAAGCCGAGCGGGAATCTGAACGGGCAACCAGGTCGACAAGAGTGATAGTGGCCCCGGAAGTTCCGGAGATCATAGGCTCACGTTTCGATCACGACTACGGCTACGTTTGGACAAGCGGTTCTTCTTCAGAGCGGAATACCAAGCTCACGCTTTCAAAGGACTTCAATGGCGAATCGACCAGTAAAACAGGCACGTTCAGCGTTGAACAGGGCGTAAAGAAAATCCGCCTTTCCATCCACGGGAGTGTCAAATCGGGCAAAATTGAACTCGAACTTTACCTTCCGGGGAAAAAGGAACTTAAAAAGATCAGCATCGACGACAGTGCTGACATCGAATGGTCACAGTTCCTCGACATCAAGGAAGGCGACAATAAGTATTTCGGGGAATGGACTTACGTGATCAGTGCCCAGAACGCCAAGGGATTTTACAGCCTTTCCCTGAACACCTATTGATCCCTTCCGCCAGATACTTGCCCTGAACCTGCCCTGTGAAACCTCGGCTGCTCTCGGTCAATAGCTCATACCTGTTCCCCTGGTCCCTGCGCTTGCCTTCGGGTAATCGCGGGGATCTTTTCTACTGGTCTCTTGCGTGTTTTGCCCAGCTGTCCCGCAGGGTGGTGGTCCGGTTAAAGACAAGCTTATCCGGGGTGCTGTCCGGGTCGACGCAGAAATATCCCATGCGCTGGAACTGGAATTTCTCCCCGGCCTTCGATCCTTTCAGTCCCGGTTCAACGAAACCGTTCAGGATTTTCAGGGAATCTGGGTTAAGGTTTGATCTGAAATCCTCTCCCTCCGGCGCCTCATCGGGCACCTCGGTCCCAAACAGGCGGTCGTACAGCCGGATCTCCGCCTCCAGGGCATGCCTGGCGGACACCCAGTGCAGGGTGCCTTTTACCTTTCTGTTGCTCTGGGGCCTTCCGCTCCTTGTCTCGGGATCATAGGTGCAGTGCACTTCGCTTATCCTGCCATCAGCATCTTTTATCAACCCGGTGCATTTGATAATGTAAGCGCTTTTCAGCCGGACCTCCCTATCGGGTGCAAGCCGGAAGAACTTTGCGGGCGGATCTTCCATGAAGTCTTCGCGTTCGATGTATACTTCCCGGCTGAAGGGAACCTTACGGGTGCCCATGCTTTCGTCCTCAGGGTTATTTACCGTTTCCATCCACTCTTCGCGGTCCCCCGGGTAATTAGTGACGACCAGCTTCAGCGGGTCAAGCACTCCCATAACCCTCGGGGCTTTTTTGTTCAGGTCTTCCCGCAGGCTGAATTCCAGGAGTCCCACGTCAATTACCCCGTCCACCTTGGTCACCCCGATGGTATCGGCGAAGTTCCGGATCGATTCGGAGGTGTAGCCCCTGCGCCTGAGCCCTGAGATGGTGGGCATACGGGGATCGTCCCATCCGCTGACCAGTTTTTCCTGTACGAGCTGCAGGAGCTTTCGTTTGCTCATGACGGTATAGCTCAGGTTGAGCCTGGCAAACTCGATCTGCCTGGGCCGGTATTCCCCTTCGGCCAGCTGGTCCAGGAACCAGTCGTAAAGCGGCCGGTGGTTCTCGAATTCAAGGGTACAGATGGAATGTGTGATGCCTTCGAAATAATCGCTCTGTCCGTGCGCAAAATCATATATGGGATAGATGCACCACTGGTTACCCGTGCGGTGATGTTCGGCAAACTTGATCCGGTAAAGGACCGGGTCGCGCATGTGCATGTTCGGGGAAGCCATGTCGATCCTGGCCCGCAGCACATGAGTACCTTCCGCAAAGTCCCCCTTCTTCATTTTTTCGAACAGTCCCAGGTTATCCTCAACGGAACGGTTCCGGCAGCGACTCTCAGCACCGGGTTTGGTGGGAGTTCCCCGCTGCTCGCTGATGGCCTCCACGCTCTGGTCGTCGACGTATGCCTTTCCAGCCCTGATCAGCCGGATGGCAAAATCGTACAGGTTGTGAAAATAATCGGATGCATAGTACAGGCGGTCCTCCCAGTCGAATCCCAGCCATCTCACATCCTCCAGGATGGATTCGACGTACTCGATGTCTTCCTTCACGGGATTGGTATCGTCGAAGCGAAGATTGCATTTGCCGCCGTACTTTTCGGCAAGCCCGAAGTTCAGGCAGATCGATTTGGCATGGCCGATATGCAGGTACCCGTTCGGTTCCGGGGGGAATCGGGTATGCACCCGCTTTTCGTTTTTCCCTTTCGCAAGGTCCTCATCAATAAAGACTTCGATAAAGTTCTTCTCGGCTGCCATTGTAGCGATGATTTGAAGCGCTACAAAAATAGAAAAAATAGGGCAGTCCCCCTTTCAGGCCTGATGCTTTTTGATATTTGCCATTTTTTTTGAACTTTACATTCCCGGTGTGTGGCCTCCCGCTGCATACAAAAAACGTGAATACCAGGGATACAAAGGTGGCGGAGCGGGAATTGCACCAGTTGGATTGCAGGGCATGAAGTTTATGCGGGGAAGCGGTTAACTGATTATCATGGGACTGATCCAGATCGAGAATATGGAATTCTATGCCTTTCACGGGCATTACCGTGAGGAGCAGATTGTGGGGAACAAATTTCTTGTCGACCTGCACATCGAATCGGACATGTCCTCCCCGGCCGTCTCCGACAACCTGAAGGACACCATCAATTACCAGATGGCCTACAGCCTTGTCAAGGAGGAAATGGAGAAAAAATCGAAGCTACTGGAAAACATCGCCAAGCGGATCCTGGATACGATCTATGCCCATTTTGAGGGTGTGCAGAAAGTAACGGTAAAAGTCTCCAAGATGAACCCTCCCATGGGCGGGGGCAGGATCGAAAAGGTCAGTGTCACCCTTACGCGCTGAATATGGAAAGTAAAGACAGCCTGAAAATTTGTCCCCGTTGCGGAAACTCCTTCCGCTGCATGGGGGAGAGGGACTGCTGGTGTGAGAGCTACCAGATCCTGCAGAAGGATTTCATACGCATCACCCAGGACTTCGGGGACTGCCTCTGTCCCGACTGCCTGAAACGTTACACTTCCGATTAAGTGGAAATACTCGGAAGTATTAACCTCCCCTGAATAATTGATGAATCGTACAATCGTGAATTATCCTTAATACAGATCAAAATGAAAAACATTCTTGTACTATTGAAAGGATTTCTAATCTTATTCTTGGTGCCAAATCCTGCAAACTTACCGGCCCAGGATACTGATACTGATGTCCTGCCGGTAAAATATGAAGAACTGACTTCCCCGGATTTCATCCGGGCGATCGAGCGTTCGGGCGGGACCTGCATCATCCCGATGGGAATAATGGAAAAACACGGCGCACACCTGCCACTGGGAACGGATCTGATGGTTGCCCGGGAAATGGCTTTGCGTGCTGCGAGGAAGGAGTACACGGTTGTATTCCCGGAATATTTTGTGGGACAGATCTTCGAAGCCAAGCATCAGCCCGGCACCATCGCCTACAGCCATGAGACCATGTGGAACCTTCTGGATGAGACCTGCCGGGAGCTCGCCCGGAACGGCATGAAAAAGATCATACTGGTGAACGGGCACGGGGGGAATAATGCATTCCTGCAGTATTTCTGCCAGGCCCAGCTGGACGGGAAAAAGGATTATTGCGTCGTGGTATTCAACCCGCAGGAGGATCCGGCAGTCATGGAGAAGGTTGAACAACTTAGAAAATTCCCATGGGACAGCCATGCCGGGGACCTGGAGACGGGAATGATGCTGGAAGTACGGCCGGACATCGTGCACGTGGATCGCGCCGGAGAACAATCCGGCGCGGACCAGGCTCGTCTGAGTGCCGTTCCGAACATCTCCACGGGCATCTGGTGGTATGCCCGCTACCCGAACCACTATGCCGGGGATGCCACAAATCCCAGCCAGGAAGCGGCGGCCTTATTGCTGGAACATAACATTGAACTGCTCGCGGAGCTGGTTCGCACCCTGAAGCAGAACGACGATATCCTGGAATTGCAGGACCGGTTCTTCCGGGAAGCCGAGCAACCCCTTAACACGGAACAGTAGTTCCTTTCGGGAGTGCTCTTCCGAATTCACATACTGGTTCTGATTGTGATCGGAAGATTTGCGAGATTTTGCTAAATTTGCATACTATTTGAAGAACCGGTCGGTTGGCCGAGTGGTTAGGCACTGGTCTGCAAAACCAGGTACAGCGGAGACTCCGCCACCGACCTCAGTCCCATTAAAACCTCCTTATTATCAAGGAGATTGTTTTTGTTCTGCCAATTTCAATTAAGCTGCAGGTTTTCCTACTCGACAATAAACAACTCTGAAAAGGTCTGATGATCTGCTTCGATCACAAGTATGTACGTCCCTTTTGCCAGTTCAGCCAGCGGAAGGGATTTTTGAACGTCCCCGTTCTCAAAAGTTAATTTCCCTTTTCGGATCAATCTTCCGTCGGTTGCATGAATGGCCCAGGTAGTTACCTGCGGGCCTGTCAGTCCTTCCAGGCTGATCCAGAGAACATCCGTTGCGGGAACCGGATGGATCAGCATCCTCACGTTATTTCCCCTGAAAATGCCTGGTGTAAACAGCGGCCAGAACTGCAGGTTATCGCTGAAGTCGTAAAGGGTGTTGTTGAGCCTGCTGGTTACTTTTACCTGGAATGTTCCATCGCTGTACTGCGGGACGGTGAAATTCTGCGGGACCGTCCAGTTGAATGAGTTCTCCATAACAGAATCTACGATGGTTCTCACGTAGAACCCGTTTGAAAACAATTCAACTTTCATGTCGTGATCCATGGTCTGGTCCCATGTAATCAGCAGATTATTTCCATTTGAGAAGTGTTGCTGTCCGGCCGGTGCAGTGATCCAGACGCTGTCCATCGATTCATAAACTGAGATCAGGTGGGTATGCGCGTTGGTTAAGATACCTGCGGTGGTTGAAGTGGTCAGCAGGCTCCTTCCGCCGACCCCACTCAGGGATACCTTATCCCAGCGCTGAAACTTATGCCTGCCGTACTGGTTCTGGGCTGTAATGGCTACAGCGGTTGCTTTGTTGAAAGTACGGTAAAAATCACCCTTGCCATCCTTATATCCGTTCACATCGGCCGTGGAAAGAAGGTAATAGGGTGATACCTCCCCGTCTGTTTCAACCTTCAGCATATACAGGTCTTCGGGTAAAACCTTGTAATCAAAATTAATCTCCATAACCAGGGAAACAATTTTACGCGTATCGGAACCCGAGATCCTCTGCATGCTTATATCCGCCCATGCCGAGGGTTCCGAACAGAAAGTCAATTCGCTGTCTGTAAGGTTATCGACCAGGGAATGCAACAGGCTTTTATCGGAATTGCTTATCCTGTCCTGTGTTATCTTATTCCCGACGATATCGATATTCGATCTCCATTCGAATTTGCTTGATCCGACCCGGTTATGATTGAAATAGTAGATCTCTCCGTTGGATTGCAGTTTCGAATATCCCTGGTGTACCATCACAATCTCAAAAGGTCCGTCCTCCGTGAAGCTCCCGGATTTTAAACCTGAATCATCCAGGCTGCCTGTAAGTTCGGTGCCATCTTCCAGAACGCACTTTACCACTCCTATATTCAGGATCCGGATGTTTTCCTTATCCAGCCCGAACAGGTTTCTTTCATAAGGATCAATGAAGAATTCCTTACCTCCGTTCAGAAGTTCCAGTTCCCCTTTTGAAAGTTCAAAGGAGGTGGTCCTGTTTTTCGTGAATCCTCCCTGCTCGAAATTTGCCAGAATGCTATCGGCAATTTCATGCAGCTGGTCGAGGTAGATTCCCTTTATGGCATTGAACTGCTCCTGGGGTATGATCAGGTCCTCATCGTCCGGGGATAAATTCATCACATAGGTGAACATGCCCTGACGTACACTTTCCAGGTTAAGTGACTGGGTCCAGGGCATGAGTGTCCGGTACTCAAAAGCCCTTGACATCAGGTAGTGGTATTTCTGCAGGCGCTCAAAGGCGCGCTTTTCGATGCTGTTGGCATACTGAAGGGTGCGGATGTCACGTTTTCCTGCTCCCTCCTGGATCGATTTGGTGAGGGACTGAACTGCCATCCGGTCTTCCCCGATTCTGTCAATCGCATTTGTGATGGCGTTCATGGAATAATCGATGTTTTCATGCATCTGTTGTTTTTCCTTGAGGGTGGCTTCGACCAGGCCCAGCACTCCCTGGTACTCCTGGGATTCCGCCTTTAATTTCTCAAGTTCGGCCTTGATCTCATCATCGCCTACGGTCACCTGGGACTTGGCATCGTTATAATCCTGGGCAAAAGATACAATTCCGCCGGCCACTTTGTTCATGGTATTCCATTTGCTCAGTCCCTTGTCAATATCGTCCATCTCAGCCTGGGTGATCCCTGTCAGGTCCTTCACTTTCTGATCAGTCCCCAGTTTCTCAATGGTCTTGTCCTTATAGCTTTTATACCCTTCGTATGCATTTGCCGAAGCCTGGACAACCAGTGACGCGTTCTCAAGAGAGAACGGTTCCTCCAGGTTCAGCTCCGAAACCGTGCTCAGTCCCTGGCCAATTACCTGGCAGGCAGGATTGGGTATCATACTCAGGATGGATCCGCCGATGGATGCAATGCTCTGGAATATTGACAGAGCCCTCCTTCTTTCCACGTTAGCTTTTGCCTCCTTCAACAGTCTCTCTTCAACTTTTTTTAACACTCCCTTCAGGGAATCCGCCTTGATGTTTAACTGCGCGTAAATATTCTCATAGGTTTCCAGTCTCCTGATGTTGTCATTCAGGCTCGTCTGTAAAGCGGTTACCTCACTTATCATGGAAGTCCTGGCCTTCTTCATGCCGTTGTTCACCTGTACTATCCCTGCATCGGACTTATTGATGAGATAACTCAGGAACATCAGGTTAAAGGCATTGTCTACCTCGTTCTCGAATACTCCCTTGTAAACCTCGAAGGACAGCAATGGCACCCAGCCAATCGGATTCCCGTAATAATCCCGCTGATTATTGAGCCTGTTTTGCATCTCCCTGATCTCATTGAGTGCATTCATCAGGTCCGCCTCATCGGAACTCACTGCCGTATCTGCCCTTGCAAATTTCCGGCCCAGCAATTCGTTCAGCTGGATGCAGCGGGTTTTGACGTAATCAAGATTGTTTTCCATGTACTGCATGCGCAGGTAATTCATTTCCGGCTGGATGTTCCTGGCATGGATCCAGTTGGTTGGCTCATATTCCACCTTGAGGTATTCACCCTTTGATCCCATCAGGGAATCCACTGCATGTTCCCCGGAAGCTCCGCGATTAAAGCGATAATTTGAGCCGGAGATGTATACAGGAGTCTGCAATTCTCCCCCATCGCCCCCATGTCCCGGGGGAACCCCGGCTCCGGGTGTGGCCGATTGACCCTTTCCTCCGTTCAGGATAAAATGTAAGCCGGGTCCCATCTGCATATCCCCGACATACAAATGAACGTAGCCTGCGTTCTTTCCATCATCCGAAGGATCCGGGCCTGAATTAATCGCAGTGGACTCATAGGGGCTTGTATTTACGCATGCAGCAGGATTATCAAAAACCAGCTTCCGGGCATAGATGGTGACGTCACATCCCGGGAACCTGAGTGATTCATGAATTACCAGGGAATCTGCATAGATAATTACTTTATTTATGGTATCGAAGCGGGGATCGGCATCTCCCTGTGCCGAATATTCACAGATCCCACGGTCATCTAATTCGGCATTGAACAGCAGGATCCGTCCGGCGATGTGAAGGGATGAATCCGAAGGATCACTCACCGATACCACATCGTTCATCAGGCTGTTATCCCCGGAACTTACCTTGCTGAGTCCCATGGCATGTTGCTCGGACGGCAGTTGGGGCAGGTAGATAAAATGGATCTGTCTGGAAATGGTATCCGTATCATTAAAAGCTAAAAAGATAACGGTATCGCTGAAAACAGCACGTTGCAGATCGGGCTTGAAGGTGAACAGTTGATGGGCTTCATCCCAGGTATATTCTCCCATATTCTGTTTATCGGGATGGATCTCGATCCGGGCGGATGACCCCAGGGAATCTGATCTCAGATGATAGCCAATCGGGGATGAATCGTATACGGAAAATTCTCCCAGGTCTTCGATGTCCAGGGTGTCCCAGATTGAAATATAAACCTCCAGGCCGGTTTGCTGCAAACCAAAGCTTATGGTATCGTTGGTTTGCTCAGTAGAAAATACGCCGCCCAGGGAAAAGGAACTTATCCGGGTTGCAGAGGTTTGTGTGTTTGGTGTTACAGCAAACGGGCTTATTCCCCAGGGCGAGAAATACTGGCCAAACAGGGTTGCAGAAAACAACAACGGGACCAGCAGTATGCCTGCCTTCTTCATGGCTCTTTATTTAACGCGGATTAAAAAATTCACATTGGCATTTACCGGTCGTGTTTGTGTGGATGTCCTGGCTGATCGGGATAAATCGAAATCGACTCTATTGTAGGAGTCACTGCTGCCGGAACCAATCCCCGTACCGGTATATACCCAGGTTTGCTTGAACGGGCCGGTAGATGTACCGTGAATGGCCGCATAAGTGTCAAAATCTCCTACGTTTCCTGTGACATTCTGCAAGGCATCTGCTTGAAAACTGCCGACCTCGTTTCCGACGTTATCATCCGTACCGCGCCTGTCCCGTGCCGCCACATCAGGGTCTGCATAAGCATCCGCTGCCGTATAACTGGTCCCCCTCAGAAATACCCCGCGAAGGTCGGGCAGACGGTTGGTGCCCCAGGCGTCGTTCAATACCATGTGCAGGCTTGTAAATTCCAACGGATCGTACTCGGCACCGTTGCACAGGCGCCAGGTACCCGCACAGCCATAGACCGTAATGTCGTCCGAATTATCCGGGACCGCGCCTGCATAGGGAATAATCGCCCCGATGGGCATGCCGTTGTCCGCCTGTTTGCTGGACTCGGCATAGGGGACCGACAGGAGGGGTGAATGCGCGATTTCAATATTGTTGCCCCCATCTTTCAATACGACACTTATCCATGCGTTCACCTGGCTGAAATCAATTTCCTCAAAACTTGCTGCGGAACCGGCTTCATAAACACCTTTCCCGATCACCAGGGAGAATACACCAAATTTGTCGGTAGTGACTGTATGATTCTCCTGGTATAACACAGCCGTTTTTTCTTCAGTGGGATAGATCCCGATGCTTAATTGTACCTCCTGACCAGACTGAATGGATCCGTCGGCATTGCGAGCAACGGCCTGGAAATTAAAACCTTTCCCGCTATTTTGTCCCGTTAATCCAGGGGCTAACAGCAAAACAGATGCGAGAAGCATAATGCATTTTTTCATGACAATAGATTTAAGGGTGAATACATATTCAAATAGATTTTTGATCCTAAAAAGATTTTTCCATCTATGAGTCTTTTCCGGATTAATTTAATTGAAAGGATACAACCTAAAATTTTAAATCGGGCTTCTGAGCGCAAGGTAAAAATGTTTGCCCGGACACGCAGTTGCCTGTGATGGAAGTTAATGGACCTCCATCACCAAATTTATGCCATTGCAGGGTGAAATACAAGATTCGAAATTGAAAAGAATCCACCGCCTGAAGTAATCTCACCCCCAGATCCTTAAAAGGAGTGACCGCCGAGGTACCTTTTTCTGCATCCTGACCTGCCGGGCATCGGTTTATTTTCGTAAGTTTGCGTTCACATCTGAAAAAGGTCGGTTGGCCGAGTGGTTAGGCACTGGTCTGCAAAACCAGGTACAGCGGTTCGACTCCGCTACCGACCTCAAAAGCCCCCTGATTTTCAGGGGGTTTCTTTATTTGGGGGGCTTATTG
>Ga0307445_10000799_pt1 | contig 17371 bp, 13 predicted proteins | sample SalMarSW160330MG_FD_202147 | JGI IMG/M metagenome (GOLD analysis project Ga0307445, IMG submission 202147) | Salt marsh sediment microbial communities from the Plum Island Ecosystem LTER, Massachusetts, United States - SW1603-30 | ecosystem: Environmental > Aquatic > Marine > Intertidal zone >...
CACCTTGAGACCTTTTGTAAGGTGGCTGAGTTGGAAAGCTTCTCCCGAGCAGGTGAAGCTGTCTATCTCACCCAACCCACCGTGAGCGGACACATCGCCTCCCTCGAGCAGAGCGTGGGGCTCAAGCTCTTTGACCGTCTGGGCAGACGGGTTGCACTCACCAACGGGGGGAGGATCTTCTACCGCTATGCAAAAGAGATCCTGAAGCTCCGTGATGAGGCGCACAATGCCCTCTCTGAGTTCTCCCATCTCATCAAGGGGCGGATAACGATTGGGGGGAGCACCATCCCCGGTGAGTATTTTCTGCCACGGGTCATGGGAGGTTTCCACAAAGAGGCACCCGGTATCACCATCAGTCTCTTCATCGCGGATTCTCAGGAGGTCGTCGATCTGCTCATTGCCGGAGGCATAGAGGTAGGGGTGGTGGGGATGCAGTTCGATGCGGACAGGGTAGATGCCTATCCCCTGTTTCACGATCGAGTGATTATTATCGCGCACCCCGAGCATCCGCTGGCCTTGCAGGGGGAGGTTTCCTGGGAGGCACTGCGTACGGCCCCCCTCCTGATGAGGGAGCGGGGATCGGGGACGCGCAAGACCTTTGAGGAATGTGTGCACGGGGCTGGATATCGCTTGGATGATTGGAATATCATCGGTGAGGTGGGGAGCTCTACCGCAGTCAAGGAGGGGGTGAAGGGGGGGATCGGCCTCGGTATCATATCCGATCTCGCGGTGCAAGAAGAGATAGCAGGGGGGAGCATACAAGAGATCACGGTACGGGGGCAGGGTGCCTTACAGAGGGAATTCTTTGCCGTGGTCCCCAAGGGGAGGGACCTTTCTCCTCCGGCGCGCCGGTTTCTTGATTTTCTTATACACGGGAGGCCGTGATCATCATGAAGGGCAAAGGCTTCAGGATTATGGTTGCCACCATCTTATCGACGGTGATCCACTTCTTCATCTTGACCTTGTTGGATACGATCCCCCTCATTTCCAAAGAAATCCCTCAGCGGAATCTCTACATGGTAGACCTTGTGCCGCTGGCTGTGGAGCAACCTGCCCCGCAGAAGTCGGAGGAACCAGCTGTTCAGCAGAAGGTGGAGGAGGTAAAGAAGGAAGAGCCGAAGCAGGAAACGGTAAAGAAGGAAGAAGTCAAAAAAACGCCGCTGAAGGATGACGAGGTGGTCCTGGCCGATCAAGGTAAAGATCAAGAGAAAAAGGAAACAACCGAGAAACAGCCACCAGACCCTGAGGAGAAGTTGTTGGCTTCGATCGAGGAGATTAAAAAAAATGTGGCGGCGCGGGAACAAGAGGATTCCCCAACGCCCGAGGTGACCGCTGCTGAGATTCAGGAATATGCCATGATGGTTGAAAACAGAGTAAAGGGATTGTGGGTGATTCCCGATTTATTATCAGCAAAGGAGCTGAAGGCGGTGGTCGTTTTTGGCATTGGCAAGAAAGGGGAGGTAATTAATCTTCGATTTAAGGAGTCCTCGGGTAATTCTCCTTATGATCAATCCGTCCTGCGGGCCATCAGTAAGGCCGTCCCCTTTCCCCCGCCCCCTCATCAGATTTTGTTAGAAGAAGAGTATGAACTAAAATTTAAGCCGTGAGAGAGTGAGATATGAGACGGATAAAGTGCATATTTCTTTTCTTTGTTGTTGTGATAGTAACGATTCTTTCAAGCCCCGATCATGGAAAGGGAGTCATCTACATTGATATTAACTCCCCACAGGTCCGCAAATTTTATCTAGCCCTGCCAGGGATCGAAGGATTCGGCAGCACACCGCCGGAGATCAGGCGGGAAATGGAGGAGACCCTTTTACAGGATCTCACCATTTCAGACCTCTTCTATCTCATAGAGCGGGAGAAGATGCCCCAAGGGGGGGCGTATATCACCGAGGGGAATGTGGATTACAAGGCATGGGTGGATGCGGGAGCCGAGTTTTTGCTGTCGGTCGGCCTCAAGGCAGAGGGAGAAAGGGTCTCTGCCGACTTCAGGCTCTTCGATGTAGTCCAGCATATTTATATAGCGGGCAAGCGGTACCGAGGGACACAGGAAGGGGTACGGGATATGGTTCACCGGATGGTCGATGAGATCATCCGGCAGTTGACCGGGGAGCAGGGGATTTTTCAGACAAAGATAGCCTTTATAACAGACGGCACCGGGAACAAGGAGATCTCCCTCATGGATGTCGATGGCTTCAATATTCAGCCGGTTACCCAAAATGGTTCCATCAATATCTCCCCTGCGTGGCACCCGGATGGGAAGAGCCTCCTGTTCACGTGTTTTCGCCGCCGTAATCCCGATTTGTATCAGATATTCCTTTCCACAACGAGTGATATCCTCCTGTCTAATGCCCGCGGGCTCAATGCCGCCCCGGCGTGGTCTCCTGACGGCAAGCGGATTGCACTGATGATGAGCGGGGACGAGAACACGGAGATATACCTCGTGGATTCGCGCGGCAAGAATCCTCTCCGACTCACCCGTTCCTGGGACAATAAGGCTTCGCCGGCGTGGTCTCCTGATGGGAAACAGATTGCCTTCGTCGCCGACCGGTCACGGAATCCTCAAATCTATATCATGGATCTCCCCACCGGGAAGATCAGAAGGCTGACCTATGAAGGAAACTACAATTGTTCCCCTGCCTGGTCCCCGAAAGGCGACAAGATCGCCTTTGCCGGGCAGGTGGGAGGGGTGTTTCATATCTTTACTATCAGACCGGATGGAACCGGTTTGAAGAGGTTGACCAAGAAGGGGAACAATGAGCATCCATCATGGGCCCCGAACGGTCGGCATATCGTTTTTACTTCCAAGATTGGGGGAAGACTTGGGGGGAACGCTGACCTCTACATTATGACCGCCGATGGGGGTGGTTCCTGGAGGGTGACCAATTCCCTGCCCAACGAAACAGAGCCGGCATGGTCACCATGGCTGCAATAATACATTGATCCGTTGAGAAAGGAGGTTTGCAATGATGATAAGGAGGGAAAAGAGTTGGGTATGGATAATGGTGCTTGCGGTCCTGCTTCTCGTGAGCCTTACGAGCTGTCAATACGAGCTGGTGAAGAAAAAGAAGACCGTCACCACTCCTGAGGACGAGCAGGCCTTGCGTGAAGCGGAGGAGACGAAGGTCTTTGAAGATAGCCTCATAACGAAGCGATATCCGGGGATCGAAGGGGAGGTGCTGGAGACCACCTTTTTGAAGGATATTTACTTCGCGTTTGACCGGTATGACCTCAGCGACGAGGCCAGGAGGATATTGACTGAGAACGCCAAGACAGCATTAGCTCATCCCAACCTCGTGATACAGATCGAGGGGCATTGTGACGAACGGGGGAGCAGCGAATATAACCTGGCACTGGGAGAAAGGCGAGCAGTGAGCGCCAAGCTCTATCTGATCAGGCTCGGCGTGAAAGGCGATCAGCTCTCCACCATCAGCTATGGTGAAGAGATGCCGGCGGATTCAGGGCATACCGAAGAGGCCTGGGTCAAGAACAGGAGGTGCCACTTTATTATTCTCTCCAAATAAAAGCTTGATCCGCACCGGCCTGGATGAGACATATATTATGTAAAAAAGGAGGGTTTCGATGAAGGCCCGTCATGTCGTTGTCGCCGTTTTCCCGTTCATCCTGTTTCTGCTGGTGGGGTGTGCTACCACCAGGGAGGTAGCGTATCTGCAGGGGCAGGTTGATGACCTGCAGCGCAAGGTCGAGATCCTCAGGGGGAGGGTTACCTCTGAGATGCAGCAGAACTGGGTCGATTTTGAGACCACTATTGCAGAGATGCAGCAGGAGATCAAGATCCTCAGGGCGAATATCGAAGAGGATCGACAGCTGCTCAATAAGATCGCCGATGACGTAGCGGAGTTGAAGCAGGATTATGAGTCCAAGATATCCCCCCCCGATACGAAGCCGGGGGAGGTCGCTGCTATCCCAACCACTACACCCACTACGCCTGTTTCCCCTCCACCCTCGGAGGAGGAGCCGAAGGAGGATATGGAGGGGGCCTACCAAAAGGCCTACGGCACCTTCAAAAATGGCGACTACCCCGGTGCTCTTCGACTGTTCGAGGCATTTCTCCGCACATACCCCACATCAGAATACGCGGATAACGCACGGTATTGGATCGGTGAATCTTACTATCAGCAAGGGGATTATGAGCGAGCCATTTTGGAGTACGAGAAGGTATTACAACAATATCCAAAAGGAGATAAAGTTCCTCACGCCCTCCTCAAACAGGGCTTCTCCTTTCTGAACCTGGGTGATCGGGTCGATGCCAAACTCCTCTTGCAGAAGGTGATACAAGAATATCCTCAGTCACCTCAGGCGGAGATCGCTGCAAAAAAACTGAAGGTGTTGGATTAATCCGACACGGCGAGATCCCCTTCTTCGCCTTCCTGAACTATTTCCATTGCCTCCAGGGGCGGGGGGGGATACCCGCCTTCGACAACGGGTCTGATATCGCGATAGCGGGGATTTCCGGTCCCCGCGGGGACCAACCTCCCCATGATGACGTTTTCTTTCAGCCCCCGTAACGTATCGATCTTCCCCTCGACTGCTGCTTGGGTCAGGACCCGGGTGGTCTCCTGAAAGGAGGCGGCTGATACCCAACTGTCCGTGATGAGGGAGGCCTTGGTGATGCCCAGAAAGAGGGGATCAGCAATGGCCGGTTTCCCCCCTTCTTTGAGGACCCGCTCGTTTTCTTCTTTAAAGATGTGTTTTTCTATTTGTTCGTCCACGATGAATCGAGTATCCCCCACGTCGTTGATCTTCACCCGCTTGAGCATTTGTCTGACAATGACCTCAATGTGCTTATCATTGATCTTGACGCCTTGCAGTTGATATACTTCCTGGATCTCGTCCACCAAAAATCGAGCCAACTCCTTATCCCCTAAGACCTTCAGAATATCGTGGGGATTAGAGCTTCCATCCATGAGGGGCTCTCCCGCCTTGACGACTTCCCCTTCGTGCACGCTGATGTGTTTGCCCTTGGGGATGGCATATTCCTTGGGTTCGCCCACCTCCGGTGTAACGCTTACCTTTCGCTTCCCCTTGACCATCTTGCCGAAGCTTACCGTTCCGTCTATCTCGCTGATGAGGGCATATTCCTTGGGCCGTCTCGCTTCAAAAAGCTCGACCACACGGGGGAGACCACCGGTAATATCTTTGGTCTTTGTGGTTTCCCGCGGTATCTTCACCAAAACATCACCCGCCTCAACCGGTTCGCCTTCCTTCACATAGATATTGGAGCCGACAGGCGGGAGGTACCGGGCCTCAGTCTCCAGGGTCTTTTTCCCCTCTGCGTCGACCCGCTCCTGTTTGATGGATATTCGAGGCCGGAGTTCGCCTTCCTTGCTCTCGATAATAACCCTATGGGCGTGACCAGTCACCTCATCCACCTGCTCTTGCATGGTGATCCCCTCAAGGATATCGCCGAACTTCACCAACCCGGGGACCTCCGTAATGATGGGGATGGTATAGGGGTCCCACTCTGCGATCAACTCCCCTTCCTTGACCTGTTGTCCCTCTGCTACCCCCAGCTTCGCCCCGTATACGACCGGATAGCGCTTGCGCTCCCTCCCCTCTTCATCCACGAGGGCGATTTCGCCCTTGCGGCTCATGACTACCGGCATCCCCTCTCTGTTGCGTACGGTCCGCAGGTCGATATACTTGACCGTCCCCTCCATCTTGGCCTCCAGGGCGGTCTCCTCGGCCCGCTTGCTCGCCGTACCCCCGATATGGAAGGTCCTCATGGTGAGCTGGGTACCTGGCTCCCCTATGGACTGGGCGGCGATGACCCCGACGGCCTCACCGATGTCGACGATCCGTCCGCGGGCCAAATCCCTTCCGTAACAGTGGGCACAGACACCTTGCTTGGACTCGCAGGTGAGCACCGAACGGATCTTCACACGATCCAATCCCGCATCTGCGATCTTCTGCAGCGCATCTTCATCGATCTCGTGGCTTGCCTTGACGATGACCTCATCGGTAAAGGGGTCCTTGATATCCTCCAAGGCCACCCTCCCCAGAATCCGCTCGACCATGGGTTCGATGATCTCGCCACCTTCAACGAGGGAGGAGACGTATATCCCGTCCATGGTGCCACAATCAATTTCGCTGACGATGACATCCTGGGCAACGTCAACCAATCTTCTGGTGAGATAGCCGGAGTTTGCCGTTTTGAGGGCGGTGTCCGCCAACCCCTTCCGGGCCCCATGGGTGGAGACGAAGTACTGTAAGACGGTGAGCCCTTCCCTGAAGTTTGCAGTGATGGGGGTTTCGATGATCTCCCCTGACGGCTTGGCCATCAACCCCCGCATCCCGGCCAACTGGCGTATCTGTTGGGCGGTGCCCCGGGCCCCCGAATCGGCCATCATAAAGATGGGGTTAAAGCTCGGTATGCCCTTTTCGTTACCCTCAGGGTCCTTTACCTTCTCCGTCCCCAGTTCCTTCATCATCTCATCGGCGATCTCCTCGGTGAGCTGAGCCCAGATGTCGATTACCTTGTTATACCGCTCTCCATCGGTGATCAGTCCGTCAATATATTGCTGTCTGATTCGTTCCACCTCTTTGGTGGCCTGTTCCAGGAGGTGGGCCTTGCGAGCGGGGATGTGGATATTGTTGATACCAATAGAGAGGCCGGATTTGGTGACATAGGCGAAGCCCAAATCCTTTAATTTGTCTGCCAAGATAACGGTCTTCTTATTCCCCGCCACCCGGTACGCGTAATCGATGAGGTTGGCCACCGCCTTCTTGTTCATCACCCTGTTGATCAAATCAAAGGGGATTTCTTCGGGGACGACCTCTCTGAGGAGGATTCTGCCCACGGTGGTTTCCACCTTGTTGCCGTTCATCCGCACCTTGATGCGGGCTTGCATGTCCACTGCATCGGCATCATAGGCGATTCGCACCTCCTCCGGGCTGGCGAAGACCTTCCCTTCCCCTTTTGCAAAATCCTTGTCTCTCGTCATGTAATAGAGACCCATGACGATATCCTGGGTGGGGACGATAATCGGTTTCCCGTGAGCAGGTGAGAGGATATTATTGGTGGACATCATCAGCACCCGCGCCTCGGTCTGGGCCTCCACTGAGAGGGGAACATGCACGGCCATCTGATCCCCGTCAAAGTCGGCGTTGAAGGCAAGGCATACGAGTGGATGGAGCTGAATGGCCTTCCCCTCTATGAGGAGAGGCTCAAAGGCCTGAATGCCCAGCCGGTGCAGGGTAGGGGCCCTGTTGAGGAGAATGGGGTGTTCCCGAATTACCTCCTCGAGGATATCCCATACTTCAGGCCTTTCTTTCTCTACCATCTTCTTGGCGCTCTTGACCGTGGTTACGTATCCCCGTTCCTCCAGCTTGTTGTAGATATATGGTTTGAAGAGCTCCAAGGCCATCTTCTTGGGCAGGCCACACTGATGCAGGCGCAACTCCGGTCCGATGACGATGACCGACCTTCCTGAGTAATCCACACGCTTGCCCAAAAGGTTTTGGCGAAATCTCCCCTGTTTGCCCCTGAGCATGTCGCTCAAGGACCTCAGCGGTTTTTTATTGGCACCGGTGATCACCCTCCCCCGCTTGCCGTTGTCGAAGAGGGCGTCCACAGCCTCCTGCAGCATCCTCTTTTCATTGCGGATGATGATGTCAGGGGCGTTTAACTCCAAGAGCCTCTTGAGGCGATTGTTTCGGTTGATGACCCTCCGATAGAGATCATTGAGGTCAGAGGTGGCGAATCGCCCGCCGTCAAGGGGGACCAGCGGTCTCAGGTCAGGGGGGATGACGGGGATGACATCCAAGATCATCCACTCCGGCTTATTCCCCGAGTCGCGAAAGGATTCGATGACCCGCAGGCGCTTGGCCAACTTTTTACGCTTGGCCTCAGATTGGGTCTCTTTCATTTCAAAGCGGAGGCGCTCAGCCACCGTCGTTACATCCACCGTTTGCAGGAGCTTTTTGACGGCCTCTGCCCCAACCCCTGCCTCGAGGGCATCATCACCGTATTTTTCCCTGATCTCCCGATATTTTTCCTCGCTGATCAGATCCCCTTGTTTGAGCGGTGTGTCTTTGGGGTCGATGATGCAATAGGATTCGAAGTACAGAACCCGCTCAAGTTCCTTCAAGGTCATATCGAGGAACGTCCCGATCTTGCTGGGAATGCTCTTTAAGAACCAGATGTGGGCTACGGGTGCTGCTAACTCTATGTGCCCCATCCGCTCTCGGCGGACCTTGGTTTGGATCACCTCTACGCCGCACTTCTCACAGACGATCCCTCTATGCTTCATCCGCTTGTACTTGCCGCAGTTGCACTCATAATCCTTTACCGGTCCAAATATCCTGGCACAGAAGAGGCCGTCTCGTTCCGGCTTAAAGGTCCGGTAGTTAATCGTTTCCGGTTTCTTTACCTCCCCGTGGGACCAACTCCTGATTTGATCCGGGGCGGCCAAGGCAATCTTAATGGCATTAAAATTCGATGGATCCGTAGGCTTTTCAAAAAATGAGAGTAGATACTCTTCCAAGGCAAAAACCTCCTTGTCGGTTATTGCTTCTTGTTGGGTTTCTTTTCTTCCTCCAGGAGCTCAACGTCGAGACAGAGCCCCTGCAGTTCCTTGACGAGGACATTAAAGGATTCCGGAATGCCCGGTTCGAGTACGTTCTTGCCCTTGACGATGGCCTCATAGGCCCTGGTTCTACCGGCTTGGTCGTCGGATTTCACCGTCAAAAATTCCTGTAATGCGTGTGCGGCCCCATAGGCCTCGAGAGCCCAGACCTCCATTTCACCCAACCGCTGGCCGCCGAATTGAGCCTTCCCACCCAAGGGTTGCTGCGTCACCAGGGAATATGGTCCAATGGAACGGGCGTGGATCTTGTCGTCCACCAGGTGGTGGAGCTTGAGCATGTACATGTACCCTACCGTGACGGGGTGATCAAAGGATTCTCCAGTGCGACCATCATACAGGGTAGCTTGGCCTGTGACGGGGAGCCCAGCCCTTTTCAAGGCTTCTTTGATTTCTTCCTCAGATGCCCCATCAAAGACCGGAACCGACATATAGATGCCGTCCCGTAACAGTTGAGCGAACCTCATCAACTCAGTCTTTGATGCCTTGTCAATAGCCTTGGTGACCTCCTCCGAGGTGAAGATCTCCTTGAGGAAGCTCCTTAACTCATCTACCCCCTTACCATTGCTCAGATATTCGTCGATTTTCTTGCCCAGACCCTTGGCTGCCCAACCGAGGTGGGTTTCCAAGATTTGACCTAAGTTCATCCGTGAAGGCACCCCCAAGGGGTTCAGGACCATATCTACGGGGGTCCCGTTCTCAAGATAGGGCATGTCTTCTTCAGGGAGTATTCGCGATACGATCCCTTTATTGCCATGCCGCCCGGAGACTTTATCTCCCACCGAGAGCCTCCGCTTCATGGCGATGTAGACCTTCACCACCTTGCTTACCCCGGGGAGGAGTTCGTCTCCTGCTTCCAGCTTTTTTAATTTTTCCTCTGCCCGTTCCTTGATCGCCTCGATCTCTCTGATACCACCGGTGGTGATGTGATCCACTTCCATTATGATGTGCTCGTCACTGATAGGGATCTCACGCCATCGCTCCCAGGGTATGTGTGTGAGGGTTTCTTCAGTCAGTTTAATCCCCTTCTCCACGACGGTCTTACCCTTCAGGTCGTCCTTGAGGGGTGCGGTGGTCTTCTTTCCGAGTAGCAGCCCGTGCAGGCGCTCTTTCGTGTAGGTCTCGATGATGTTGATCTCCGCATCTCGATCATTGATGATCTTTTTCTCCTCTTCTTCCTCGATCTCCTTGGTCCTCTTATCTTTCTCCGTTCCTCTCCTCGTGAAGACCTTGGCATCGATGACGACCCCTTCGATTCCATGGGGGACCCGTAGTGATGTGTCCTTGACATCGCTCGCCTTCTCGCCGAAGATGGCCCGCAATAATTTCTCCTCGGGGGAGAGTTGGGTTTCCCCCTTTGGGGTGATTTTGCCCACCAAGATATCCCCTGGTTTCACCTCTGCCCCAACGCGGATAACCCCACTCTCATCGAGATCCTTGAGCATTTCCTCGCCCACATTGGGAATATCGGGGGTAATCTCTTCCTTGCCAAGTTTGGTATCTCGCGCCACGCACTCTAACTCCTCGATATGTATAGAGGTATATATATCTTCTTTCAAGAGTTTCTCATTAATGAGCATGGAATCCTCAAAGTTATACCCCCCCCAGGGCATGAAGGCGACGAGGACATTGCGCCCTAAGGCCAGTTCACCCATATGCGTAGAGGGACCGTCTGCGATGACCTCCCCTTTTTCTATACGCTCACCTTGAGCAGCGATTGGCTTCTGATTGATACATGTCCCCTGATTAGAGCGTTGATACTTGGTGAGGTTGTAGATGTCCACCCCCACCCCTTTCCCATCTTCCTCTGCCTTGACTACGATCCGCGAGGCATCCACACTTTCTACGACGCCTTCTCTTTTGGCCCTCACCGTGACCCCCGAGTCTCTGGCTACTATTTGTTCCATCCCGGTGCCGACCAGGGGTGCCTCGGTGCGCAGCAGGGAAACCGCCTGTCGCTGCATATTGGAACCCATCAAAGCGCGGTTGGCGTCATCATTCTCCAAGAAGGGGATGAGAGAGCTGGCTACGCTGACCAGTTGCCTGGGGGAGACATCCATGTAGTCCACCTCCTCAGGTTTTACGATGACGAATTCCCCGGCCTTCCTGGCAGAGACCAAGGGGGAGGTAAAATTCCCCTCCTCATCAATGGGGGCGTTGGCTTGAGCGATGGTGTATTGTTCCTCATCCAGGGCGAAGAGGTATTCAACGGTATTGGTAACCCGCCCGTTTTCTACTGTGCGGCACGGCGTTTCGATAAAACCGTACTCATTAACACGAGCATAGGTGCTTAAGGAGACGATCAACCCGATATTAGGGCCTTCAGGGGTTTCAATAGGGCAAATCCTCCCGTAATGTGAAGGATGCACATCACGGACTTCGAAACCGGCCCTTTCTCTGGTGAGGCCTCCTGGTCCCAAGGCACTCAACCGCCTCTTATGGGTGATCTCGGAAAGGGGGTTGGTTTGATCCATGAATTGAGAAAGTTGACTGCTTCCGAAGAACTCCCTCACCACTGCTGTCAGGGGTTTTGAGTTGATGAGATCATGGGGCATGAGTGTTTCCACCTCCTGGAGGCTCATCCGCTCTTTGATGGCCCTTTCCACCCTGACCAAACCGATATGGAATTGGTTCTGTAGGAGTTCCCCCACGGTCCTCACCCGACGGTTGCCCAGGTGATCGATATCGTCAACACTCCCTTTCCCCTCTTTGAGGCCGATGAGGTAACGTACTACCTCCAATATATCCTCGCGTCGGAGGGTGGTTACCTCGAGGGGGACGTTCAGGTTCAACTTATGATTTATCTTCATTCGCCCCACCTTGGAGAGGTCATATCGCTCGGGATTAAAGAAGAGGTTGTTAAAGAGGGTTCTGGCGGTCTCCAAGGTGGGTGGGTCACCCGGTCGAAGGCGTCGGTAGATTTCGATGCAGGCCTTTTCCTGCTCTTTTTGCGCAATGCTGGCGGGATCGACAACGGCCAACTGTTGCCTTTCTTCGTCCGAAAGGACGATTTTATCCGCCAAGATGGTTTCCCTCATAGAGGGGCTGCTCTTGAGTTCCTCGATGAGGAGGATCTCAAATTCCTTGACCTCTCGCTCTCTGATCTCATTAATGGTTTCCTCGGTCAAATCCCGGTTGATCTCAACGATGATATCGCCGGTAACAGGATCAACAATATTCTGTGAAGTAATCCTTCCCACCAAGGTATCGGGTTCGACAGCGACCTCAAAGATACCCGCGGTCTCGAGTTTCTTCATGAGCCCCTCGGTAATCTTCCTGTTCTTCTTGACGAGTAGCTCGTTTGTCTTGGGGGCTATGATATCCGCCGAGGCCCGTTGTCCCACCATGAGGTTGTGATCCACCTTTTTGTGAAATCCTTCGGGGTCCACGATGATCTTCTCTTTGTGATAGAAGATATCCAAGAGTTCCTGTATGGAATAACCGAGGGCCTTGAGAAAGACCGTTACGGGGATTTTTCTCCTCCTGTCGATTCGTACATAGAGGATGTCCTTCTGGTCAAATTCCAGATCGATCCATGACCCCCGATAGGGTATAATGCGGGAGAAGTAGATGGGTCTCCCCATATGTGTTTTGGGCAACTCATGGTCAAAGAAGACACCAGGTGAACGATGGAGTTGACTGACAATCACCCTCTCTGTGCCATTGATGATAAAGGTACCGTTTTCGGTCATTAAGGGGACTTCACCAAAGTACACTTCCTGCTCTTTAATGGCCTTTATTTGACCGGTTTTCACCCCCTCTTGCACATCGTAGATGATCAGTTGGGTGGTCACCCGCAGGGGAGCAGCATAGGTTATCCCCTTCAGCAAAGCCTCTTGCACATCGTACTTGGGTTTGCCCAAACGATACTTTACAAAGCGCAGCTCCACCGTTTCATAGAAGTCCTTGATGGGAAAGACTTGTTTGAAGACACCTTGTAAGCCTATATCCGTGCGCTCTTCCGGGGGGACATCATGTTGTAGGAACTGCTCATAAGAACGCAGCTGGATTTCAATGAGATTTGTGGTCTCCTGAATTTCCTTTATTTTACCGAAATTCTTCCGGAGCCTTCGGCAATCAATCACGGAACGTGCCATATAACTTCCCTCTTTTGAGTTACAATTAGGTGGGGAAAGGGACTCCCCCCGTCACCTGCTTGCTTTTTTGCTGCCAAGCATGTGAGAAGCCCCCTCTCAATAACCGTTGTATCCTTGAGCACCGCTATTTGATCTCTGCAGTCCCCCCAGCTTCCTCCAGCTTCTGCTTGATCTTGTCGGCCTCTTCTTTTGCGATTTTTTCCTTTACCGGTTGTGGAACGCCCTCTACCAGGTCTTTGGCCTCCTTGAGACCGAGACTGGTCACCTCGCGCACCGCCTTGATTACCTGGATTTTCTTGTCGCCAAAACCGGTCAGGACGACGTCGAACTCCACTTGCTCCTCTTCAGCGGGGGCTGCAGCAGCACCTGGCGCAGCTGCTGGCGCCACACCTACAGCCATGGGAGCCGCGGCTGTCACCCCAAAACGATCCTCTAGTTCTTTAACCAATTCCGCCAACTCCAACACAGGCATCTCTTCAATATACTTGATCACATCCTCTTTCGTCAGCTTAGCCTTTGTCATTTCCTTTCTTACCTCCTTAAGGACTTCTTTGGGGGGGGGAAGCACCCCCGATTTGCTTTTTTTATGTCTTCTCTTTTGTTTCTTTGACCCCGGCCAATGTCGACACCAAGCCCTGCACGGGGGTGTTGAGGACTTGGACAAGACGGGTGGGAAGGAACTTTAACAGCGACACGAACTTGGCCAACAAAACTTCTTTGCTCGGGAGAGAGGCCAGGGCCTTGATATCCTGCGGGGTGAGCACGGTCCCTGTTATCACTCCCGCCTTAACCTCAAGGACAGGTTGCTCTTTGCTGAAGTCCGTCAAGATCTTCGCCGGCGCCACCGGATCTTCATAGGCAAGGGCGATGGCAATGGGACCGACAAAGTATTCCGCGAGAAGCTCGATGTCGGTATCGTGTGAGGCGCGCCGTAACAGGGTATTTTTAACCACGGTATATTCCACCGCGCTCTTTTTCAGCGTGCGGCGCAGATCGGTTATCTGCTCTACGTTGAGTCCGGTAAAATCCGTGAGGATGGCGGCCTTGGCCTCCTTAAATTTATCATGTAAATGAGCTACCAACGCTTCTTTTTCTTTCCTCTGCAACCTATCTTCCTCCCTTTTAGCTACTACGTCCTCGTGAAATCCCTTACCGAGAGGGGATCAACCTTGATTCCTGGGCCCATCGTCGTGGAGATGGTGAGTCCCTTCACATAGGCCCCCTTGCTTGAGGCTGGCTTTGCCTTGGTGACGGAATCCAACAGGGCAAGAAGATTCTCCTGCAGCTTTTCTTGGCCGAACGAGACCTTCCCCACAGAAACATGGAGATTGCCTGCCTTATCTACCTTGAATTCCACTTTTCCGGACTTGATGTCCTGAACTGCCTTGCCCACCTCAAAGGTTACCGTACCTACCTTGGGGTTGGGCATGAGCCCTCGTGGTCCCAAGATTTTGCCCACGGTGCTGACCACTTTCATCATATCAGGGGTGGCGATGGCCTTATCGAAGTCCAGCCAGCCTTTTGATATCTTTTCCACCAAATCTTCTCCGCCTACATAATCGGTCCCCGCCTCCCGTGCCTCTTTCTCCTTTTCGCCCTGGGCGAAGACCAAGACCTTCACCTCCTTTCCCGTCCCATGGGGGAGGATCACCGTTCCCCTAACCATTTGGTCGGGTTTTTTGGGATCTACCCCCAGACGGATGGCGACATCGATACCCTCATCGAAGCGGACGTAGGAGGTTTCAGGGAGGAGCTGGAGGGCCTCTTCCAGGGTATATCGTTTGGTCCTATCGATCTTATTTTTGGCTTCTCTGTATTTTTTGCCCGCTTTACCCATAGTACCTTTCCTTATGCTATTGTGATTCCCATGCTCCTGGCTGTTCCTTCAACCATCTTGACGGCCCCCTCGAGATCATTGGCGTTGAGATCAGGCATCTTGATCCGGGCTATCTCGTTGATCTGCTCACGGGTGACTTCCCCCACTTTGGTCCTGTTGGGTTCCCCAGACCCTTTAGCGATTTGAGCGGCCTGTTTTAAGAGGACCGAGGTGAGAGGGGTTTTTGTTATAAAAGTGTACGTCCTGTCGGCATAGACGGTGATAACCACCGGGATGATGGTTCCTTCCTGTCCCTTGGTCTTTTCGTTAAAGGCCTTACAAAAATCCATGATATTGAGACCGTGTTGCCCCAGGGCAGGGCCTACCGGAGGTGAAGGCGAGGCTTGCCCGGCCGGTATCTGTAACTTAATCGATCCTATCACCTCTTTTTTCTTCGCCATGATGTCTCTCCTGCTTAATTACGTTCTATCTGAATAAAGTCTAATTCAATGGGGGTTTCCCTGCCGAATATACTGATGAGGACCTTGACTTTTCTCTTGTCGGTCTTTACCTCTTGGACTGTCCCCACAAAATTGGCGAAAGGACCGTCGATTACCCGTACGCTCTCTCCTTCATCAAAGATGACCTTTGGTTTCGGAGTAAAGGCACCCTCAGTGATCTGGGTGATGATCGCCTCCGCCTCCTCGTCGGCAAGGGCGGTAGGTTGCATTCGACTGCCCGCAAACCCCGTTACCTTGGGGGTGTCTTTTACTAAGTGCCAGGTTTCATCATTCAGATCCATCTTAACCAGGATATAGCCGGGGAATATCTTGCGTGAGGAGGTCTTTTTTCTCCCCTTGACCAACTCTATAACCGTCTCCGTAGGGACTAAGATTTCAGAGATATAGTGCCCCCGCACATTCTGTTCCTTCTGTCTCTCTTTTTCCTCTTCAAATTTTCTGGTTCGTTCCTCCAGAGATGTTTTTACCTTGTTTTCATATCCAGAGTACGTATGAACGATATACCATTTTTGTGGCATAGTGTGATCTTTTCTTTTTTCTGTTCCTCTGTGGTCAGTGGCTGAGGACCGTTTTGATCACTTTGGAGAGCCCGACGTCCACGATCCCTAAAAAGCTCGCAGCAATCAAGACAATAATCAAAACCACCATAGTCCCCGCGAGCGTTTCCTTGCGAGAGGGCCACGTAACCCGCTTGAGCTCGAACCTCACCTCTTTTAAAAATTGAAAAATCTTTTGTACCGTACCGCCCATAATACTCCCTTCCCCATATTGCGTGACTCAGGATGAGCAAGATATTCGGATAGAATGATGAGCAATCACTGGCAGGCCAGGAGGGATTCGAACCCCCAACCCCCGGATTTGGAGTCCGGTGCTCTAGCCGTTCGAGCTACTGGCCTCACTTTTTTAAACAAGGTAGCGTAACCTTATTGTAATTGTACAATCCCTGAGTCTATCGTATTTCTCTGTGTTGTGTATGCCTCTGACAAAAACGGCAATATTTCCTAAAATCAAGCTTATCCGGTTTCGTCTTCTTATTTTTCGTAGTGGTATAATTTCTCCTCTTACACTCTGTACAGGCAAGGGTGATTATTGTCCGCATCGGATCCCGTCCTTATTCCACGACCTCGGTGACGACCCCTGCTCCTACGGTGCGGCCACCCTCCCGAATGGCAAACCGCAACTCCTTCTCCAACGCAATAGGGGTGATCAACTCCACCTGTATGCTCACATTATCCCCCGGCATCACCATCTCCACACCCTCGGGCAACGTCACCACCCCCGTCACATCCGTCGTACGAAAATAAAACTGCGGACGATACCCATTAAAAAACGGCGTGTGCCGACCCCCCTCCTCCTTGGTCAATACATATACCTCACCCTTAAACTTTAAATGCGGCGTGATACTACCAGGCTTGGCCAATACCTGACCACGCTCAACCTCCTCACGCTTAACCCCCCGCAACAATACCCCAATGTTGTCCCCCGCACGACCCTCATCCAATACCTTACGAAACATCTCCACACCCGTGACCACCGTCTTGGCCGTGTCCTTAATACCCACAATCTCTATCTCCTCACTCACCTTCACTATCCCACGCTCAACTCGACCGGTAACCACCGTACCTCGCCCAGATATCGTAAACACATCCTCTATCGGCATCAAAAAATCCTTGTCCACATCCCGCACCGGCTCCGGTATCGACTCATCCACCGCATTCATCAAATTCCATATACACTCATACTCAGCCGCCGCAGGATCATCAGAATCACTCTCCAAAGCCTTGAGCGCACTGCCCCGCACCACCGGTATGTCATCTCCAGGAAAATCATACCCACTGAGCAACTCCCGCACCTCCAACTCCACCAAATCCAATAACTCAGGATCATCCACCATGTCCACCTTGTTCAAAAAGACCACAATAGACGGCACCCGCACCTGCTTGGCCAATAACACATGCTCACGCGTCTGAGGCATCGGCCCATCCGCCGCCGATACCACCAATATCGTACCATCCATCTGCGCCGCACCCGTAATCATGTTCTTAATATAATCCGCATGACCAGGACAATCGATGTGCGCATAATGACGCTTGTCCGTCTCATACTCCACATGCGCTATCGCTATCGTCAACCCACGCTCCTTCTCCTCAGGTGCCTTGTCAATCTGATCAAACGGCATAAATGACGCCAACTTCTTCAACCCCAATACCTTCGTAATCGCCGCCGTCAACGTCGTCTTACCATGATCAACATGCCCAATCGTCCCTATGTTAATATGCGGCTTCGTACGCTCAAACTTAGCCTTGGCCATCAGATGACCTCCTTCTT
>Ga0307445_10000800_pt1 | contig 17365 bp, 11 predicted proteins | sample SalMarSW160330MG_FD_202147 | JGI IMG/M metagenome (GOLD analysis project Ga0307445, IMG submission 202147) | Salt marsh sediment microbial communities from the Plum Island Ecosystem LTER, Massachusetts, United States - SW1603-30 | ecosystem: Environmental > Aquatic > Marine > Intertidal zone >...
TCCGGTTTGAACGTTTCCATGAGTCCGGGAACCACCGACGTGAAGCCTTCCCAGAATACGTCGTCGTCCGTGCCGGGGAGCATGGGCACATTCACCGCAAAACCCGTACCCTCTCCGTGTCCCATCTCGTTGAGTCCTCCCGTACCGGGGAAAAGGGTGCGTCCGTCCTGATGAAAGGAAATGGTAAGCACGTTGGCATCCTCGTAAAAAGCCCACTGGACACCGTCTCCATGGTGGGCGTCTATGTCCAGATACATGACCCGTTTTTTCTGATCCACGAAGTGGTCGATGGCCAGCACGGGGTCGTTGACGTAGCAGAAGCCTGACGCCCGGTCGGCACGAGCGTGATGCAGCCCCCCGGCAATGTTAAAGGCGACGCGGGCTTTGCCCTCGGATACGAGCTGAGCACACTGGAGAGACGCCCCTGTATGGAGCCGCGACCACTCCCAGAGTCCGGGAAAAACCGGATTGTCCCCGGGTCCGATGCCGTGTGCCAAATCCATATTGATCTCGCCACGGCCGGCCCGTTTTAAGACCTCCACATAGTCGCGCGTGTGAAAACGGAGGATCTCGGATTCAGAGGCGGCCCCGGTCTCGATCAGGTCTGCATCAGCAAGTTCAAAAAGACCGTAAGCCTTGCAAAGGTCATGGGTGAGCTGAAGGCGCTCGATTCTAAGGGGATGACTTAGGCCGTAGTCATAGGCAAAATATTTATCAGTGTAGAGAAAAGCTGTTTTCACGGCTACCTGCTTCCCTCCCGGGATATGCTGCCTCCGTCCTATCTGACAAGATGGTTAATGATTATGCCGTGGGCCTTGCCGAATTTCATGATCTTTTGGGGATCAAACCCCCCGGCCAGATAGAGGCTTCTGAATTCAGGCCTTTCAATCAGATAGAGAATAAAACTTAGGTGTCCGGAATATCCGCTGCCATCCAGCTGCTGCATCTCTCTGACCGCCTTTTTTGCCAATGCCACAGCCTGTCGATGCACCGTAGGTCCACGACCGCGGCATTCCCGTATGGAGTAAAGCTGCCTGCAACTGAAAGGGCGAATATCGTATATAAGACAGGTGTCGTCCTTTTTCAAGAAGGGGCACGGGGCGATATTGCGTTTTTCTTTTTCCCGCTTGTTTTGCGCAAGCCTTTTTTGGATCTGCTCCTTCCGGGGCTGTGGGAAGCTCTTTATCCGCTCGTAAATGACAAGACCCTCCAGGGTATTGATGTCCACGTTTCCAACGTCCGTGCAGCAGTAGGTGCAGCCCACCTTGCAGATGGCATGCTGTTTATACGCACGGGCATCGATTTCAAAACGCTCATAGATTTCTTTGAGCTTTTCCTTCTTTTGGTTCCAAGTCATAGAGGATTCGTGTATTGGCACGAGACTCTTTCCATAGGGCTCGCGCAAAAATAACTTCACATTTTGGCATCTCAGCTTCAGCCCGTCTTTGGCCGATGCCTCATTCGCAAACTCCTCGAAATAGCTCGCTATTCCTCCGGTTTTGCTCAATCGGATCGACCAGATCTGAACCAAATCTGAGCGCCAATTCTGCGAACTTATTTTTGCGCGAGCCCTTAGAGGCCATGTGTATTGTGTATGTTTTCATCCAGCCATTCCTCCGCTGGTGTGAGCAACTCTTCGGAATCACGCCTGGCTTGTCCTCGTCGCTTTCGGCAATGGAAGCACCTTCTTTAAAGATGAGTGTCAATGTATCCGTTTTGGGCATGTGATTCGCCGGAGAATCTGGAGTAGCCGAGGTTAGATCATAAACAGAAATGGCAACACGCTCGGAGCCTCAGGCGGGTCAACCTGATCAGCAGGGAGTTATAATTCGAGGTCTTGTTGTTCAACTTTTGATTTATGACAGACCACTTCACAATCGAGGCAAACAAGCAACACACAAGATGTGGGATTGCAGTGCCCCCTTCCTAGCCCCGCCAGCCCCGGGAACACCACATGCATGCCTCCCGAGGCGCCAAACTAGCAGACTCCAGGTCATACCAACCGCATGTCCCTCTGCAAGAATGGAGATCAGAATATCCTTACGACGTGTCTCCACCGGTGTATTTGCAGTTGACAATTTCTGACATCCCCACCGATTCATCCACTAGTTCGCCGTAGACATGCCCTGCAAAGAAGCCCATGCTGACATTGAACTTGATGAACCTTGTCTGCCCTTTTTCCAGGACGAAACTGACTTTTCGTTTCACCTCGGTGCTTGTAACTACTTCATAGTCACCAGCTGGTCGATCAACAAAAAAGAATCCTTTAGCGATAGCCTTGCCGACTTTCTCACCGTTTAGCATAACAGCCGGCTTAATTGCAGCACCTAAAGCTGAGGTTCTGTAGAAAAAGATTCTGCCCTCATCGGGACTTTCCGAGACCATGTTTGGCTGTACCATTGAAAACTGTGGGCCAGTCGCACAGCCGAACGGCAGACTCGCAACCAAGATGAATATTCCAAAAAACATTGTCCTTTTCATACTACCTTTTCCTTTCTTCACTCCATTGGTAGTTCAATTCCTTTGGACAGCGGCACAAACCCTTTTTCCACCGGCAGGTAGAAACCGACCATATGGCCTTCTGATACCACGAGATAGGCTTCAAATATGTTGGAGCACTCCACAGTTAGCACCTGATCAAGAGGTTTGTAGACTTCTCCCTTGGGTATGGTGCCTACTAACTTCCAGCTAGAGCCCTTACGCAACAAACGATCATAGTTGCAAGGAGCATCAATTGGAACGTCGTTAGCGACAACGAATGTTTTGCAGTGGTCAAGTGGCTGAACAAATTGAGTTGGCTCAAATGAAACGTGAGCCAAATCAAAAGCGCAGCCTCCGGCAACAAATGCAACCCCCACTAATAGAACAAAACTGATTCGGTTTTTGAGTCTTGCCATTTTAGCTTCCTTGCCACGTTCTTTAATTCTCAAATCAGTGGGTTAGCTGATAGGTTTCTAATGGAGATCGAAGAAAATGTCAATCCTGGGACGGAAAGAAGGCAGTTTTCAAAGATACCTTACGAGGTAGAACACAGCGTATGGACACAACGAACCAGGGAATCGATGGAGACGCCTAGAACCGCATTAGCGGTGCTCTGTTATTGTTTTAGTCAATTCGAGGAAAGCTAGCCAGAATGCTCCTAACAGAATGACAAAACCGCTAACGAGCTCTCTGGGTGTCGGAAATGTGCCCAGAAAAACGTAGGCCATTGGCAGTACAAACAAAGGTTGCGCTGCTAGGACTGTACTGGACTGCGAGAGGGTCCAGTAGCGGTAAGCGCGAAACGTGAAAAGAAAGCTGGCGCACGGTCCGAGGAAAGCGCCTAGTAGTGTCACACACCAATAGCGGCTTTCCACGGCAAAGTCAGCAACTCCTGTCCCAAACACCCAGAATGCTATCAATATTGAACCGATTCCCACTCTGTACGCAACCAGAATATTGGGATGTACTTTGTGAACGTAGGATTTGGCAATCAGGAGTTGAACAGCACCTGCAAGAACAGCTAGTGCTGTCCAAGTTACGCCGCTACCGACTATTTCCCATCTGCCAACGACACTCCAAAGGCCACCGAGGAGCATAATCGCCATCGCAAGAGATTCTTTCCTGGAAAGCCGTTCTTTGAGAATCAGTACTCCACTAACAATAGTAACGGCTGGAAAAGACCGCCACAGGAATGAGGCAAACGCAGTATCCAATGTTGAGAGTCCCTTCCAGGCGAAAATCATACCGACGGCGGTGAACGCACCGATTGCTAGAATTGCCTTCATGCTCCCTTTTGGAAAGATTTGCTCTCGACTTTCTTTGTCCACTAGGGCCACTGCGAAGGCGTATATGGCCGCTGCTGAAGTCCAAACCAAGCTAAACGTGTAAGGATCGAATCCTTGCAGTGCATATTTCACAGTTATGAAGTTCGTCGACACCAGTAGTGCTCCCCCTAAAGAATACAGAAAACCTTTTGCGGGGTCATAGATCGCGTTGTTCATATTATCAATCTTTTCAGTGTATTTTTCAAATTATACAGACAGACGAAAATACTGAATTGCCAACTCGGCAACAAACTGTCAAGCAGAAACGAAAAAGTCCTGGAGAGCGATTAAAGGGAAGGAGAAAGTGCGGGTTCATTCAGCGATCACAACTATTTCGGACTTCCCAAATAGCCGATCGATAGCAGCAATCACCATTCTACTTATGACTGGGCATAAAAACTACGCACACAATCCCCATCAAGGGTGGCGATGAATTCGCCGAGGGCGACCTCGAATCCGGCCTCCAATGCCGCCGATTGCCCGATGTTGGGTCGTAGGTGCAGAGCGCGGAAGTTGTCATATCTGTTGGCAAGCTCATCTATAAGCTGTGGTGTACTATCCTTCGAGCCGTCATTTACCATGATGAGTTCCCAGGTGAGGTCGCCTTCGATCGAGAAGACCTGCCTTAGTTCCTCACATACCTGCTGGACGGATTCCTCTTCATCAAAAAAAGGAACAACCAAGCTCAGAATTGGATGGTGCGTATCAATTCTCATAAGCTCCCCCTTAAAGCTTCTTTCAAATCAAATGCCTAATAAGCCACTTCAGGAAGGTATTACGGTTGATCGCCTTACGCGAGAGAGAAATACTCAGTTGGAATGAGGATCATTCTTGTGAACCCAAAAGAAGCCTATTCAGGGTCAACAATTCTCTTCAAGAAGAAGTGGCCATTGGACTCTCTACCTTCCTGATTGGTTGGCAGGCAGCAAATTCGCTGTTCTATTGAACTCGTTGCGTCGAGCTATGAAGACCCAGGAACCGACCTGGCCGAGCTTCTGGACAGGGTGGCCCAACGAACAGCATCTTTCGACCAGCTTGGCCCCCTTACTTTGCTCCACGACAAAGAGTACGCGTTGTTCACTCTCTTCCAGCTCTTCACGGAGTGTCTCATCCGTCGGCATCTCCGCACGGGACGAAGAAACAACACGCTCAACCTCACATCCAAGGTAAAGGTTCAAACCCCAGAATGGCTCAGTGCCAACAAAGGCAACCTCTGAGGACACCGGTTGAACCATGCCTGCAATATATTGTGCCATGGCACGGCTATCCCGGGAGTACGGGAAGAGTGCACCGACGTATTTCATGGCCACAAGGAACACAATCCACGCAGCGAGGAGGCAGATATGGATCTTCCCTTTGGATGGGAGGGTAGTCAAACGCCCGGCCATCAGGGCAATCGGGACGAATACTGGTAGTACATAGAGCGGCAACCGAGACCGGCTGAAGAAGAATACTGTAAGCGGGAAGATAACCCACAGGAGAAGGAAGACAACCCATGGGTCTTCCCTCAATTTGTCTCTCCACCACATGAATGAGAACATGGATTTTGGAATTGATCGCACTGCGCGGACAAAGGGAAATACCCATGGCAGTGGGCCGAGTAGCAGCACCGGTCCATATACCACAAATGCCATGTACCATTCAGGGTTACGACCGTGAAACCCTGTAGCGAACCGTTTGAGGAATTCATCTCGGATGAAATAGGTCGTAAGTCCAGGATGGGCTGCAGCAACCACCAGATACCAGCCTAAGCCAACTACCAGCAGTATCCCCAGTCCCCTTAAAGAAAACAACTGGAGAACTGATTTCCAACCGTCAGCAAGCAAGACGAAGACAAGAATTGCAGTGAAGGGAAGCAGGCCCGGAGGGCCTTTGGTCAGAAAGGCGAGACCAAATCCGCCCCACATAATGAGAAGAAAGAGATCGTCCCGTCGCCCATCTTTCTTCTGATACCAACAGACGAACCCCAGAACCGCTAGGGTCTCCCATAAAGTGAGCAGGGTGTCCGTAGTAACATAGTTGGCCGCACCAAAGGGAAATAGCGATGTGGCGTAAATGATGGGCGGCAGCCACGCCCTTTCCCATGCTGTTCTCTTTGCAATTGCGAACACCAACAGCACGGTTCCGGTGAAAGCCAGCGCATTGGGTAGGCGCGCACCCCATTCGTTCCGGCCGAGTAGTGTGATCCCTCCCGCGATGGCCCAATAGGTAAGAGGCGGCTTGGCAAAGTGAGCTACATCATCATTGAAAGCAGGCCGAATGAAATCCTTAGTCTGCAGCATTCTCAGGGCAATATTAGTGTAGCGACCTTCGTCACGTTCCCAGAGGCCTCGCGACCCCTGGAACATCATCACATAGGACAAGAGTACCACGCTGACAAGCAGTGTTCCGGCAAGCTTCCTGAACCGGGTCGTACCAAAACTGCTAACGCTCTTTTCAAACATGATCCATGACATCCTCAATCGATTAGGAACCAGGCTTCAGAATTCCTCGACAACCGGTCTCCGCCAAAGAGCAGTTGCCTATCGTTCATGGCAAAACAGGACGGGGCTACATCCATTTCACGCCACTAAGTCCATATTTTGGCATGATTCTCTAAGCTTTCGCGGAGGTGACTCGCTGCACTTAGCAGAGAGTAGGCTTGACTTCAAGATATTGTGGTTTAGTCTGGCATGGTTGAATTACAGATTCCTGGCACGTTCTTTAATTAACGGTCTAAACCACTGACATTGTCAGTGGTGGGGCATGGGGGCGGAGGCCCCATACCACAAATGAGCCAACAATGTTGGCGAGTTAAGACTACAAATAAAACAGAATCTGAATCAGGCATGGCGAAGGACATTGTCCGTAGCCATGCCGCAATAAGCCACCGACAAGGTCGGTGGTCATTAACTCTGAAATCAGTGGGTTAGCTGATAGGTTTCTATTGAAAATCGAAGAAAATGTCAATGGTGGCTGGAAAAGCGGTAGCCTCCAGAGATACCTTTTGATTACCTAAAAAATATGCAATCTCAAATGGTTGCCTGTCAGCTATCGGCACTCTAGGAAGGACCGGGCGAGCTACAAGATATAGACATAAAAAGGGCAGTATTACATAGCCTGCCTCACCGGCTATCGCTCCAGACCATTATGGGCAAGTTGCAGGCCTCGCTACCTTGATCTTAGAAACATTACTGTCGACACCTTCCACGGTGACCCAAATCTTCCTTCCCCTTCGCTCCTTACCCTTGAACCACTCGCATTGGTATTTGGGTAATTTGACCTTGATTTTCGTGTCACTCCAGAGTTTGATCCTAGGGCTCGTCGCATCCAGCGTTTTGTTCCCAATGTGAAGGGTACTGCTTCCTTGAGACGGTCCAAAGTTTTGTCCTTTGATAGCGATTTTTGTACCCGGTTCCCGGCTGGGACCTTTGATGGATTCTATGTAAGGCGCAAACTTCGCCTCTTTAATCATTCCCGACCCGTCTTCGGCGGTTCCCAAGACATCGGTAGCAGCCATCGATGGCGAGACGGCTGTACTCGAAGTCGTGTAATGCATAGATGAAAAGGGTGTGACGACGGCATCGCTCAACCCCATGAACCAAGCGTTCGGCAGCTCCGTCTGATCGTCAAGACTCAATACCCAGAAATCATCAGAACCATTGCCAAAGGAGGACGTTCTTCCCGCGATGGCATAAGCTGCATCATATGACTGGGTGAAACTGACGAAACCCAGGCCTGCATCGGGGGCCGCCCCGCCGTAGGTTCTTTGCTTAACAATGGTTCCCTCATTGTTAATTGAGAGGACCCAAATGTCGCTGTCTTTGCCTTTGCCACGGGTAGCGAAAGACCATGTTTCACCGACAATGACATAGCGAGAGTAATGCCCTTTCCGAACAACGTGGGGGATATCATCATAGCTCCCACCGTAGGCCTTGTCCCATTCCACGAACCCTTCCGAGCTGAGCTTCAACACCCACACGTCACTTCCACCGGCCCCAAAGAGTTCGGTGGACGTGACTAGGAGATAGCCATCGTACCCTTTTATAACCTCACAGGTGCGGGACGATGCCCCCCCTAAGTACATTCTTGCCCAATCGGCGGTGCCGTCCGCGGCAAGTTTGAGAACCCAGGGAGCCGGATCCGGCAAGACAAATGACGTGGTCAGCGCGCCAACGATAAAACCATCGTCTACGCACTGAATCGATTGGGCCACATCGTCGCCTGTGCCACCGTATTGCTTTTGCCAAAGGATGGTGCCGCTGCTGTCAAGCCGTAGTACCCAAGTATCTATCTTGTTTCCATTATCTGTTTCTACGTCACCGACAAGAACAAAGCCCCCGTCTGGGGTAATCTGCATCTCTTTGGCCGTTTCGTTTCCACTGGCGCCATAGCGTTTCTGCCACATAACGGTGCCGCTGGAATCGAGCTTCACGACCCAGGCATCCCTGTCGCCACCAACAGAAAAAGTGATCGTGCCTGCCCCAATATAGCCTCCGTCGGAAGTCTGGTGGATGGAACAGAGGGTCTGATCGGTTGCAGATCCCAACCGTTTTGCCCATTCAATAGACCCGTGCCAGGACAGTTTCACCAAAATGGCATCTCTTGTGGCACCGAACGAACCAGGTGAGGCGTCACCGGCTGATATCAAACCGCGGTCTTGCGTATGTTCGATGCAGAAGGCTTGGTCGGCCCCCGTGGTATCGTAAATGGTGTCTCCCGGCAAGGGAACGCAAGAGATCGCCAGGTTTCTCAGGTCATGACAGCCGAGACATTTGTCTGCAGCCGTAACGGTTTGATCCGGCTGGCCGTTTACCGTGTACTGACTTCCCGTTTGAACATGTCCCGGAATGGCATGGAGGGTGCCTATGCTGTGGCAGACCTCACAATATCTCACGAGTTCCGGTTCCAAGGGATCCCAATTCGGGTTGGTGGGGTCGTCGGAATGGCACTTCCAGCATTGGGGGTAGCCCCCCCCTCCGTAGAACGTCATATGGGTTCCCGGTGAGGGTAAATTGTTCATGTCAAATCCCATGGCGGTCTTTGAGGGATGCAGCGGCTGTTGATCAAAGTAAAACATCCCATCCGCAGACGCTCCCGGGCCGTGGATAGACGGATTGACCGGATCATCCCAGAAGTGACAGCTCTCGCATGAAAAGGGAGTGGGCGTGACAATAGTGGGGGGATATTCCCAAAAATAGTTGATAGGGGTTAACTCTCCCACCAGGGTCGTATCATGACATCGCGTGCACGCATCACTATCGGAGAGGTTTGTATCATCATGGTGAGAGTCGCCCAAGTTACCCCACAGGGCATAGAACCAGGGGTATACCGTGTCGTCTCCTGTGTGGCACATCTGGCAGTCTCTCACCGGCTCGTTGGTATTGGGGTCTTGCTCGTGACAGAGGCCGCACTGTCCTTGAGTAGCCGGATCGAGGGCGTGGTGACGGTCGCCGTTCTCCTGCTGATCCCCATGACAGGCCCGGCAGTCCTCTTCCACAAATGCTGCGTAGGGCTTATCGAAAACCCCCAAACCTTGGGGCACATAGTCCATGATGATGCGATGTGGCCGGTAACCGTCTCCTTCCGGGTTCGAAGGGCGTGCGTAGTTCTGCGCACAAGGAAGGCCCCCCTGCACGTGACAGACAGCACAATCCCTCGTCAACAGCAGTTCGGAAGACTCGGTGCAGTGGCAGGCCAGGCACTGACCCCGTCTGCCCATGCTGCTGAGATGGTGTCTGTCTGCAAGGGAACTGCCGTGGCATGTCCTGCACTCGGTTTCCCCCCAACCTTGGGAGTAGGGATGGAAGGGGCCATGGCAATCGGAGCACGCTCCACCGGTGGAACATATCTCGGGTATAGGCACTGTTGGCGGCCAGTCCGCGTATCCCAATCCTGCGGTTACTCCCGTGATCAAAAACAAAAGCAAGAAAAGACGCCCCGATCTGATACAGATTTGTGGTGCAGACACCATGCTTTCTCCTTCCGTCGCATTGTTGAATTGCGGCGCACTCAATAGCGATGGGTACTCATGTGATGTTTTGCAGGAATTGTCCTAATCACTAAGTCCAATTGTTTCGATTTTCCTTACAGATCGTGCATGAATAACGGTCCAGGCGTTGTAGACAACAGGCTTAACAGTTGGATTTTATGCAAGAATCATGCAAGGGAAGGGGTTAAGTCATTTCAGACAGTTAGCTGAGGAAAAGGAGAAGCCCAAGCTAACATGTGGGAACAAATGTGCATGATATGAGAAGGGAAAGTAACACCCGTACGGAGCTTAGGGTTGAAAACGACAGGCGGGATGCCTTTCTTCCTTGCAAGCCCCCTCGCATTACAGGCTAAAGCACAAAATATAGTGTATCTTACAAGAGACGCAGATTTATAAGTAGCTTGCCATGATGGGGACTCACGAATCCCTCGATTTTCCAATAGATTGCTAAATCATATTGAAATGTGCCTTGAATCTTTGGGCTGAATCTTACGAGCCGATCATGCTGAAAGAACCTGAGATATCCTAGGAGGCTGTCGGAAAACGTCCATCTGCGGCGTTATCCTCATTCTTCGTCACTGCGGCATACCGATAAGTACGCCTCATTCCTAAGAATCTCGGATGCCTTGCATCTGAACATTTTCCGACAGCCTCCGAAACCGGGGTTCTCCGACAGGCTCCTAGACACCCTAAATAGGAAGGCTGGCCAAAAGAAAAGCCCCTGAAGAACGAGTAGTTGGATAGGACTTCGGGGTAGTGTTGCCTGGATGCCTGGACCGGGCTTCACCGCGAGACCTAAATGAAGGCTCGAACTTAGGGGCTTCACTGATTGGGCGTAATAATGCGGCCTTTTTGCCTTCACAGGATCAAAAGGCGCGGCAGCACCGGAGCCGAGGTCGGTGTCTCATCCTGATATTTAGTCTAAGTGCGGTGAGGTCACGTTGCCGCCGGCCCCAGACGTCTACCGTTTGCAAACAAACGCATCAAGTATGCCTTAACCTCTTTATCGTCATCGCTCTATCCAGAAAGCTTTAACGATGGGAGTTCCGAACTAGCCCGAAAACGTTGACAGAAGCACTCGGAAATACCTCTGAAATTAAGGGAGCATAGCAATTCAAATTGGGTGTAAAAGAGCAAAACAAAGCCGAGGAGCCTTGAGGTAGATTAAGCACAAACCAAGCTGTTTCCCGCCGTAGAAAGGCCTGTTTGGAAGGAAGGCTCCTCGGCCTTCTCAAAAGGATTGAAAAGATCAACAAGCCAACAGGGCCATCCTTAGACGAACGTGGCAGCATAAAGCGTGCCAGGAAGCGCTAAACAAGAAGTAGTTGGCAAAGACACAGCTATCAATGGCAGTGTGTATGCGAAAAACAAAGCCGTAGACGCAGAAACCGCAATACAAAGGAACCCCCAATCCAACATACAGGACATTAGACTTGTGGCAATAACTGCTAAAATTCTCGGACAAAATGCCACAAAAGGAGGGCTAGGATTCAGTTAAAGGCAAGGGGAACAAGAAACCAAGCCTATCATTCGAGGACTCTACAAAGATCGAAATCTTCGGTTTGTTCCGTCTCTCTGCTAGACATAACGATGGCAGGTTAATCAAAGACAAGAGATTGAAGCTCCCTGTAGCAAGCTACAGGGAATCTTCGACCGTAAGGAACGCTGACTTTTTTAGATACGCTCGCTAACCCCGCAGCAAGCTACGGGGAATGCGCTCGCTTTTGCGGTTCATGAAATGCTAACACGGCAACGGTCTCAAGATAGTCCTCGACGTCTAATCGCAGGAACCTCTAATAGTCAGCATTAGCAACCCCGCCAGGAACCCAACCGAGGTTTATCTTGAAAACAGCGTCGGCACGTGCAATAGCTGCGGCACCTTTGTATTTCAAGATTTCAAGTCTACTTTCGTCATATATGGACGGAGCAAAAAGAAAAGGTCAATAGCCTCCCTTTCCTATTCCTTGACCAACGTCTCCTTGAGACAAAGACTTGCCAAGAATGCAATAATCGCGCAGAAAAAAAGCAGCAGAAAGGCTTGCTGGTAACCCGCGAGGGTAAAGGCACTGCCTTCGCGGCCATTTCGTTCCAGAACATACCCGAGAACCGGCTGGGCAACAGCGCCGCCCAAAAAGGGAAACAGATTCACTAATCCGGTAGAGGTTCCCGCTATCTGTACCGGAAAAAGTTCCTTGGTGGTAGTAAAACCAATGACTACAATGGCGCTGGAAAAAATGCCAAGGCTAAGACAAATCGCGTAGAGGGCCGGTGTCGGCAACTTCTCCGTATAAAAAGCCAAGAGCCCTGTCACACCAACCAACACAACGCCGGACAGGACGATAACGGGTTTTCGTCCTCGAAATATCCGGTTGGACAAATAACTCACCATGGGACTTCCCACAATCATGCCAATGGCTAACATCGACAGGATCTGCCCGGCCTCCCCTTTTGTGAATCCGTAGACCTGCATGAGATAAGGGCCGCCCCACAGCCCTCCAAACGAGAAGAAGACTGCGCAGTCAAAGAAGAACCAGATGGCCACCGGCCAGAACCAAGGATAGGTCAAGACCTTTTTCATCCCTTCCAGCAACCCAACAGGCACACGGTCGGACCCCATCCCTTCGGCAGGAGAAGGCCAACCCTTGTCCGAAGGGCGATCACGCACGAAGAGCCAGACCAGGATTGCCAATAGCAGCGTGATCGCCCCAACAATGACAAAGGAAAAACGCCATCCGATCCAGTCACTCAAAATGGCCAACGGCGTGGCTGCTGAAAGGGAACCGATCCCCCCCATGGCCATGAGGATTCCTGTCATGGTGGCAAACTCCCTGACACGAAACCATTCTGCCAGCACCTTCATGGAAGGCACGAAAAGCATGGAGACCCCAAGTCCGACCAGCGTTCTTCCTACGACGGCCACAAACAGAGACGGAGCCAGTCCCAGAATGAGCGAACCGACAAAGGCCACTACAAAAAAGAGGGTGATAGCTCGTCGAGGCCCCCAGGAATCGGAAAGCAATCCAGCAGGCAACTGCATGATGGCATAGGGATAGAAATAGGCTGACCCAAGAAGCCCCAAGAGGGGGCCACCGGCCTGGAGGTCTCGCATCATGTCTACTGCCACCACTGCTGGACACAGCCGATGGAAATAGACCAGGATGTAGCTCACCGCCAAAATCCAGAAGATCAACCATCGATACCGCAGCGCTTTGTTTAAAGTGTCAGTCATCAGATTTGTTTTTTCCCTATGTTGTCATGCCGGGCCAACAATAATTCTAGAATTGTTGGGCACCTTAAAAGGAAGGCGTTGGATCTCTTCCACCCCTGCTTCAGCGAACATGGCCATAATCAGCGCTTCAGAGGACGATTGTCCCTCAGATGTACCCAATAGCATATTCGGGGACAAAAGGGCTGGAAAAAGCGGACCGTTCATGAATGGATATGGATGGAATGGAAGCAGATAGCCAGAACTTGCTTTTTGGCGGGCTCAGTGTGCTAAAAACAGCGTTTTTGTGTCAAGGACAGAGCTGTTGTCGTTGATTTTGGAGGCGGGAGATATAGGAGGAACATTTTTTGTGGATGTGAAGCCTCCCCGCCCTCCCGGGCGGGGCTTCCCGGTAAGGAAGAAAAACAGTTTTTTCCCATAGCTCCCCTCGACCCCGTCCTTTAGGACGGGGCTAGCGGGGAGCAAGCCGGTCAGCGTTCCTTACGGTCGAAGATTCCCTGTAGCTTGCTACAGGGACCTTCAAAAAGCTACGCCCTGTTTTCCTATCACTCACTGTCACGCTTTAGGACCGCAAGGAACGCAGACTGGGGTATCATGACAGAGCCCACCATCTTCATCCGCTTTTTACCCTTTTTTTGTTTTTCCAGGAGCTTTCGCTTCCGCGTGATGTCTCCACCGTAACACTTGGCCGTGACATCTTTGCGAAAAGGGGAGATGGTCTCCCTGGCGATAATCTTGGCGCCGATAGCCCCCTGGATGGCGATCTTGAACATCTGTCTGGGGATCTCCCCCTTGAGTTTTTCACAGGCATACCTGGCCCGCTGGTAAGCCCCGTCCCGATAGACCAGCTGTGAAAGGGCATCCACCTTCTCGCCGTTGATCAAGATATCCAGTTTCACCAGGTCGCTATCGCGGTAGTCAAGAAGCTCGTAATCAAAGGAGCCGTATCCCTGGGTCACGGTCTTGAGCCTGTCGTAGAAATCGTATATCACCTCGGCCAGCGGCAGTTCACAGGCGAGCTCAACCCGCTTGCTACCCATGTATTGGTGCTTTGTATTGACGCCCCGGCGTTCAAGGCAGAGCTTGATGACTACGCCCAGGTATTTGTCCGGCATCATGATGGTGGCCCTGATATAGGGCTCCTGGGTGGAGGCTATCCGAGAAGGGTCGGGATAAAGGGCGGGGTTGTCGATGACCAGGGTGGCCCCGTCTTCCAGCATGAAGTGATACTTTACCGACGGAGAGGTAATAATCAGAGAAAGGTCAAATTCACGCTCCAAACGTTCCTGGACGATTTCCAAATGCAGGAGCCCCAGAAATCCGCACCGGAACCCAAACCCCAGCGCTGCCGAGGAGTCCTTCTCATAGACGAGGGAGGCGTCATTGAGCTTTAGCTTATCCATGGCTATGGCCAGGTCTTCGTATCCGTCAGATGCCACCGGATAGATAGAGGAAAAAACCACCGGCTTGATCTCCCGGAAACCCGGCAGCGGGGCGGTACAGGGACGATCATCATGGGTGATGGTGTCTCCACATCGGGTATCGCTGACCGTCTTCACCCCGGCAATGATATAACCCACCCCACCAGCGGACAGCGCGTCCTTTGGAACCCTGTTAATTTGAAAGATGCCCACCTCTTCCACCCGGTAGCTCGCGCCATTGGACATGAAGCGTATGATGTCTCCGGGCCGCACCGTGCCTTCAAAAATGCGGCAGTGGATAATCGTGCCCCGGTAGGAATCATAGTGGGAATCAAATATCAGGGCCTGCAAGGGGGTGTTCGGATTTCCCACAGGCGCCGGGAGCCTGGCAACAATCGCTTCCAGGATTTCGTCAATCCCGATCCCTTCCTTGGCCGAGGCGAGCATGGCCCCATCCGGGTCCAGCCCGAGATCCCTTTCGATCTGACGTTTGACCCGCTCCACGTCGGCGGCCGGCAGGTCAATCTTGTTGATCACGGGAATCATCTCAAGATCGTGATCCATGGCCATGTAGAGATTGGCCACCGTTTGGGCCTCCACGCCTTGGCTGGCATCGACCAGGAGGAGGACCCCCTCGCAGGAAGCCAGGGACCGGGAAACCTCGTAGGTGAAATCAACGTGACCGGGCGTATCGATGAGGTTTAAGGTGTAAGGGGTGCCGTCTTCGGCAGTATAAGGGAGAGAAACGGCCTGGCTCTTGATCGTAATTCCCCGCTCCCGCTCGATGTCCATCGTGTCGAGGATCTGCTCCTTAAAATCTCGGTCGGAAACGATGCCCGTGGCCTGGATGAGACGGTCGGAAAGGGTCGATTTACCATGGTTGATGTGGGCAATGATGCTGAAGTTCCGAATCTGTTTCAAAGCGCCCCGAAACCGAGGTCAAAGGCCCGCAAATTTGCCTCCACAAACGCGGCCTTTGTCTTGGTCCGGATGGTCTCCTCAAAGGCTTCTCTGGGAACAGGAAGGACGCCGCTTCTGGCCAAGGCGCCCACCATGACCACATTGGCTGACAACACAGAGCCGGCCTCCTCGGCCATGGCCTGCGCATTCAATGTCACGAGTTTCCTCACACGGCTTTCGATAAAGGCAAAGAGCTTGTCCACCTCCGGGTAAGAACCCTTTCCGATAGCCACGCTATAGGGCATCACCGGCACGGTATTGGAGATGACCACGGAATCGGCTGAACACTTGCGCATCGCCCGATACGTTTCCACGGGTTCGAATCCCAGGAGGACATCAGCCTCGCCCTCTGAGATGATGGGACTCTTGATATCACCGATCATGACCGTGGATTCCACCACCCCGCCCCGCTGGGCCATGCCGTGGACCTCACTGGCCAGAACATGATGGCCGGCGTGGATCGAGGCCTCTGCCAGGACCATGGTGGCCAAGAGGGTCCCCTGTCCGCCCACCCCTGTAAAGCATACCCGATACTTGTCCATATGGTGTCTCCTCCGACGGCTTGGTAACAAACCGTCTGTTTGTTCAGGTTCTGATTATGCCTTCTTCGGCCTGATCTTTTTGCAGATCTGGATACACACCCCGCAACCGATGCACAGGTTCTCATCAATGATCATGGTCGTTTCGGCATCAGGGGCCGGATTCTTGTAAAGTGCCGGGCATCCAAACGTGTCAACACACTCTGTGCAGTCGGTATTGCACTCAGGGCCTACAATAAAGGCCCGTTTTGGTTTCCTGTGAAGCATGCGTCTTTCATAGAGAGGGCAGGGCGCCTTGGCTACAATGACGGATAGCTTGTTGGCCTCCAGTGCCTCCTTGACCGCATGCTTGGTCTTGGCCAGGTTGATGGGACTGACTACGGCCACCTGCTCAACACCACAGGCCCTGACAATGGCCTCGATAGAAACGGATGGCTTGTCCCATCCAGCAGGGGTGATCTCGACCCCGGGATGGGGCTGGTGGCCGGTCATGGCGGTGGTGCCATTGTCGAGTATGACAAGGATAAACTTGTGCTTGTTGTGCACGGCATTGACCAGTCCAGTGATGCCGGAGTGAAAGAACGTGGAGTCGCCGATAAAGGCAATGACCTTCCTATCAGTTACCCTGGAAATGCCGGCCGCCGAGGTGACGCTGGATCCCATGCATATGAGAAAATCAGCCGTCTGCAAGGGTGGGAGGATGCCCAGGGTGTAGCAGCCGATGTCCGTGGGGAACACGGCTTCGGTCCGGGTTTCTTTCAAGACGCTGTTGACTGCGTAATAGGTGGCACGGTGGGGACAACCCGCGCACAGGTTCGGCGGCCGCATGGGCAGCTCGACCGGCTCAGGATCCTCCTTCACGTCAATGGGCGTCGGGGGGGAATAGTCAATGCCGAAGAACCTGGCGGCGACCTCACGCACCATGCCCGGGTGGTATTCATAGAGGCGCGAAAAAAGATCGGCCCCCTTTCCGGCAATGGGTGTGATGAGCCTGTTGCTCTGGGCCGTGACCTTCAGGCTCTCCTCCAGGACCGGCTCCAGTTCTTCCACCACAAGGATCTTTTCCACGGACCGGATGAAGTCCACGGCAAGCTTTTCCGGAAACGGGTATGTGAAGCCAAGTTTCAGGATCCTCACCTTGTCCTCGATGCCCAGATCCTTGATTGCATCAGCCACATAGTTATAGGCCATGCCGCTGGTGGCCACACCCCACGGGCCGGCCCCTGTTACGGTATTAAAAGGGGATTGGCAAGCCATGTCCCGTGCCTTTTCTCCCCGGGCCAGCAGCACCTTGTGGCGCAGCCTGGCATTGGCAGGGACCGTGACAAAGCGCCGACTGTCTTTTTCAAAGGCGCCCTTGGTCGCAGACGGCTCCAGGGGGCCGGTCGTCACGATACCACGATGGTGGCTCAGGCGTGTGGTGGTGCGAAGGAGGACGGGGA
>Ga0307445_10000802_pt1 | contig 17355 bp, 10 predicted proteins | sample SalMarSW160330MG_FD_202147 | JGI IMG/M metagenome (GOLD analysis project Ga0307445, IMG submission 202147) | Salt marsh sediment microbial communities from the Plum Island Ecosystem LTER, Massachusetts, United States - SW1603-30 | ecosystem: Environmental > Aquatic > Marine > Intertidal zone >...
TACTACGGCATCACCGGCAACAGCGTCAGCATCGGTCGTTTCCGGCAAGAGGTCCAAAAGGCATGGCGGAAGTGGCTGAACCGGCGCAGCCAGCGGGCCAAGATGACGTGGGCACGGTTTCACAGACTGTCAAAACGGTATCCATTGCCTCCAGCGCGAGCCTATCGCTCGGTCTGCCGTACGTAGCGAACCCTCATTCAGAGGAGCCGGATGCGGTAGTCGCGCACGTCCGGATCTGTGGGGAGTCAAGGGCTGCTGAGCGAGTCTAACTTGCTCAGCACCCTTGGCTTACCCGACTTTAGGAAGTTGGGAAGTCGAGAGACTGCCAGTCAGGCCATTCCGCCACTGCCGACCCGAGATTGCCGAGAGCTGGGTTCAGGCCCAAGGGAGGCCTCGCCAAGGCTCGACAGGGTGGGGGAGCCAGCTGCTACGATGAGAGATGGGAGCTACCAAGCAAGTGACGGCTAGCACCCTGCTGCAACGCAGTCCTTTACTTCGGGCGCACAGTTACTATTTCGCCCTGCAAAGAGAAAGCGAGGGCAACATGAGCACACAAGAGACGAGGGTCAACCCCTCAGAAGAGACGATCCACATCGGTCAGAGCGGCATCGAAATCCGATTCCTGCTGACGCGCGACGATACCAACAGCAACCTGTCCGTCTTCGAGTTCCGCGTCCCCGCCGGGCTGAAACTGCCGGCACCGGCACATAGGAATGACGCTTACGAGGAGGTTCTCTACGGCCTCGAGGGCGTTTTGACCTGGACCGTTGACGGAATGCCGATCGAGGTGGGTCCCGGCCAGGCGCTCTGCATCCCACGGGGCGCAGCCCACCGCTTTGACAACTTCGGCGGCCAGGATGTCAAACAGCTCGTCGTGATCACCCCTCCGATCATGGGGCCCGCCTATTTCCGCGAGGCGGCGGAAGTGATCGGTGCGGCTGCCGGCGGACCGCCCGACCGCGAGAAGATGGCGGACGTGTTCCGTCGCCATGGCATGACCGTGGTCACGCCTCCGCCTGCGAAGTAGCCGACGCAGGGGGGCTGGCCACATGGAAAGCTGCCAGTCACGCCACCATTCTTCCATTGCCGACCCGAGCTCGCCGAGAGCTGGCTTCACGCCCGACGGAAGCCTCACCCAAGTTCGACAGAGTGGGGGTCTCTGCTGCTGCCATTGAAGCGATGCCAGAGCTCAGCAGACTCCTTGGGATAGTGATCACCATGTATTATCGTGATCACGAGCCTGCGCACTTCCATGCGCTCTACGGAGAGTACGAACGGATCGGAAGGCGATGTTGATCTCGCTCCCGAGCTCCATGGGCCGGTATTCGAGCCCCTCAAAGACCCTGCATACTTCAACCGCATGCAGTTGCCTCCCCTGAGCTCCACACGATCACATGACCCAACGGGGCTGACTTCGCCCCCGAGTTCTTGTACGACTGGGTCCGAGTCCCCGCCTAACGAGTCGTTGCAGCGGACCGCAAGCGCCGCCGCCTCACACTCGGGAGAGGTTCCGGAGAGGTACCCGACACATGGATCTTGTGTTTTTAGAATGCGGTCAGTCACGTCCATCCGCCACTGCAGACCCGAGCCTGCCGAGAGTTGGTGGCTACGAGCCGTCCACCTCGAAGTTGTGGGCGACGATCGATGCCAGGCGGGGCCGCAGGAAGTCGTCCACGTAGGCTCGGTGGTCCGGGTGTGCCGCGTACGGCGGGATGTCGTGGGCCGAGGCGAAGCGCAGCACAAGCGCGACGTGCCAGCTCGCGCGCGTGCTCTCGTCCACGGCCAGCCCGACGTGGCAGGTGAGCACTCCCGGCAGCTTCGGCAGCACCTCGCGGGAGCGCTCGGCCACTTCGGCGAGCGCAGCCTCGTTCGCGAACCCATCGGTCATCTGCAGCAGGACGATCCGTTCAATCATGTTCGCTACTTTATCCCAGCAGTCTCCCGGCAGCGACGGTCCGTGGCGAAGCCCGTGCAGGTGCGTGGTCCGACGTTCTGGGCGTTTCCTCTGGGATGTGCCGGGACCCACAGCCGGGTTTCGGAGGTGACACGAAGGGCGGGCCTTGGATCGCAGCAGTATACGGGACAGGCAAGGCCACGAGTGAATTCGTCAGTTCTAATGCATGCAGAGATGAGATTCGTCAGAGGCAGGGTTGAGTTCCTGTGCTCCCTCTCCGTCTTCCAGCCCGGACATCCATGGACAGAAGCACTCCGGCCTCCCGAGCGGCACTTCGCGCCTGGGAACCTGGAGTTGAGATTGCCCAGTGGCTTTGCGAGGCAAGGAGAAGCGTGTAGGCTAAGGGCATGATGAGATCAGTGAACCCCGAGGCGCGTAGCAAGTTGTGTTGTCGTCACGGTCGATGGCCGGTTTTGGGCGTGGGGGTCGTTGTGAGCCTCTTGTTGTTCTGCAACGGGTCCTGGGGGGACACCCTGCGGCTGGAGGGCGGAAGCAGCATCACAGGGACGATCCTGTTGCGGCGGGCGGACAGCGTCGTGGTGGATCTCGGGTTTGCGGTCATCGACGTTCCGTCTCGAGCCATCGTGAGTATTGAGAAGGGCCGTGAGGCGAAGCAGGACGCCGGGGAAATGGAAGAGGGGGATGGAATCTACTTCGTCGAGCCGGACCGGCAGGAGCTCACGGTTCGGGAGAACGTGCCCCGGTGCGGCGAGGCGGTGGTGGAGGTCCGCACCGAGATCGGGTTGGGTTCGGGTTTTGTGGTGGATCCGGCCGGGTATGTCATCACCAACGATCACGTGGTGGCGGGGATGGAGAAGCTGACGGTCACCGTGTTCAAGGAGCGAGGAGAGGGGCTGGATCGGCAGTCCTTTCACTCGGTGAAAGTGGTGGCGGTCAATCCGTCCTGGGATCTGGCACTGCTGCGTATCGAGTCCAAAGAGAAGCTGAATCTGGCGGCTGTTCCCCTGGGAAACAGTGGGCAGCTCCGCCGGGGGCAACCGGTTTTTTCGATCGGGAGTCCCATGGGTTTGTCTCGGTCGGTTTCGGAGGGGATCGTCAGTCGGGTGCCGGTGGCTCTCAGTGGACAGCTCCTCATCCAGACGACGGCCAAGATCAGTCCGGGCAACAGCGGAGGACCGTTGTTCAATCTCCGCGGCGAGGTGGTGGGGGTGACCAGCTTGAAGGTGGTTGCGGCCGGGGCCGAGGGACTCGGTTTCGCCATTCCCTCCGAGGTCTTGAAGCTCTTTCTGAGAAACAGGGCTGCTTTCGCGATTGATCCTGACAGCCCGGAGAGCGGCTATCGATACAACGAACCGCCTGCAGAGACAGGGATGAAGGAGAAGTCATGATGCGTCGTATCCTCGCGCCTTCTGTTCTCGGGATCTTGGTTATGGTGGTGGTGCTTCCCGTCTGCCCGGCCTGGGCGGCGCAGTCTGCTCCCGCCGAGGCACAGCCGCTGGAGAGGTACCTGCCGGCTTCCACGTCCTTCGTGATCGCCATACGGGATATGCCGGGCTTGAAGGAGCGGTGGAAGGTTTCCGGCTTGGGACGGCTGCTGGCTGATCCGGTAGTGAAGAGCTATGTCGGCGTGTTCCTCGAGGAAGGCCAGATCAAGGACATGGGAGAGAAGATCAAGGCCAGGACGGGCAGGAGCGTGGAAGAGCTCCTTTCCTTCTTTCCGGGCCAGGTTCTGATCGGAATTACTGACTTCGCGAGCCTTGCGGAACTCGGGAAAGAAGGCAGGAAAAAGGGACCAATTGTGCTGCTGGCCGACGTCCGGGGTCACGGGAAGGATGTGACCGAGGTGCTGGAGCGGCTGGGAGAGGACGAGCCAGGTGAGGGGAGCACGGACACCGGGACCGTGACCCGGGTGGAGAAGGTCGAGGGTGTACCGGTTCACTTCGAGTTTCACAAGGCCAAAGGGGGTGAGGAGGCTCCCAATGGCGGGTGGGCGGTGGTTGGTGACACCCTGGTTGTGGCCCTCGACCATGACATCCTGGAGGATCTGGTTCGACAGCTGGTCAATGGGCCGAGAGCTGACAACCTCACCGGGGTATCGGGCTACCAAGAGGCCGTGTCATCCATGGGCCGGAACGAGGACGGCTGGGTGTACGCAAAGCTGTCCGACATGGTGAAGGCCATCCAGGCCGAGATTGTCAAGGAGCAAGAGGAGAAGGCAAAGCAGGGTACCGAGGAGAAGGCCGAGCCGGCGTCACCTTTCCCGTTCAAGGCGGAGCAGGTGATTCCCGCGATCGGTGCTGATGCCCTCCAGAATCTAGTCCTGGGTTTCCAGGTGACACCCCGAGGGCTGGAGGCAACCTATTCTCTGCACTATTCGGAGGAGAGTCCCCTGACGAGACTACTGGCCTATGGTCCTCAGCCCGCCTCGCTGCCAACGTTCATTCCACAGGACGCCGTGGGGTTCAGTGTGGCGCGGTTCGACCTCCAGCGCGCCTGGCAGGCCATCGCCGAGGGCGTGAACAACGCGTTCCCAGGGGTTCTCGACATGGCAAAGGGGCAGGTGGCCATGCTTGCTTCGCGTGCTCAGATGCAGCTGGACCTCAAGACGGAGCTGCTCGAGAACTTCGGTGACGAGATGATCGCAGTGAGCTATGCCGGCGAGGCGAACCCGAAGGCGGGGGGCCTGGGCCTGACAGCCATGGGACAGCAATCAGCCATCATGATCGGCATCAAGGACCAGCAGCAGATGCAGACTTTCCTGGAGAAGGTGGAGAAGCTCGCCATGGCTCTCGGCAAGACACCGAGTGGAGCAGCCGGCGGGAAGCTCTTCTCAAAGGAAACTTTTGGTAACATGACCATTTACAAGTTCCAGACAGGGGCGAGGGCGGAGGGTGCACCACGGCCCCAGGTTCAGCCCGTTCTGGGCGTCCTGCCTGGATATTTCTGCTTCTCCATCACGGGGGAAGACACCCTCCGGCGTCTCGAAGCCGGTATCAGGGCTCACGGGCGGCCTCTCTGGAAGGAGCCGGACGTCCAGGCGGCGTTGAAAGGGGTTCCCCCGACCGCCAACAGCATTCAGTTTACGAGGGCGGGTGCCACGCTCAGACCCCTTCTCCTCGTGTTCAAGACAGCAGTCTCGAGTGTGGAGAAGAGGTTGAAGGAGGCCAAAGAAAAGAAAGAAACCACATCGCCTCCTGAACCCGGGGCCGGCGACCTGACGGATGGACTGCCCTCTGAGGAGCTGATCGAGAGCTACGTTTCCGCCTTCGTCTCCTACGTCGTCAAGGATGCACATGTGTTCATGGGCAAGACCGTCATCCTGAACGCGGAGAAGCCGGCCCGGTGAACAGCATGAGAAGAGTCGGCCTGGTGACCTCGTGGATGCTCTTGGTGGCCTCTGTGGCACCGGGAGTCGTCCTTCACGGTCCGGAGATCGCGAAGTTGAGCTGGGGCAGCCGCAGCCTGCATGCTGCGGACATGGATGGTGACGGGAAGCAGGACCTGGTCCTGATCAACAACACCGACTACAAGATCGAGATACTGTACCAGCGGGATCCGGGAAGCCGCGGGGACGCGGTGGATGAGGAAGGGGACGTTCTCTTTCGTGCTCACCGTTTTCTCAAGACGGACATCACCGTGTCCCAACGACTCTATGCTCTGGCAACAGGAGACTTTGATGGGGACGGACGTCTCGATCTCGCGGTGACCGGCTCCAGGAATGAGGTGCTCTTTCTCTATCAGGACGCTGGCGGACGGTTTGATCGACGGCGGACCGTGGACGTGGAGCACGTGGCAAGCTGGACCGGCACCCTGCTCTCGGCCGATTTGAACGGCGACGGCCGCCGGGATCTTCTCACCATGACGGAGACGGACCTTCTCGGGTTGCTCCAGAATGAAAAAGGAGAGCCGTATCGGTCGGAGATCGGGCCACTTCCCTCGGACCGGTGCTACGGAGCCCGGCTCGTTGACATGGACGGGGATGGGAGCAGGGATCTGCTCTACATTGATTCCAAGTCCAAGCACGGGCTGCGGTTCAGAAAGGGTCTGTCCGGTGGCGCCTTCGGGCCGGAGAGGGAGCTGGACGTTCCCTCTCCTTTGGAGCAGGTCTGGCCCATGGTGGAGCAGGACGGGTCTCCCTTCTTGGTGATGATCCCGGAAAAGGGGAAGATCGTTGAGAAGGTGAAGCTCAGAACCCGGCTGCGAAAGAAGACCGAGGCCGATGATGTGCAGCCGAAGCTCCACTCCGTGCCCCTGCTGGGGCCCTCCCACGCACGCTACACACTGGCCGATCTCGATGGCAACGGCCGGCCCGAGGTGGTGATTTCCGATCCCGATGGAGCCCGCCTACTCGTCTGCTCTTGGATGGGTGAGGACCTGGGGCCTCCCGAGTCTTTCCCCGCACCGAGGGGCGTGACGTCTCTGTCGCACGGTGATCTGGATGGTGATGGCCGGGAGGAGGTCCTCCTGGCCAGCCAGCAGGAGCGGTCCGTGGCCGTGACGCACCTGACCCCGGAGGGGCGCCTGGCCTTTCCCAGGACTCTGCCCATCGAGGGCAAGCCGTTGGCCGTGGCGGGCCTCGATGCGGATGGAAACGGGAGCATCGACGTTGTGGTTTCCACTGAGGATCACCACGAGCCTGCTCTGCTTTTCTTTCCGGAGGGAAAGGTCGGGGAGGGACCCAAGCCCATTCCGTTGGAGGATTTTCGGGAGGCGCCCGAATCCCTGCGGGTCCTGGACATGGATGGCGATGGACGACAGGATCTGCTCATGTCCGCTGCACGGGAGCCCTTGAAGGTCATCCTTGCCGGAGAGCAGGGCCTTCTGCAGCCCAAGGCTGTCGTCACGGCGCCTGCGGGTCTGCTGAGCCGGGTGGAGGCCGACTCCCTGGCCATAATGCCTGCCCGGCAGGGTGGCAAGCCCAAGCTGCTGGTGCCCTCGAAGGGCTTTGTCAGGGTTTTCGAGCTCGAGGGTGAGACCCTTCAGGCGGTGGAGCAGTTCAACGCGGGCGATCCACAATCCGTAGTCGGTGGTGTGGCCATGGCGGACCTGGATGGTGACGGCCGTGCCGAGGCCCTCTTGATTCACGATGACGACGGGAAGCTCGAGATCCTCTCATCCGGTCTTCGTGGTGTTTACCGTCGCAAGAGCGTGGTGGGTATCCCTGAGATGGATGTGTTGGGTGCCCGGCTTGTGGCCGGTGGTGCCGGTCACATTCTCGTGTTCGGGGCCAAGTCTTTCCTGGACATTCCGCTGGCAGGCACCAAGGTGGATACTCGCCATACGGAGATCTTCGAATCGATCTTGGATAACGTGGATCCCAATATGTTGACAGTGGGCGACCTGAACGGTGACGGCTCGACAGAGATCGTGTTGGTGGACAGTACCAAGAGCCACGTCATGCAGGTCCTGAAGCGTGGGGCAGGCGGCAAGTGGCACAGCGTGTTGCACTTCCCCGTCTTTGAGAGCGATCCCTTCAGAAAGGCCGATGAAGGCGGGTCCCGTCAGCCGCGAGAGCTGCTCATTGCAGACGTGACGGCGGACGGGCGCGAGGATCTGCTCCTGCTCATTCACGATAAGTTGTTGATCTATCCAGGATAGGTGCAGGGGCGATCACTTTCTTGGCGTCTTCAATAACGGATACCCCGTGTCGAGCCGGTAATCCAACGATAGCAGCGCACCATGACGAGCCCGATCGTGCCTTGGCCATTGGTTGTTCTGGAGATAACCAAGGCAGAGAATGAAATCACCAGCACCGTCTGAGCTGATACCGATGTACCGTAGCATCGCCAGGATCGCTGGGCCTGGCACCCGTTCTCGTTCCGGTTTCGGGTTCAGGGTGCCGGTGTCAACGGACGGTCTCCCCGGAGCATAGCCCATTTGGGTGATGGCGGGCCTCGGGCGCGGCGCCATAACGTGACTGTGAGCGTCATGTCGTGAGAGTGGACGAGTGGGCATGTTCGGGGCGCCTCGCGCGTCCAGGGAAGGAGACAGTCATGGGCGGATCAAGAGCCAGAAAAAGCAAGGGCGAAAACGGCCCAAAGCCAACCCTCAGCCTGGAACCCGCGGTCACGAGGAAGGGATTCCCGTTCCTCCTGCGGGGGACCGGATGGGAGGTCGTTCCGCTGGACCTCCACATGGGGAAGGCCGCGGTTCGTCCGCAGCGAATCCTGATCGGCGTGCCCGTCGGCCGCGGCTTTCGTCCCGCACCCACCGGCGAGTTTCTCGTCGAGCTGAGCACCCGCGATCTCGAGCCGGGCAAACATCGGTTGCAGGTCAAGCCGGTTTGCGAGTCGCTCTCGTTCCACGCCGGTTGCCAGGTGGAGGTGCTGCCGGCCCGCGTCTCGATACCGCGTCCGAAAAAGGAGACCGAGGACGACCGGCGGCGGCGGGAGGCGAAGGAGGCGGGCGGCGGCGGCGCGCTGATGCGCCGTCTCGACTGGTTCGAGCGGCGTTTCGGCCACCTCGGCTTCATTCCCGAAGGCGTGCGCGGGACGCAGATCGACTCGATCCGGCGTCTGCGCGACCGGCGCCGTCCGCGCGGGGATTTCGGAGACGAGCCCGCGGGGCAGCCGGTGCCCGGTTCCTGCAACTGGACGCCGGTCGGACCCGGCCCGGTCATCGTTTCGCCGACAACGGCTTTCGTCGGCCGGGTCATTTCGATCGCGTTCGATACCACGGATCCGGACACGATCTACGTCGGGGCGGCGAACGGAGGCGTCTGGAAGAGCACCGACCGCGGGCTGACCTGGTCGCCGAAGTCCGACTACCAGATGAGCCTTGCCATAGGTTCGCTGGCGATCGATCCCAACAACCACCTGCGCGTCTTTGCCGGTACGGGCCAGTACGGCGCCGCCGTGGGGACCTACTATGGCAACGGGATCCTCTACTCGGACAACGGCGGAGACACCTGGAGCGAGCTCGCGACGGCGACCTTCGAAAGGGACGAGATCTCCCGTCTGCTCTTCGATCCGACCGATCCGACCTCCCAGCGCATGTTCCTCTCCTCTCGCCAGGGTGTGTACGAGTCCATCAACGGCGGCGCGTACTGGACGCTGCTGCGCGCCGGAGCCGCGAGCGACCTGGTGCTGATCGCCAGCGGTGGCGACGTGCAATTGATCGCAGGTTTCGACTCGTCGGGAATCTACACCGCGACCCGCACCTCGGGAACCTGGTCGGCGTGGACGCAGTACGTCAGCGCCAACTTCCCGACCGGCTTCGGGCGCATCGTGCTGGGCCAGTCGAAAAACCACCCGGATCACATCTACGCCGCCTTCTCGAGCGGAGGCGGCATCGCGGGCATCGCCAAGACGTCGGACGGCGGGGCGAGCTGGGACTTCGTGACACCCCCCCTCTGGGTCGATATCACCGTGAAGTCCACATCTGCCGGCACGCCGGCCCATACCCACGACGTGGTCCTGACGAATGCTGCCCTGACCGCGGGGACACTCACCTACACGACCGGGCCGGCCAGCACAGGTCCCGCCCACACGCACACGATCACGCTCAACGCGACCCAGTTGGCCACGATCCGCGACGGCACCGGGGCGGTGACGATCACCTCGTCGTCGGCCAGCGGGCACACCCACACCTTTGTGCTCGATCGTCGACGGAGCGGACAGACCTGGTACAACTTCCACATCTCGCCGCACCCGGATGATCCCGATACCGTTTACTACGGAGAAGTCAGTCTCTGGAAGACGACGACCGGCGATGGTCCCTGGACTTCTCTTCCAATCCTGCACACCGACCAGCACGCCTTTGCCTTCGCTCCCGACGACGCGAACCAGGTCTGGCCGGTCGGCGACGGTGGTGTCTACATGTCGCCGGACGCCGGCACGACCGTCGAGCATCGCAACCGCGATCTCCAGATCCTCGAGTACATCAGCGTCTCCCAGCACCCGCAGTGGGAAACGATCATGATCGGCGGCACGCAGGACAACGGGACGCAGCGTTACACCGGCAGTCCGGCCTGGGACCTGGTGGCGGGCGGGGATGGCGGGTTCACCGCGATCGATCCCGACACACCGTCCCGCATGTACCACGAGTACGTCCGCAGTATCTTCTACAGATCCGACGCCTACGGCGCTTCGGGCACCTGGGCGCTCAAGAACGCGGGCATCACGGGGAGCAGCCAGTTCTATTCTCCGTTCGAGCTCGATCCCTCGAACCCCGACACCTGCTACTTTGGCGGCGACGAGCTCTGGCGAAGCGCCAACAACGGCGATTCCTGGGCAGCGGTGACCAGTACGGTCGCCGGCACCATAACCGCGATCGCCGTCCACCCCTCGGACTCCGACACGGTCTACGTCGGCACGAATGGCGGCCGCGTCTACAGGGTGCAGAGGACGGGCGCGACATGGGCCCTCGGTGACGTGACGACCACCGAGATCACGGGCACCGGTCTGCCGGCGGGCGTCTGCCTCTCCGACCTCGCGGTGGATCCGGCGGGGAACATCTGGCTGACCGTCGCGTCGGTTCTCTTCTCCGAGGTCAGCGGAGAGTTCACAAACGACCACGTCTACCAGCTCACCTCCGGGTCGGGGACCTGGGTGAGCATGTCGACCGGACTGGCGCAGGCGAACCCGGTCAACAGCATCGTCATAGACCCCAGCGATTCGAGTCGCCTCTTCTGCGGCTGCGACGTCGGTGTCTTCCGTACCGACTCGGGCGGCGCGAGCTGGGTCCCATGGGACGACGGACTCCCCAACGTCGCGGTGTTCGACCTGAAGATCCACGGGCCGCGCCGGCTGCTACGCGCCGCGACCCACGGCAGGAGCATATGGGAGCGGCCGATCGACACCGCGAGCTGCCCCATGGTGGATCTCTACATGCGCGACAACATCCTCGACTCGGGGCGCGTGCAGCCGACGCCGGAGGACTGGCACCCCTTCGATCCCACTATCTGGGAAGGACACTGGAAGAGCCAAGACATCAAGGTGGACGCGCCCGAGCCGGACTTCCAGACGGCCTCCCCGATCGACAACTACGTGGACTTCGCGTCTCTTGACCATCGTACGGCGCGCCGCGATCGCACGAACCGGTTCTACGTGCAGGTTCACAATCGCGGGGTCGCGGTGGCGCACAACGTCCAGGTGCGCGGCTTCTTCGCGGCGGCCTCGGCGGGCCTGCCGGCGTTGCCCGCCGACTTCTGGACGGGCGGCCGCCCCTTCAGCGGCACGCCCTCGGGTCCGGACTGGACGCCGGTCGGTCCAGCGATAAACCTGGGTGACCTGGAGCCCGGTGAGCCGGGCTTGGCGGAGTGGGATTGGCTTATCCCCAACTCGGCTCCACACCACTCATGTCTGCTCGCGGTCGCGACCTGCACAGAGGACCCCATTAGCGGTACAGGTACCCTGGATCCAGATCTGCTCGTGGTCAGCTCAAAACAGGTCACTCTCAAGAACCTCGCCGTGGAGAACGCGGTCGCCGGCACGGCGATGCCGCCGGAGCAGCCGATGACCATCGATCTCCACACCGCGTTCAGGGACGACCGGACTGCAGATCTCCGGATCCTCTGGGGCAACCTGCCCAGGGAGAGCCGCCTCGTGCTCGCCTTCTCGCTCGGGAGCGACGGCGAGCCCGTGCTTGACCCGTCGCCTGACTGGGAGCGCGGCGGCATCGAGCTGTCCGACGAGCACGGCAAGCTCTTCCCCAGCGCCACCACTGACGCGCGAGGCTGTCCTCTCCGGTTCGACCGCAAGCGCGTCCTCTTGGTAGCGCCTGGAAACCGAGACCACACGACCATTCGCGGCATCCGCCTCAACCCACGCCAACCGGTACGGGTCGGCATCAACCTCGTGACGCCGAAAGGTGCCGAGGGGACATACCGTTTCGATCTCGTTCGGGTGAGCGGGAAGCGGATTCTGGGAGGAATGGGATACCAGATCAACCTCAGGGCGAAGAAATGATGTATGCGGATCGGGCTCCGGAGCGCCGGCTGGGCGTTTCCGTTCGCAATCATGCCGGGAGGCCGCGACATCGGGGCTTCGCAGTCTGAGAAAGGAGAAGGATATGGACTTCATAGAGCGGCTTTTCGGTTTCTCGCCCGACGGGGGCTCGGGGCTGTTCGAACTACTGCTCCTGATACTCCCCGTTCTGAGTCTCGCAGCGTATCGGCTGGTGCGTTTTTCTGAGAGGCTGCGCCGGCGGAGCTGTGTGTGAGACGACGCACAGAGGAGCCTGATTGCAGGACCAGGCCGGTCCCCGGTGTCGCGGCGTGGCTAGATGCCCGCCAACTGGAACGGACGTGAGGCCCCAAGACGCATCGGTGCCGGGTCAAACAAAACGGGTTTCAGGGCCGACACTGTTGGTGCTTTCGTCGGATGCGCACGCGACCGCAGCACCAATGTGCAACAGACTTGTCGCTTTCGATGCACGGTGAGCAGCCGGGCGCGGTTGATGAGGGCATGTGACCGCACACAGCCCTGAACGGGAGCTCTTCGAGCTCCGGCCATCGTTGCTCTCTGCGCTGGTGCCTGTTGACCTGACCGGGCTCTACAGCTTGGATGTGCAGTTTGCTCTCGTCCCCTGGCGCGGCTTGGTTCTCGGGCTTGTGTTGCTCGTCGCTGGAATGGTCGTGTTCCCCAAAGTCACCAGCCGCGCCGAGATCCTGATTCCTGCTTTGCTCGTGCTGCTGGCCGCGCCGATGGGCCTGGAGGTCATGCACCGGCGTGACGTGGTGACGGAATCCGCTCTTGTCAGGCAAAGGGGCGTCCTCGGGCGCGTCCGGAGTCGTGTTCACCTCGCGGAGATCTCACGTGTCGAGTACTCGTTCCCGCGGTGGGGGAGGTTCTGGGACGTGGGCGATATCGTGATCTTCAAGTCGGATGGACGAGTACTCCTCCGGGGCATCCGCAGACCGGACGCAGTGGCCCAGCTCATCCTCGACGCGAAGGCGCGAAGCCTGAAGAGGAATGGGACCGGGTAGGTACGAGGGCTAACACCTCTGGCACCTTCATGGACGGATGCCCGGCGCCGAGCTGAGAATCCAACGATTGCAGCGCACCATGACGAGCCCGATCGTGCCCTGGTCATTGGCTGTCACCTCAGATCAGCAAAGCAGAATGAGACCCTCGGAATCGCCTGACCTTGCACTGGTGTTGAGATACTCGAGAAGTACCACGCGGTCGTCCGCCGCGTGCACCCGGCTCGACTCGATGCGCAGCCCGGTGCCACCACGGTCTACGGCCGATCTCATTCACCGACCGAGGAGGGATCCACAATGAAACAACAGGGTTGGCTTCGGCCTGTAAACCGCACGGTGCTCGTCTTCGCCGTCGTCGCCGCACTGGCAGCGCCGGCGTACGCCTCGGCGCCGGTCTCGCCGCAAACGTTGATGAGCAAGCTCGCCTGGCGCTCGATCGGGCCGTACATCGGCGGTCGAGTAGTCGCCGTGACCGGGGTTCCCGGGCACGCCAACCTCTACTATGCCGGGACGGTGGGAGGCGGCGTGTGGCGAAGCACCGACCATGGCGTCCACTGGGAGAACATCTCGGACGGCACGCTGCCGAGCTCGAGCCCGAGCATCGGCGCCGTTGCGGTCGCTCCGTCAGATCCCGATGTCATCTACGCCGGCACCGGCGAGTGCGACATCCGCGCCGACATGATCCCCGGCGACGGCGTCTACCGGTCGACCGACGCGGGCAAGAGCTGGCAGTACGCGGGCCTGCGCGAGGCCCGTTCGACCAGCGCGCTCATCGTCGACCCAGCCAAACCCGACGTCGTCTACGCCGCCTCGATGGGCCACGTGTTCAAGCCGAACCCCGAGCGGGGCGTGTTCAAGTCGACCGACGGCGGCAAGAGCTGGAGCAAGGTCCTGTTCGTCGACGACGACACCGGCGCGATCTCGTTGGTGATGGATCCGCAGGACCCCGAGGTGCTGTACGCGGCCATGTGGCAGGCGGCGCGGCTGCCCTGGGGGCTGACGAGTGGCGGCCCCGGCAGCGGGGTCTACAAGACCACCGACGGCGGCGCGCACTGGACCAACATCTCTCATCACCAGGGTCTGCCGCAGACGATCCTGGGGCGGGTCGGCCTGGCGGTGGCCGCCAGCAACCCGCAGATCGTCTACGCGATCATCCAGGCCAAGGAGGGCGGGGTGTTCCGCTCCGACGACGCGGGCGCGACCTGGACGCGGGTCAACAGCGAGATGAAGCTGCGGCAGCGCGGCTTCTACTACATGACGATCTACATCGACCCCAAGGACCCCGACACCGTCTACGCGCCGGAGGTCGATGCCCTTTGGGTCTCGCACGACGGCGGCAAGACGTTCGCCAAGCTCAAGACGCCCCACGGCGACAACCACGTGCTGTGGATCGACCCCGACAACCCGCGCATCCTGCTCGAGGGCAACGACGGCGGGGCGACGGTCTCCACCGACGCCGGACGGACCTGGAGCGGCGTGCACAACCAGCCTACCGGCCAGTTCTACCACGTGAACATCGACGAGCAGTTCCCGTTCCACATCTACGGCGCGCAGCAGGACGAGGGGTCGTTCGAGGGCCCGAGCGCCGACCCCTCCCACGTCATCCCGCTCTCGGCCTGGCACCGGGCCGCCTACGGCGAGAGCACCTACTCGGTGCCGCAGCCGGGCAACCCCGACATCACGTACGGCAGCGGTTACTTCAGCATCTTCCTCTCGTACGACCAGAAGACCGGCGAGTACCGCAGCGTGAGCCCGTGGCCGCACTACCAGGAGGGGGTGTCCTCGGCGGAGCTGAAGAACCGCTTCGGCTGGAGCCACCCGATCCTGTTCTCGCCCGTCGACCCCACTCGGTTGTTCACCGCCGCGCAGTACGTCTTTACGAGCGACGACCACGGCGACACCTGGCGGCAGATCTCTCCTGACCTCACCCGCAACGAGGCGAGCAAGGAGGCGCCCAGCGGCGGGCCGATCGACCTCGACCACTCGGGAGCGGAGATCTACCCCTCGATCTCGGCGCTCGCGGTGTCGCCGCTCGACGGCAACGTCATCTGGGCGGGCTCCAGCGACGGGCTCGTCCACGTCACGGCCGACGGCGGAGAGAGCTGGCAGAACGTGACGCCGCCGGACCTGCCGGAGTCGTGGGTCAGCGGCATCGAGCCGTCGCACGTCGACCGCCGGACCGCCTACCTCGTCGCCCGGCGTTTCATGTGGGACGACTTCCGCCCCTACGTGTTCTTCTCGACCGACCTCGGCAAGCACTGGACGCCGATCACGGCCGGCCTCGGCGACAACGAGTACGTCTTCGACATCCGCCAGGACCCCAACGATGCGAAGCTGCTGTTTCTCGGCACGAGCAGGACCGTCGAGGTGAGTCTCGATGGCGGCGCCCACTGGCAACCGCTGACGCTCAACCTCCCGGTGGCCCAGGTCCGCGGCATCGCGATCGACACCCGCCAGGGCCAGGTCGTCGCCGCCACCCACGGCCGCGCGTTCTGGGTGCTCGATGACCTCGCGCTGCTGGAGCAGCTCACGAAGGCGCCGAGCGTCGGGGCCGGGGAGGCGTTCCTGTTCGAGCCGCAGCAGGCCTGGCTCACCCACGCCTACGGCGTCAGGCCGAAGGGGCACCGGCCGCCCGATGTCGGCGCCAACCCCGCGTTCGGCGCCACGGTCTTCTTCCACATCCCGCAGAGCTACGACGGCGCGACGCCGGTCGCGCTGGAGCTCGCCGATTCCGAAGGGAAGGTCATCCGCCGCTTCGCCCTGCACCTCGAGACGGCCGAGGAGAAGCAGGAGCGGGCGGCCGAGAAGGCGAGGGGAAACCAGCCTCCCGCGGTAGACCGCAGCGGGCGGAGCAGCGACCAGAAGCTCCGTGAGAAGGAAGAGAAGCTGACCGCGATCGAGCCCGGCATGAACCGCTTCCGGTGGGACCTGCGCTACCCCGACGCCCCCGAGGTCACCGGCTACCATGCGCCGATCGCGGCCGGCGGCATGGAAGACTCGGTCCGGGGACCGCAGGTCGTCCCGGGGACGTACGCGGTCGTGCTCGACTACGGAGGCGCGCAGACCCGCCAGAGCCTTACGGTGGCGCTCGACCCGCGGCTGAAGGCCAGCCAGGGTGACCTCGAGGCGCGGCTCGCGCTCGAGCTGAAGATCCACGCCGATCTCGATGCCCTCGACAAGGAGATCAACCACGCGCTCGCGGTGCGCGCCCAGCTCGAACAAGCGACCGCCGGCGGCCGGCTGACGGAGGCGCAGGCGTCGAATGCGCTCGCCGCCCTCACTCATGCGATCGACGGCGTCGCCCAGATGCACATGAAGGCGAGCGAAGGGAGCCTGCTCCACGAGACAAAGCTGCGGGATCACCTCGCGTACCTCGCCGCCGACATCGGCCTCGCGTACGTGCGGCCGACGCCGGCGCAGGCCGCGGTCTTCGAGCTCCTCGACGAGCAGACCGGGACCGGGCTGCAAGAGCTCCGAGCGGCAATTTCCACCGCCGACAGCCTAATCGGTGAGGGTAGCGGCGCGGGGCGATGAGCGGCCGCCGGTTGCGCGTGTCGGGTTATGGATAGGTCAGGGCCGAGACTCCTGGCGGGTTCGTGGGATGCCGAGGGCTCACAGGCGGGGTCCGAGCGTGCGGCGAGGTGAGAACTTGCGACGTGTTGTGAGGAATAGCCAGGAGCAGAGGGCGGTCACATGGTCCTGAAACGGGCTTGGATTGTGCTCGGGTTTGCTCTGCTGATGACAGCGTCCTGTAGGTCCACGACCGGAGAATCGGCTGCAGAGATTACGAGATGCCTGTTTTTCTCGGGTGGGGAGGTCCCAACCCAATCGACGGTAGTGGTGCGGTCCGACTCTTCTCTAGAGTTGCTGAGTCCCGGGAGGAGGCCCAGATTCGCAAGGCTCACGAAGTCTGAGCTGGAGCCACTACTGTCAGCCTTTGCTGCGCTAAAGGATGCGGTTTCTCGGGGGGACATCCCCTGTACGGAGCCGGCTCCTCAGTTCGATGAGGCACCTGGCGCGGTTATCGTTTTCAACGGCGTTGACTGTGAGTACAGTTGGTTTCATGTTCCGAGTGTCGTCAAACGCTTCGCTCTCCGTCTGGGCGGCCTCTCCAAGGGTCATTTCACAAGGAGGTTCTATGTATCTCCTTCGTCATGGCCTACGAGCTTCTGAGAGGGCAGTCGCCAGGGCCGGCGCTTTTGACACCTTCGTGGGATGCGCACAGGACCGTGGTGGCAACCGCCAACACTGCCTGTCGCTTTCGCTGTACTGTGAGCAGCTGAGCGTCATGGATGAGAGCACGTGAGCACGGGCTACCCTGAGAGGGAGCTTCTCAAGCTCCGGCCTTCGTTGATGGCTGCATTCTCTCCGGTCTACGGCTGGGAACTACAGTTTGCTCTCGTCCCCTGGCGCGGCTTGGTTCTCGGGCTTGTGTTGCTCGTCGCTGGAATGGTCGTGTTCCCCAAAGTCACCAGCCGCGCCGAGATCCTGATTCCTGCTTTGCTCGTGCTGCTGG